>UMES01046510.1_pt1 | contig 14579 bp, 11 predicted proteins | sample 1964791 | NCBI WGS metagenome assembly UMES01 (sample SAMEA4836024, study PRJEB28245) | human gut metagenome | biome: gut microbiome; material: fecal sample | place: Denmark | collected 2008
TTTAAACATTAAACCTGAAAAATTAAATTTTAAAAGAATAATATTTTTTGTATTAGGCTTATCTTTGGCTAGTGTAATTGCTTATGCATTTAAATTTTATTCATCCATTTTATGTATATTTATAGTTACGATTATTAATGTATTGATTGCTGTTACATATGTTTATTCAGCATTTCGAGGAAAAAAAGAGCAGCATGATGAGATTGAAAATTATTTAAAAATCCAAATTGAGTTATCAAATAGTTCTTTGGAAAATGAATGTGTTTGTTTTTGTGATAATTGGAAAAAAAGTATTATAGAACAGGATAATATTACTTTTAACAATACATATGAATTTTTTGAAAAATTTATCGTCAAAATTTGGGAAAAAAAGAACAACTATGAAATTGAAATGATGCAGAAACAATCTGCAGAGTTGTGCATATATTGTTTGAATACATATAAACCAAATATTCAGCAAAGAGGAATAAGTTTAATAAACAAAATCTACTCTATATCCAACCAACAAATTGAAAAAGACCTGAGTTTTTATCGAGAAAAAATGAAATTTCATTTATTTGAAGAAGTTGGAGAAGATCTATTAGAAGTATTAAATGAAATTGATAATCAATATTTTGAGCGCAATGATTTTGATTTAAATGACTTCTTCTATAATATTTTAATTTTTATTATAAGAATGAAGAAATTAAATGAAAATATTTCAGAATATGATTATGAAATTCGCATCTTAAAATCTTTAGCAAGTTCTATAGGAGGGTATATACATGTTCAAAGATTGAACCATCATATTATAAAGGATTATTATTGGATTAAATTTTTTGAAATAAGAGAAACATTTACTACTGCTGAATTAGATGAAACAAAGATGGACTTATATAGTAAAGATTTATTAGATATTTATTTTGCTTATTTCCATGGATTAATTATGAATTGTGAAGAAAATATGATTATTAATAGCATTTTTAATAGATGTTTAGATCAACATATAGTGTTTGAAAATATATATCAAATTGTATTCTTTTTATCTATCTATACTTATTTATACTATTTAGGATATGAAGAAAGTATTTGTCATGAAGAAATAAAAAAATGTGCACAACAAATATTATTGAATAGTGATGTTAAAAAAGGATATGAAAATTTATTATATATGTTATATGAAGTCATTGATGATCAAAAAATAAAAAGTGTTGATATATATGATTCACTAAAAAAATTATTACAATACTATGAATTATATAATGCATATCAACTAGGCAAGTATTCAATTATAGAAGGTTCTCTTTTAAGATTTTATATTTTTTTAATTACATCGATAGCGGATAAATTTGGTGATGAAGGTATTGTTTTAGAATGGATAACAATGGATGAAGCATTGGGACTTTTACATAGAGAAAAAGCACCATATCTAAAAAATATTTTTCAGTTAGCATATAATACCTTATTTAATAATGAAGAAAAGAAAGAAGATGTCAGAGATAAGTATTATAGTTTGTTTGCAAAACCATTAATGGAAAGAGAAAAAAATAAAAAAATAGAAGAAGTAAATAAAATAGAGGATTCTTTTGATCAAGAAAAAATGAAAGAAGAAATAGAAAATAATATTAAGAATGCTGTAAGTAAAGAATTTAGAAATGTAGCCTATGACAATGGTAAAAGTGGTTTTGAAATTGATTTGGTTGATCGAGATATTGATACAAAAGAAATTACAGAAAATATTTTATCTGAATTTGAAATTAAAAGCTTGTTTGGTAAAGAAATTGTTAGTTATTTAAAACAGTATAATTGTTTGGAAGAAAAAAGCAGGAAAGAAGAAGCCCTTAATAATATGGAATTGATAGAATATTTAAAGGATATGGAATATGATTTTATATTTGGAAGAAAATCAACTATAAATCCAATAAGGTATCAAAATAGAGGAGAGTTAGATAATTATATAAAAGATAATTGTACTTGTTTTGATTATTATGAAAAGAATATTTTTATTGCTTTAAATAGTCAAAATATTAAGATCATTATCCATGATATTAATGTACAAATTCAACAAATTAAATTAAAAAATAAAAGATTCTATGATGAAGAAAATGGTATTTATATTTATCCTGATGGCATTGACCTTGAATTTACAAAAGAAAATTTAGAAGAATATTTGTTGAAAAAGAAAAAAAATTTAAAAATTACTGCAAATATTTCAATAGAATGTTCAAAAGAAAAAATTGGAACAATTTTTAATTCTAGTAAGTAAAACGAGATACGTCCTTTAAGATATTTTCTGTCTTCTCTTTTTTTGTTTTGATTCTCAAATCAACATCAAGAAAGCTAAATTCTCTAAAGACACCATCTTCAATGTAGTTATAGAGAGTTTTTTCTGAAATATTCAATTTGGGATGATTTGTAATGACCAGATAGTAAGACTGTCCGGCCTTGATGAGAGGGACAACAACATTCGCTAAAGCTTTAAGCTCTTCGTAGGTCATATTAATACCGATTCTAGAATCAACAAGTTCTTTTCTATATTCTTTGTGGGCTAAATCGGCAGAATATCTAAACTTGTCATAGCGGCAATGGTTATATTTGGAACAGCCATTGCAGGCACCAGGAGATCTATCTCTGCGATTACATTTAAAGGGTTTAAAATCAGGACAACCGGAACATGCGTGATTGTAAGAACATTCATCCTTATTTGCACATGCAAGATTATAAGAAGATTTGTAAGTTTGAAATATGTGAGATTTGATTGCTTTGCCAAGGTTCAAAGCGATAGCGGCTTTAGTAGAACCGTTTTCGATACCTTTTTCGATGATGATTCTGTCTTGATCAGTAAGATGTAAATTTTTATTGTTGGTAGACATAGTGATCGACCTTTCATGAAAGAAGGAAACAGATATCATAATAATTATACAAGGGAAAGAGTAAATTCCACTGGAAGTATGTGAAAGACTAAAATCAACTTTGACATATCTAAAGTGGAATTTAACTTTTCACTTTAGATCTGCTTAATAAGAGAAATGTGCTCTTTTAAAAATAAATAATTTTTAGTACAATTGAAATTGGGAGGAGATTGATTTATGAAAAAATTATTAACAATAGTTGCATCACTTTTAATGGTTCTTTCACAAATGCAATTTGTAAAGGCTGAAGATTATACTTTAGGATCAGATTTTGCTAATATTGTTGTGTTTGCACATTTCAAGGATGATACACAAGAAAGTGCAGATTCTTACTTTAACAGTAAATATAGTACTTTTAAAAAATACTTTGATGGCGATTATGGGCAGTCTTTAAAAAGTTATATGAGTACGCTATCTCAAAAAAAATTCACAGTACATAATTATTTTCCACAAGAAAGCAATGGTAAGATATCTTCTATTCAATTAACGAATACCATGGCTGAAGGAAAAACAAATATGATAGATGAATCAATTATTAATCAGATACTTACTCAATTACCTGAATTATCAAATCAAACAATTGATTATAATAATGACGGTAAAATTGATAATCTTTATGTAGTTCTTAAAGCAGAAGGATGCAGTGATATCGAAAATCATGGTGTTACATTAGTTGCGCATAGTGGAACATATCAAGGTGATAGTAAATACCAAAAGAAAAATATTTTTGATATTAATGTTGTTAGTTCTGATCGTTTGGAATTAAGTAAATCCGGATTATTAATTCACGAATTTTTACATACATTTAATTATCCTGATTTATATACAAATACAGGAGCAACAAATCCAGTTTATTTATATGATATCATGGGAACTGTTTCTATGAGACCATCTCTATCATTAGCGTATTTAAGATCTACAAATTGTTCTCAAACGGCTACTAATTGGGTTACATTACCTGAATTATCAGATACATCTAGTCAAACAAATAATACGCAAACAATAAAATTGGATAGTATAAATGTTGAAAATGGAACACAAGCATATATTTTACGTTCCCCTTTAAGTACTACAGAATTCTTTGTTGTTGAATACCGTAAAGCAACAGCGAATCGTTATAGTGAGGATGCATTGGATGCAGATATATTTAATCCTGGGGTTATTGTATATCGTATTGATACAACAATTGATGGGTTGTCAAACAAAGAAAATGAAAATAGACCTGCAATTTATGTTTTTCGTCCTCAAAATGGACAAAATGGATATAATAGTAATGAAAGAATTTGTATGCAAGGATCAACTTTATCAAAGGAAAGTGGAAGAACATCTATAGGATCTAGTGATTTAGATAAAGGATTATCCGATGGTGCTTTGACATTTAGCGATGGATCAAATAGTGGAATTGTTATAAGTAATGTTGGTAGTTCTTCAGACAACCAAATTCAGTTAGATGTGACTATCCCCAAAAAAGAAAAATTTGATTTGTGGAAAGATATGAATTATAACGATTCATTTTCAGATGCAAGCAAAAAAATATCTATTAAAACAATAGATAATGTTCTTTACAGTGCAGCTTATAACAATAATAAGTTGATATTTAGTAAATATGATGAAAATACTGATACTTGGACTCAGTATGCAACTACTAAATCGATTAGTGGTAATTATCTAGACCAATTAAAATTATTTAGTTGGAATAATATACTCTATCTATCTTACATAAGTAATGATGGTTTAAAAATACTTAAATATGAAAACGGTCAATTTATTGATTATTTTACTACATCTTCTTTAACGAATGATTATGATATTACTTGTTATCAAGATAAGATATATTATGTTGGAGCAAATGATTCTAAAAATGCAAAACTTTATTGTGTTGAAGAAGGAAAAGAAAAGGAAATTTTAACTTATTCGGTTGGAAATCAGTCTTATTTAGGCATACCAAAAATACTTGTTTATCAAAATTACTTATATTTTGGAATTAAAAATACTAATGGTAATTCGATTGAAATGTATAAATATGAAAATGATCGGGCCAATAAAGTGGATAATGGATTATTAAAGGCGAATTCATACGATATTCATGTTATAAATAATAAATTATATGTGTCATTAGAAGGCAATGATGATCTTTCAAATAAATATCTACGTATTGCTACATATAGTAATGATAGCTGGAATATTAGTGATGAATCATCAATAGAAAGTTCAGGAGTACAAATGTTTGATGTAAACAATCATGTATATGTTATAAGTTCGCCAACAAGTCTAGTTGGTAAAATGGAGGCTTATTTGTATGAAGATGGAAAATTCACTAAAGAAGGGGAATCTATTGATTCATATGGATCAGGTTTATCAGTTGAAAAATCTAATCAAACAGTATTTTTAAGTTATGTTAAAAGCAATGGATATACGTATAAAATGTATGTTAAGAAAAAGAATATTAATGTTAATAATATTAAAAAGAAAAATCTTAATACAGCGGTTATTACAAAAAGTAATGATTTTAATAGTGATAACGGAAATGTAACAGTAAAGATAGGAGATATAACATTACAAGAAGGAAAAGATTATAATAAAGTTGTAACAAAAAGTGATGATGGGACTATCTATGTTTCTTTATCAGCAATTTCTGGTACTGAATTTGAAGGCTCAGTCACAAAAGCATACAAAGATATTTCTAAATTATCTATTTCTTGTCAAGATGTAACATATACAGGAAATGCGATAACTAATAAAGTTAAAATACGAAATGGAAGTATAGATTTGGTTGAAGAAACAGATTACAAGCTGTCTTATTCTAATAATACGAATATTGGACAGGCAACGGTAACAATTACAGGAATTGGTGATTATTACGGAAGTATTGATAAAAAATTTAATATATGTAAAGATATCGGTGAAAATTTAAAAGGATACTCTTTAAGTTTGGATGGTTCAATAGGTTTTAATTTCTTTTTTGATTTTACTGATGAATTATTAAAGGATACTGGAGCGTATGTAATATTTGAATTACCGGAAAATCGTACATATAAAGTTAAATTAAAAGATTCTAGAAAAACAAGTAATGGATATCGTATTTCTTGTTATTTAGCAGCAAAAGAAATGACTCAAAAAGTTAATTTGAAAGTTGTAACGTCGGATAATCGAAATGGGAAAACATATTCATATTCTGTTGATGATTATGCGCATGAATTATATAAATATGAATCAAATGAAAATAAGAAGTCACAAATTATGGCTGTTAAGAGTATGATGAATTATGGTGGTTATTCTCAAAAGTATTTTAATACTTACACAGATAATTTGGCTTATAATGACGTTAAAAACGTTTTTGATGATGAAATGTCTGAAATTTCAAAGAATGATTTTGAAAATTATGCATATAGAAAGACAGGGTCTGAAGAAGGAATTGAATTTACGTCTATGAATCTACAATTGGAATCTTCAACAGGAATGAAGTTATATTTTACCATTGATAATGGTAAGAATGTAAGTGATTTTACTTTTAAGGTCAATAATGTAGAAACCCAAGTAAAACATTATAAAAACAATATTTATTATGTTGAAATAAGTAATGTTGATTCAAATAAATTAGATGAATATTTTGAAATAAGTATTGGTAAATTAACAGTAAGTGCATGTATTTTATCTTATGGTAATCTTTGTTTTAGTAATTCATCAACAAAAGAAACGTTAAAAGAAACTATGAAATCATTATATTTGTATTACAAATATAGTAAAGCTCATTTTGGTTAAGAAAATAAAATACTAGTAATTATAAATAGAATGATGTAAAATGAACCCGTATAAAAAATAATTTGTCAGTAATAATTAAAAAAAAGGAGAACTAGAAATGAAAGATAAATTTGAGATGCCTAAAGTTGAAGTTGTAGTGTTTGAAACAAATGATATTATTGTTACAAGTGGTAATGATACGGAAATTTTACCTACACAGTCAGGACTTAATGAATTAAAATAATTTATTTAAAAGCTGTCAATTTGTGACAGCTTTTAAATTATAACAGGATGGAAAATATGATATTTAAAATAAAAATTGTAGATTATGTATTCGAAGTAAATGCAATATATGAAAGCACAAAGATATTTTGTAAAGATTATTTAAGTGATGAAAAAGTTGATTATCAAATAAGTATTGGTCAAGATGATATTGATTTTGAAAGAGAAAAGGATAGAAAAGAACGAATAATCGAGAAAAGAGAAATGGTTAGTTTTAATGATTCATATTTGGAAACATTAGCATTGTATCGAAAAATTGTATCTTTATTAGTTGATAAGAATGTTGTGTTATTTCATGGATCAGCTGTTGAAGTAAATGGAGATGTGTTTCTATTTACTGCAAAAAGTGGAACAGGAAAGTCAACACATGTTTCTCTCTATAAAAAATTGTTTAAAAATGCTATCATTATAAATGATGATAAACCGTTATTAAAATTTGATAAAGATGGTATATGGGTTTATGGGACACCATGGGCAGGTAAACATAATCTTCAAACAAATAAAAAAGGTTTATTAAAAGCAATATGTATTTTAGCTCAAGCTAGTGATAATAGAATAGAAGAGGTTTCTTTTCAACAAGCTTATTCATTATTGTTACAACAAAGTTATCGATTTAAAGATAAAAATAAAATGATAAAATCATTAAATTTGATTAATAAATTAAAGAATGTTTCTTTGTATCATTTTTATTGCAATAAAGATGATGAAGCAGCTTTGATATCTTATGAAAGGATGAAGTAAAATGAAATTAGTTGAAGGGGTTATTATTGAAGAACTAGGTGATGAATATGTTGCTGTTGCAACAGAAAAAGCAAGTGAAATATTTAATGGAATGATCAAATTAAATAATACTGCTTATTATATGATGAATTTATTATTTAATGATATAAATTATGATGATTTAATCGATCAGGTAAAAGAGTATTATGAAATTGATCAAGAATTAAGTAAAAAAGCAGTAGACAGCTTTTTGAATACACTTAGAGAAACTGGATTATTAAATGAATAAAATAAGCATTGAAGATCAATTAGAAAAAGATGAAATAATACAAACAACAATAGGATATAGCATGTATCCTATGTTAATCAATAGAAAAACTTTAGTTAAAATAAAGAAAGTGGATTATAAGCTAGATAAATATGATTTGCCTCTTTATAAAAGAAAAGATCAATATGTTATTCATCGTATTATTGATGTAAGAGAGAATAGCTATATTATTAGAGGAGATAATACATATGTTAATGAAATTGTTCCTTTTAATGATGTTATAGGAATTGTTGATGCATTTTATAGAAAAGGAAAATGGTATTCTATTGAAAATAAAAATTATAAAAGATATATTTATTTATGGAGTAAGACATATTGCATTAGAAAAATATTAGTAAATATAAAGAGGAAAATTAGTTCATGGAAAAGAAGACTGCATTAAAATGGTTATATTCAATTATTGGTAACTTAAAATATCATATTTTAAGTTTGACGGTATTGAATAGTGCTATTTCATTATGTGCTGTTTTTTTTGCATATGAAATGCGGTATGTAATTGATTGTGCTACATCTAAACAAAAAGATTTGTTTATTAGACATGGAATTATTATTGTGGCTATTATACTTTCACAATTAATCATTTATGCAATTAATAAAAGAGAAGACGAGTATGTAAGAAGCCAAATTGAAAATAAAATAAAATTAATTTTATATAAAAATATTTTATATAGCGATTATCAGACAGTAACTTCTATTCATAGTGGGAAACTTTTAAATCTTCTAACAAATGATACGGTTGTTATTACCGACGGAATTGTTTCTATTATACCTAATGTAGTATCAATGTTAGTTAAACTTGTGGGCGCTTCTTTTGTTTTAATTCAACTAGATTATCGACTAGCAATTATTTTTCTTATAGGAGGGGTATTCCTTAGCTTCTTTACTATTTTTTTTAGAAGATTTATGAAATCATTACACAAAGTTGTTCAAGAGAAAGATGGCCTTGTTCGCTCTTTTTTACAAGAATCATTAAGTAATCTTTTAATTATAAAAGCATATACACAAGAAGATAAATCATGTATAGAAGCTAAAAATAGAATGGATGAGCATTATTCTATAAGAATGAAAAGAAATACCTATACTATCATAAGTAATGTTGGATTTTCATTGGTAATGAATATAGGATATTTATTTGGAGTTATTTGGTGTGGATTTGGAATTTTAAATGGGGATATTACTTATGGTGTTTTAACTGCTGTATTACAACTTATTAATCAAATTCAGCAGCCTTTTGCTAATGTCTCGTCTTATTTGCCTAAATACTATTCAATGATTGCATCAACAGAAAGAATATTAGAGATTATAGATCTTCCACATGAAAATAAAAAAATGAAAAATTATTATCAATTTAATAGTATTCAATGTAAAAATATCAGTTTTCATTATAAAGATGGAGAAGATATTTTAAATGAAACTTCATTATTGATTAATTATAGAGATTCTATAGGAATTATTGGCGAATCAGGAATTGGAAAGAGTACATTATTAAAAATGTTGCTAGGTTTATATCATCCTTATAAAGGAAAGTGTTATTTGAATATGGATGGTAAAAAGGTATTATTAGATGAAACAGCAAGAACTCTTTTCTCGTATGTACCACAGGGGAATTACTTATTGTCAGGAACAATTAAAGAATCAATTACTTTTTTTTCCAATAGTCCTCTAGATGAAAGACTTATGAAACAGGCTTGTTATATAGCTTGTATAAGCGATACAATAGAAAGTTTACCATTGAAATATGACACTTATATTGGTGAAAGAGGAAACGGTCTTTCTGAGGGACAAATACAAAGAATTGCTATTGCTAGAGCAATTTATAATCAGGCGCCTATTTTATTGTTGGATGAATGTACAAGTGCTTTAGATGAAATAACTGAAAAAAAAGTGATACATAATATTAAAGAATTAACTGATAAAACAATGGTTATTGTTACTCACAGAAAAGAGGCTTTAAAATTATGTAATCGTATTATTAAAATAAAAGATAGGAAATTTATTGAAAAGGATTAATTATGGAAAAGGAATATTTATATCTTGTTTATTTGTTAAAATGTGCATTGAATAAAGAAAAAGCAAATACAACCAATTTATCTTATTATGATGTTTTTGATATTGCTTGTAAACATAGTATTGCTGCAATGACTTTTGAAAGTGTAAAAGATAATTTAGATGCCAGTTTATATAGAAAATGGGAAGAAGTGAAAAATAAAGCTATTGCTAAGGACATTTATCAAAGAGCAGAATTAATTAAATTAATAAAATTATTTGAAGATGAAAATATACGTTGTATGCCTTTAAAAGGTACGATAATGAAAAACTATTATCCTTATACTTATTTTCGAGAAATGGCAGATTTAGATATTTGTATTGATTCATGCAATAGAGAAAAAGTTAAAAAAATTTTAGTTAATAGAGATTATATTGTTGATCAATTTGGGAAAATAGGTCACGATGTTTATTTTAAAAAGCCAATTTACAATATAGAGATTCATGACTATTTGATAAATAGATTATTTCCAAAATTAAATCAATATTTTAAAGATGGTTTCTCATTAGCAAAGAAACAAAAAGGAAATGTTTATTATTTATCAAATGAAGATTTTTATCTTCATTTGATATGCCACGCCTATAAACATTTTTATGAAAATGGTACAGGTATAAGATCTGTATTAGATATTTATGTGTTTAGAAAATATTTTAAAAATCAGCTAAATGAGAAATATATCAAAGAAAAAGTTAAACTGCTAGAAATAGAACAATTTGAAAAAAATATTAATCAACTATCATTAGTTTGGTTTGAATGTGAAATGTACAATCAATATGTAAAAAGTTTTGAAAAAAGTATTTTTGATAGTGGAACATATGGTAGTAAAGAAGTTTATGTAAATAATATTTATAAAAGAAACTTGGAAGTATTACATAATAGTTTGTTAGCTAAAATTAAACTTTACTGGTCGCGAATTTTTCCAAAAATTCTTAATATGAGGGAAAATTTTCCAATTTTAGAGAAATTCATTATTTTGTTACCTTTTTGTTACATATATAGAATATTAAATGCTATATTGAACAAAAGAAATGTTATAAAAAAGGAAATAAAATTAATTAAAAATGCAAAATAAGTAAAAAAATCGTTCCATGGGAATAAGCCAATCTGCTTTACATTTAAGAATATTACATGGGTCTGTAAAGGATAATAGTTAAATTTCTTATAATCACTGCTATAACATATATGATATATAAATTACCAATAATATAGTTTATGGGATCTTCACATTCTATATTGTAGTACTTAGAGTTCTATATTTTTTAACGTTTACGTAGGTAAAAAAAGAAATACAAATTTTAATGGTAATGCCATCATATTTTTATGAAGAAATTAAAAGCATATTATGGTGATTATTATAGCGTAACTGGTCAACCATTCCGATTAGGGTGATCAATCATATAATACAGACATCTTTTCTTATAAAATTAAAATGCAGATAAGTATCGTATATGCAAAATAATTACAGTGATTTATATTAAAGAAAATTAATCAATGAGAACAAGTGAAAATAAATAATTAAAACCTGCTTTTAAAGCAGGTTTTACTGTTGTCATTTTCATTAACACACTGTCGTCACTCGATTAACATGGTGTGTGCAGGAGGCTGAAATATTCAAATATATTAAATTCGAGTGACTTTATAAACATATTCAATATTTTAGTAAAGTGGACTTATTCAACGTATTGAATGGACTTTTCTAGCGTAATAAGTGGTCTTTTATTAGCGGAATACTCAATTGGATAAATTATCAAATGAAGCTATTCAACAAATCAAAGATAGAAGATATGATTATGATTTAAAAGGAAAAGTGATTTATATAGGCTTAGCCCATCATGGTAAAGATGTCATGATGAAATGGGAAGAAAAGGTTTATATTTGATGTTTGTTATAATAATGTGAGTATAAAAAAAATCAACGACTGTTGATTTTGATAATGGTGCTGGAGATGGGAACTGCATCAAGATTTATGACAAGTAGTATGATAATATTTTGACTTAATTATCTACTTTTATAGGAGAAAATGTCACCTAATTAGGTGACATTTTTTGCTTATAGAGGAGATATTTAATGGAAAGGGAAGAAATCGCTATTAAGCAAGTAAAACGGAATTTAAATGCATGTAATCATGTTTTAACTTATGGAAATACAAGCGTATGGAATCGATTAAAAAGCTATTCTACATCATTGATTATTGTTAATACAAATAAATCTGTTTCTAATGACGATAGAATACTTAGAGCCATAAAGCAGGAAGAAGAAAATCAAATAATAGTGGATAAATATTTAATTATTTTAGAACAGTTAAATAAGGAGACTGCTGAGATTGTTAGATACGTTTACTTTGACAAAGATTTAACGATAGAGGATATATCCGAAATAATGTCTATGAACGAGCGTACAGTACAAAGGCTATTACGAGATGCACTTCATCAAATTGCAGTTCTTGATAATGATATTGATTATTCTATATATGATCTTGAAAGATACTATTCTCAAAGCAATAAGATTGGATATGTAATAAAAAAGACCGTAAACATAATAATTAAAAATCAAAATAAATATTTAGACAAAGTAATAACTGAATTTTGTCAACCTTTAAGCAAACTGGATCTAATTGATTTTTATTCTAACAAGAATGAAGAGTTTAGTAATTATCAAAAAAGGAAAATTCAGCAAGCTGTAATTATCATAGCCTATTGTATGGACATCAATAATCTTGATGATATTACTTTCATTGATATGATGAGGAGAACACGATTAAGTGAAAATAAAATAAACAAAATTATTGAGTTTAAGAGGAAAGTTCTACCAATAAAAGATAGCTCAATAATAAAAAAAAAACATTAAAGCAAAGCTTTAATGTGTATTTATAGAGGGGGATGCTGATGATCACGTTTGGCGAGTATGTAGCCTATGAAAAGCTACAGTCCAAAGAGGAAGTTAAGAAATGGCTGCATGATGAAAATGTCTATAGCAATCTGGAAAATTATGAAAGTCTTGCTGAAGAACTTTGTAATTTTAAAGATACGATTAAACGAGATTACAACAAGAATCTTAATACAAAGGTATATAAGAATATATATGCTCATGAATTAACAATAATGTTACCATTAGATATTGATTTAGATAATAAAAAGAAATTTGTTGAACATTACATGAAAGCATTAGATTATTGCTATTCTACTAAATATTACTTGTATTGCTATAAATTTGTATCTGAAGGAAATGGAAGTTATGCAAAGATATTATGTTTTACAAGGAAAATATATAAGAGAAAACAAAAGAAATTGATTACATATAATAGCGATTATTACTGGAATGATGAAACAAAGAAGAGATGCAGTAAGAAAGATCCTAATGCAATTCTATTACATAAGAAAGGTGATCCTAAACTAGATAAAGAGGGAAATCAAATATATCAATATTTCTTCTGTTCTCCTGTAGAAAAGGAAATATTCAAATATACATCTTTTAACAAGTTTTTGAAAATGCTGAAAAAATGTGTTGAGTATGTAAAAAGAACTCTTTTAAAGGCATACAACAAGAGAAGATTCTTCTCTTACATTACTACACCAAAAAAAGTTTCAATACTTTCAAAGAGAAAAATAACAATAAAAAATCAATTAATTAATACATTGAATAGAGAAATGTACAATGTTCCATCCGAATATTTTGATGATTCTATCAGTCATATGGGTTTTAACAAGATATTTGATCGTGACAATTACCTTTTAAGAAAGTCCTATTATCGCATGATCAAAAAGATAGAAAGTGCTTTAAGATCAGATAAGTTTGAAAATCCATATAGTAATGAAGTAATAGATCTATCGCTATATCAAAACTTTGCAAAATATAGAGAAAATCTTAATGAATTAGAAAATGTATTAATGAGCATCATAAATGATTGGTTTGATAAAGAATTTTATCCATATCATGATGTATTACAATCATTGGTTATATGTGGGATTGATTATGAAAGACTTATTGAAATATCTCTTATGCAAACATATGGAAATCTACATAGTTTTACTGCTGTTAAAAATGTTGTATATCAACAAATTCAAGAAATGGCAAGAATGACAAATAAGAATATCTGGTTGCAAGAAACTGGTATATTTAACAATTATGGTTTTGAAACGACTTGGGTATTAGGTTCAAAAGATAGTGGAAAAGCATTTGTTTTCAGTGATGAACAAAGAGCAAGAATTCAGTATGAATTGTTATCAAATAACATTTAAAAAATCAAAGAGAGGGGTGATGGAAATGATCACTAATTATGTTTACTTGTTTGCAGTAGTTCTGTTGTTTTTAATCATTGTTATAAAAGCAATGGATGAGTTAGTCTATCAAAGAAAAATAAAGAAAATAGTAGGTATAATAATATGTTATCCATTTTATGTAATAATTGCATATTACTTACTTGTTAAATTTTAGAAAGACAGGAAGAAAATTTTTAAGGTTAAATCAAAAACTCTCCTGCTTGACAAAGACCATACCATTTCATTCTATAATCTTTATCAAGCTCGTATTTTTTGAAAATACTTTTTTTAAATGAAAGCTAAAAAATCTT
>UMES01010753.1_pt1 | contig 14370 bp, 9 predicted proteins | sample 1964791 | NCBI WGS metagenome assembly UMES01 (sample SAMEA4836024, study PRJEB28245) | human gut metagenome | biome: gut microbiome; material: fecal sample | place: Denmark | collected 2008
GAGGCTGCCAGTGCTGGGCGGCATCGTCGCTCACAAAAAAGCCTTTTTCCGTTTGGGCAAAAAGTTTATCGCCCCGACCGTCCAGTGCTACAAACATGCCGAGGTCTTTGCTGAGGTAGCGAGGATGCCAGAATTTCCCTTCTTGGCTAGCGACATAAATGCCTTTTTCACAGGCGGTAAAGAGTTTTCCTTGAAAATTAAGTAGTGAAAAGAAATGCCCGCAAGTGCTCCCGTCATACTTCAGACGCCAACGAACGCCGGACGCGGCTTGAAAGATCGCGTCGTTTGTGCAGGCGTAAAGCATGTTCTCAAAGCTTTCAATATCAACAAATTCTCCGCCTTTTCGTTGAGGACTGATTTGAACAAATTGGGGGGCATCGGGTTTGGTGCTGTAAATGCCCGTATCGGTGACTAGAAAGAGTTCTCCCCGGTGAAAGGTCAAGCCGCGAAAAGTTCCAAGAGGGTGCGTTTCATTTTCATAAAAGATAGACCACGTTTGTCTGAAGTCGTGGCTGATTTCGACACGGTTAAAAAGGTAGTTGAGTCGAAAAGAAGCTTCAGGGGCGTCAATTACTAAGGGCATTGTTCTTATTTCCAAATACGTATCGAATGATTGTAAAGCAAAGGCAGAATACAGCAAAAATAACACGAACAGAACATGAATTAATGACCGAAGGGATGAAAGATCGCTTTGTTGATCAAAAAATGACTTTAGGAATCATTAAAAGGTTATAAGTTATAAAAATCAATGAATTAATAAGATCTGTCAAATTTGTTTTGCTCATCCAGTCTAAATTTTGTTGTGAAAAAGATACACATATTTAAAGTAATTGTTTTGCAAATTTGACAGATTGGGGGGGGGGTGGTAGGAAAATTTCAGACAGCAAAGCAATTGTCAACGTGATGATTGACTTTCAAAGATGGATATTCCAATTTCTTTTATAGGAATAAAAGATCATGAAAAAGACTTTAGCTGCTGTTGCTGTCTTGGGTGCCTTTGCCGGTACCGCTTTGGCTGCCGACGTTACCCTCTACGGTAAGATTGACGGTGGTTTGAACTATACGCATGTGAGCGAAGAATCTCAGGAAGGTGCTCATGTTAGCTCTTCTAACTCTGACGATTTCACGTTTAAGTCTGGCCAAAACTCTGGTTCCCGTTTCGGTTTGAAGGGAACGGAGCAAATCGCTGACGGTTTGACGGTTGGTTTCCAATTAGAAAACGGTTTCTCTGTTGACGACGGTAAGATGGGTCAAGGTAACCGTCTTTTCGGTCGTGAAGCTCGTGTCTATGTCCAAACGGAATTCGGTGAAGTCGGTTTCGGTCGTATGGGCGGTTTGGATTCCGGTTTGGGTTCTTATGACTTGATCGCCGGTAGCTCTGTTTTCGGAACAGGTTGGGGTGAATACACTGGTACGATGGACCTCTTCTTCAAGGGCGTCTCTGATCGTTACGACAACATGATCACCTATAAGTCTCCGAAGTTTGCCGGTTTGACTTTGGTCGCTCAAGCTTCCTTGATGAAGGATTCTGGTGCTGACGGTGATGAAGGGACGCACTTAGCCGATCGTTACTACGCTGTTGGTTTGGGTGCTGACTACGGTGCCCTGAAGGGTGGTTTGACCTTCAGTATGCAAGACTATGGTGGATTTGCAGACCGCTACACCGGTGTTGATAGCGCGACGGGCTTCCCCAAAGTGAATGAAGATATTGCTAACGATTCTGATGGCTACACTGTTACGGCTTTCGGTGCCTATGATTTCGGTGTAACGAAAGTCAGCTTGGGTGTTCAATACTTTGATAATGTTGCTCAAGAACGTGGTTCTACGACACCGACTTGGGTTCAAGATAAAGCTGATACTTCTCCCTCTGGAAAAGGCCATTGGAAGTATGGTGATGTTGACTTCGGTCTCACTGGTTACGGTGTGATTTTAGGTGCTATCACCCCGATCGCAGGTGGTAATTTGTACACGTCCTTAGGCTACGCCGACTATGAAGCTGCTGATTTGCCCGCTAAACATGACGCAGGTGTTGAAAAGGCTGATTACAAGGTCTACGGTGTTGGTGTTGGTTACCAATATCCGTTGAGCAAGCGTACGTATGTTTATACGGCAGCTAGCTACACACATGAAACCTCCAATGAAGGTACAGCTACAGCCAAGGATCTCGACACCGACGTGACGGAAGTCATGATGGGCTTGGTCCATAACTTCTAATTTGAGAAGGCTTCTAATCTGGGTTAGACAGTTTTCTACTACCTTCTGTCTGATTTAGAGTTAGTTGAGGAGCGGCTTCAAGAGCAGAAATGCTTTTGGATCCGCTTTTTATTGCGTTTAATTCTTCTGGAACTAATAGTCGTTAAAAATCAAATAATTAAAAAGATCTGTCAAATTTGTTTTGCTTATTTGATCAAAATTTTGTTGTTTAAAAGATACACATATTTGAAGTAATCGTTTAGTAAATTTGACAGATCGGGGGGGGGTGGTAGGAAAATTTCAGACAGCAAAGCGAATGTCTTGTGAGATTTGCTTTCATTCTTATACAAGAAAGATGTCTTTTTAAAAGGAATATCTATCATGAAAAAGACTTTAGCTGCTGTTGCTGTCTTGGGTGCCTTTGCCGGTACTGCTTTGGCTGCCGACGTTACCCTCTACGGTAAGATTGACGCTGGTTTGAACTATACACATGCTAAGACCGACGGTTCTGCCGCTTCTGACGATTTCTCTATGAAATCCGGTCAAAATTCTGGTTCCCGTTTTGGTTTGAAGGGAACGGAGCAAATCGCTGACGGTTTGACGGTTGGTTTCCAATTAGAAAACGGTTTCTCTGTTGACGACGGTAAGATGGGTCAAGGTAACCGTCTTTTCGGTCGTGAAGCTCGCTTGTATGTTCAAACCAATTTCGGTGAATTTGGTTTCGGTCGTATGGGCGGTCTTGATTCCGGCGTTGGTTCCTATGACTTGATCGCTGACGTTAGTCCGTTCGGCACGGGTTGGGGTGATGCTACCGGTCAAATGGACAATTACTTCAAGGGTATCAGTAGCCGTTATGACAACATGATCACCTACAAATCTCCGGAATTTGCTGGTTTGACGGTTGTCGCTCAAGCTTCTTTGAAGGAAGCGGCGGATGCTGATGGCGACGAAGGTTCACACTTGGCCGATCGTTACTATGCAATCGGTATGGGAGCTGACTATGGTGCCTTGACAGGTGCTTTGACCTTCAGCATGCAAGACTATGCTGGTATCGCTGGTCGTTTGAAGGATGCCGGTGTTGCGATTGGTGACGATTACAACGACGATGATGGCTACGCTGTTACTGGTTTTGTTGCCTATGACTTTGGTGTGACGAAAGTTAGCTTGGGAGCTCAATATTTTGATAACGTGAACCAAGCTCGCGGCGGTGTGACCGGTGAAGTATCGGCTGATGGCAAGGGTTATAAGGTCAATTATGGTGAAGTGGACATGGGTGCCACGGGCTATGGCGTGATTTTGGGCGCTATCACTCCGATCGGTGCCGGTCAGTTGTACACGGCAATTGGCTATGCTGATTACGAAGCTTCTAAGTTAACAGATACTCAAGATAAAGCTAATGCTGATAAAGCTGATACCACGTCTTATGGCATTGGCATTGGTTACCAATATCCGTTGAGCAAGCGTACGTATGTTTATACCGCCGCCAGCTGGAATCGTGACACCAACAACTCTGGTGCCAAGGATGCCGATGACGTCGACACCGACACGACCGAAGTTATGGCTGGTATCGTCCACAACTTCTAATCTGAGAAGTCTTCTAGTCTAAGCTAGACAGTTTTCTACTACCTTCTGTCTGATTTAGAGTTAGTTGAGGAGCGGGTTCAAGAGCAGAAATGCTTTTGGATCCGCTTTTTGTTGTAAAAAAACAACTATTTAATTTTGTATAGAGGTTATTGAAATATTTAATAAATTCAATTAGATAGACGGCATGCCCGGTCCTGTATTTAAGGGCGGGCTTCTACGGTGAAGATCGGTAATTTTTGACTTAATTCTTTAAAGCGAGCAAAAATGCAACTCAAGCAGAAGAAATTCTGCGTTTTCCTCTAGAGGAAAGACAATTCGTTTTTTCATACAAAAAGGTAGTAATTATGAAAAAGACTTTAGCTGCAGTCGCCGTGCTCGGCGCATTTGCCGGCTCCGCTCTCGCTGCCGACGTTACTCTTTACGGTAAGGTTGACCTCGGTCTTCAATATATGAATACCAATACAGACCAGTTGACATTTGAGTCTAATGAGTATGGTATGCAGAATGTTAAGAAAGACTCTTGGGGATTGAAGTCCGGTTCTAGCTCTTCTTCTCGTTTTGGTATCAAAGGTTCTGAACAAGTCTCTGATGGTTTGACCATTGGCTTCCAATTGGAACAAGGCTTTACCGCTGATGATGGTAAATTCTCTGATGATACGCAAGCTTTTAGCCGTGAAGCTCGTTTATACATTCAAACGGATTTTGGTGAAATCGGTTTAGGTCGTATGGGGGGCTTGGATTCTGGTTTGGGCTCTTATGATGTTGTTTCCAAAGGCTATGCTTTTGGAACGGGTTGGGGCTCTTCCATCGGTGACTCCAGCGCCATTCTCCTCGGTGAAAGTGGTCGTATGGATAATGTCATTACCTACAAATCTCCGTCTTTTGCTGGTGTGACAGTGTTGGCTCAAGCATCCCTTGAAAAGAGTGGTTCTTCCGACTCTACAACGGAAGGTTCGAGTGACGCAGAACGTTACTATGCCTTGGGTGTTACCGGTTCTTGGGGTAATTTAGCAACTGCTTTGGTCTTTAGTACCACGGACTACAAGCGTAGTTGGGTTAACGCTGATGGACTTGGTGCAGATGAAGGTATTTCTGATGCTGAATTTGCCAAGGAAGAGGGTCGCGAAGATATGTCTAAAGTCATTACGGGTTACGTGTCCTACGACTTTGGCGTAGTTAAGCCGATGCTGGCTGCTCAATATTTTGATGACCTCAAAGGGATGTCTGTTGCGACTGATGGTACTGCCGGGGCTATCAAAGAGTTCTCTTACTTGAGTGATCTCTCCAAGAAGGGTTATGGCGTTATGTTAGGTGCCACTGCTCCGGTTGGTGCAGGTACTTTGTATGCAACCTTAGGTTACAACGATTTTGAATCTACGGTTGGTTTTGACGAAGACGGAAAGATGAAGTTTGACACCGTTCAGTTCGGTCTTGGTTATCAATATCCGTTAAGCAAGCGTACGTATGTTTATACGGCTGCTGGCTATACAAAGCTGAGTGGCGATTTCAAACTTGATGGTCAAAAGTACGATCCTGAAACTAAGACGACCGAAGTCGTTGCCGGTATCGTCCACAACTTCTAATCTGACTGCGTAAGTTTTAACTTACTAAATTAGAGTAAAAGTTTGGCCCTGATGGTTTATGCCATTAGGGCCTTTTAGCATCTATTTCTGGTGAATTTGTTATTAAAAGCAGATACTATTAGACAATTAGTAAAAAAGTTTTAGCGAAGGAATCAGAATTTATAATCTTAAAACCATCAGCCCAAGAATTATTTGATGATTTATGTGCACATTCAGAATCCGCTCGAATTGAAGCCAAAGCTGGCAGCGCTATTGCCCCTTCCGTTATGCAAACCATTTGTGCATTTGCCAACGAGCCTGGATTGGACGGCGGTTATTTACTATTAGGTGTTTCGGAACAAGATAAACATTTTGTTGTGACAGGAGTGGATGATGTTGATCACCTGTTGCAAGAATTGAGTAACAATTGTCGAACGCAATTTGAAAGACCATTATCGATCGAAGCAAGTGTCGAAACATTACAAGGTAAAAATGTTGTCGTTGTTTATGTCCCCGAGTTGCTTCCCGCTTCCAAGCCTTGTGTTTTGAAGGGAGGTTTCATAAAGCCAACAAAAAGAAAACAGGTATTTGGAGAAGAGGTCCCAATGGTGATTATGAATGTTCTCAAGAAGAATTAGAACCAATTCTGTTGGCTAAAACCGGAAAAAGCTTTGAAGAAGTTATTTTTGATGATGCGGAGTTCGAGGATATTGATCCTCAGTTAATCGATCTTTACCGAAAACTAAGGGCAAAGAAAAATCCTCAAGCTTCAGAACTGTCACTTAATGATTTTGAGCTGTTGCGCGTTTTAAGACTCATTCGAAAAAACGATAAAAATCAGTGGCAACCCAATGTTGCTTGTCTTTTGCTCTTTGGGTCTCAGGTGGCTTTGAGACGATTGATGCCAATGGAGCGCGTGGACTTTATTCGTATTGTGGGAACGCGTTGGATTGAAGATCCGAATAGTCGTTTTAGTTCTCTTGATTTTCGAGAGTCGCTTTTAACTCTGATTCCCAAAGTTGAGGCAACAATCTTAGATACATTATTAAAACAGTTCCAACTGCAAGAAGGCGAATTGCAACGAACCGATGTTCCGGTATTACCGCAAAGGGTTGTGCGTGAAGCGATTGTGAACGCAGTGATGCACCGCGATTATCGAGTACACAGCCCGACTCAAGTTGTTCGCTATAGTGATCGAATTGAAATTTACAATGCTGGCTACTCATTAAAGCCTGTGGAAGAATTGGGCACAGGGGCATCAGAACTTCGAAATCCTATCCTGGCATCAATTTTGTATGATTTAAATTTTGCGGAAAAAAAGGTTCCGGTATTAGAACAATCCGCACCCTTCTTAGAGAGGCTAATTTAGAGGAACCTAGCTTTGTTTCAAACGTCACCGGTAATTCGTTCTGGGCAACCTACTCTTTAAATCAGCTTATGAGCAAAGAAGACTTGCTTTGGTTAGGTCAGTTTAAGGGTTATGAGTTAAACGACAACGAAGCAAGAGCGCTTTTGATTGCTAAAAACTTAGGCGCGGTTAATAATGCAACTCTTCGAGAGGATACCAATCTGGATACTTTGCAGGCTAGTCACGTTTTGCAACGACTTAGTAAAGAATATGATCTGCTAGTCAAGCATGGAGCAGGCACGGCGACTACTTACACTCTGAATTGGATTCGGCTTCAAGCAATCGGTTTAAGATTTGAAACACCACACCTCGAAGCTGAAACATCACACCTCGGAGTTGAAGCATCTCACTTTTCAGTCTTATCTAAAGATTTGGAACAAGCAATATCCGATTTAGGATATCGGCCCAAGAAAAGCAATGTCTACAGAGTGATACTAAGACTTTGTTTACAGTCTCCAAGAACGAGCGATGCTTTGATGTCTGAATTAAATAGAGGGAGACAGTTAATTAAAAATTACCTAAAAGATATGCAGATGCAAGATATGATTGAATACGTTTATCCAGAGATTCCCAACCATCCTTATCAGGCTTATAGAGTGACGGAATACGGTAAGAAATGGCTTGAGAGTTCAAACGAGTGAAGAACAAATTGCTATACTTAACGCCCATTTTTTGATTAACAACAATTTGTTTTAAAAGAACAAATTCTCTTTTGTGCAACGGATGTAAACCGTGACCGCGAAAAAAATTTATCTCCGCAGCTTCGGCTGCCAAATGAACGAGTACGACTCTGAAAAAATTGTTGACTTAATGGTTGCCAATGGCTACGAGCGTACGGAAAAAGTCGACGAGGCTGACCTCGTTGTTTTAAACACTTGCTCCATTCGTGAAAAGTCTCAGGAGAAAGTATTCTCTGAATTGGGACGCATCCGCGATGCTAAAAAAGAAGCCCACAAAGACGACATGCTGATCGCGGTGGGCGGCTGCGTGGCAAGCCAAGAAGGCAAAAAGATATTGTCTCGCGCGCCCTACGTGGATATTGTCTTTGGACCGCAGACTTTGCATCGATTACCCGCGATGGCTCAAAAGGTTGAAGAAACGCATCGTCCGCAGGTGGACATTCGATTCCCTGAAATTGAAAAGTTTGACCACCTGGCTGAACCTCAAGCCCGAGGCGCAACAGCATTTGTCTCCATCATGGAAGGCTGTAGCAAGTATTGTTCTTACTGCGTGGTGCCTTATACGCGCGGTGAGGAAATCTCCCGCCCTATGGCAGACGTTTTAATTGAAGTGGCAAAACTGGCTGCGCAAGGCGTCAAAGAAGTGACACTTTTGGGACAAAATGTCAATGCCTATCGAGGTTTGACGCCTGATGGAGATACCGCGGACTTTGCGATGCTCTTGGAGTACGTGGCTGAAATTGATGGTATTGAACGCATTCGCTATACCACATCCCACCCCAAAGAGTTCACGCAGCGCTTAATTGACGCCTACGGCAAGATTGACAAACTGGTTAATCACGTGCATTTGCCTGTGCAGTCGGGCTCTGACAGGATTCTTGCCGCCATGAAGCGCGGCTACACAGTCTTGGAATACAAGTCCATCATTAAACGTTTGAAAGCTGTGCGTCCTGATATCTCAATCGCGACGGATATTATTGTTGGCTTCCCTGGAGAGACGGAAGAAGATTTCCAAGCGACCTTAAAACTCATGGACGATGTGGGTTTTGATGCGAGTTTCTCATTTGTTTATAGCCGTCGTCCCGGCACCCCTGCGGCTTATCTCAAAGACGACACGCCCCAGGAAGTTAAACTCAAGCGCCTTCAGATTTTGCAGGCTAAAAACGATGCCAAGGCAACCGAGATTGCCCAATCTATGTTGGGAACCGTGCAGCGTGTTTTAGTGATCGGCCCGTCTCGGCGTGGTCGCGGTATGATGGCCGCGCGCACCGACAATAACCGTATTGTGAATTTTGTGGGTGATGAGTCATTAACCGATACAATGGTTAATGTCAGGATTACGGAAGTCAATCCTCATACACTTTTGGGTGAAAAGGTATAAGAAATCAAGATGGCTCTTGAAGAAAAAGTATTGTCGCTGAATTTGGATTTGAGCAATACGGCGTTGGCAAGTCTTGTCGGACCGATGGATGCTAATCTTCGCCAAATTGAGGTGATTTTGGATGTTTCCATTTCACGCCGCAATAATCAGTTCCGAATTGCTGGCGAACAGGAAAAGGCTCGAGAAGCACTAAATGCTTTAGAGACATTGGCGCATCGAGCGGAAAATTCATCCGAAGAACTCACAACCGATGATGTGCAGCTCTTTTTTGTCGGAGAAAACGCCAAAAAAGTAGACGGTGACTCGCCTACGTCTCCCGTGTTGCACACGAAGCGTCGCGAGCTTCAAGGCAGAACGCCTCGCCAAAATGACTACATCCAAGCCATTTTGGATAATGACATTGCTTTTGGGATTGGCCCTGCAGGTACGGGTAAAACGTACTTAGCCGTGGCGGCAGCGGTGGACGCTTATGAACGAGACCGTGTGGAGCGTATTATTTTGACGCGTCCCGCGGTCGAGGCCGGTGAACGTTTGGGTTTTTTACCAGGCGACCTTTCTCAAAAAGTAGATCCTTATCTGCGGCCGCTTTACGATGCGCTTTTTGACTTATTAGGTTTTGATAAAACTCAGCGTCTGCTTGAAAGACAAACCATTGAAATCGCGCCTTTGGCCTACATGAGAGGTCGCACGCTCAACAACGCTTTTGTCATTTTGGATGAAGCGCAAAATACGACGCCAGAGCAAATGAAGATGTTCTTAACGCGTATTGGATTTGGCTCTAAAGCGGTGATTACGGGTGACGTCACGCAGATTGATCTTCCGAGAGGAACGCGCTCAGGTCTTGTCGAAGCTCAAAATGTATTAAGTGGCGTCAGAGGGATCGCAATGACTTACTTTACGGCTTCTGACGTTGTGCGTCATCCCCTTGTCGCGCGCATTGTAGAGGCGTACGCTAAGGCTGATGAGCGAAGACACTTGGCAAAACTTGCCAAAGAGGAAAACGAATAACATGTCCAAATTGAAACTTAAGCTCCATATTTTTGAGCACGGCGAATTCAAGCTTCCTTCCAAAAAGAAGATGAAAAAATGGGTGAAGGCGGCGATTGAACGTGACACCGAATTAAACGTTATGTTTGTGGGCGAAGAAGAGGGGCGCGAGATGAACGCTCAATATCGCCACAAGGATTACGCGACGAATGTCCTAACCTTTGATTATCAGCATGAGCCGGTTGCCATTGCCGATCTTGTCATTTGTGTGCCTGTTCTTATTAATGAAGCTAAAAGCCAGAATAAGTCCTTTGATGAGCATTTGGCTCACTTACTTATTCACGGAGCATTGCACGCGCACGGTTACGATCACATGGAATATAACGAAGCCAATGCGATGGAAGACAAAGAAATTGGTGCGCTTTTAGAACTTGGTTTTGATAACCCGTATGAAGATCGAATTTTGCTGACAGGGAAAAAGAAAAATTTCACTTCAAAAAATAAATGGGATTTATCTTAGGTGAGTTAACGGTTTAGTTTTGCAGGTCACTTTCTGAGTGGCCTGTTTTCTTTTGGGTCAAGTAGAGGTTAGGCAATACGATCGCTTCAGTCTCGCCTGTTTCTTTGTTGTTCCATGCCACAATAAAATTGATTTCAGCGCGATTAGGGAAATAACCCATTTGACGATATCTCAGGAGTTTTTCTTGGAATGCCTTTGATAGGAAGGCGCATGCACAAATTTGGCCATTGAGCTTAGTCGTAAATAGCTTATTCTTAAGAAATAAAATTTGACCGCTACGAAGTTGACAGAGTTCTTCTTTTTTTCCGGAAACAAATCCTAAGTTAACGTCGGCAAGAGTGAGATTCAAAACAATCTCGGAGGGCTTGTCATAATGCTTTCTGTCCTCAATTCGGTTAAGACTTTCCGATTTGATAGAACCAAAAAGTGTGCCACTGTGGTGGATGTAAAGTGAATTTTTAGCGCGGGTCATGCCGACATATAACTTGCGTCGCTCTTCATCCGTGTCATCCACCACGTTGTCAAGAAACATATGGACGGTACCAAATTCGTGACCTTTGGCTTTGTGGATGGTTGAGACAAAAATTTTCCCCTGATCATTATCAAACGTATCTTCCAGTTGAGACTCGCGAACAAACTCTTCAAAATCAGAAAAATAAATTTCTCTTGGCGTAACGCTTTCGAAAAGCTGGATTAGGCGCAGACAATTGGGTAAAAGCCGGCTTTGATGGAATCGAGACTGTAGAGCGACCTTAGCAAAATTCCATAATCGACGACTAACAATAGGATCTCCTTGAAGGCGTTTTTGAAGGTAGACCAAGAATGAGCGAATCTCCAGAAGATTGTATAAATGAATGTCTCCCCTGCTTTGAATAAGTTTGGCATTAAGTCCTGCTTTTTGCAGAGCATTAAAAATCAAAGCCGCCTCTTCATTGGTGGAAGTCAAAACGGCACAGTCTTTAGTTTCTTTGCTCTCTGAGAGTTCGTCGATAATCGCTTTTTCAAAGTGGTGCCCATGATGGTGAATCAATGTCACTTGTCCGGAAACGTCACGGTGAGCAACAGCTGGTTTCGTTTTCATTCGTGTGGTGATGCTAGAAGCATAGGCATTGGAAAAGTCCACAATATGACGAGCGCTTCTAAAATTCTCCGTAAGCTCGTATTGCATTGCGTCATATTTGGAGAGGAGTTCTCTCATAAACTTGGAATCTGATCCCCTGAAAGCATAAATATTCTGATCATCATCGCCAACGGCAATCACTCTCATGGTTTCATTTCTTTGCATCAGAGCTTCAACCAGAGCAAAGTCGTCTTCACTCATATCTTGGGCTTCATCAATAACCAGAACACTTTTGGTAATTTTGTCTTGTTCTACGTCTCCTTCTCGAATCATTTCAGCAGCTTTTTTAACGACATTGTCAGCTTCATTCAGTGTGCCGGGTCGTCCCAAAAGATCGAAGCAGTATGAATGAAAAGTCTTTACTTCGACATAGAAAGCTGCAGAGTGAGTCAAATCAATCAGGCGCTGTTTAAATTCCGTGGCAGCCGCCCGAGAAAAGGTCAACATAAGGAGTTGATCCCGTTTGACATCTTCCATGAGCAATAATGCGGCCAATTTATGAACCAGTACCCGAGTCTTGCCGCTTCCGGGGCCTGCCGCAACCACAATGTGCTGAGATGTGTGATCGTTAATAATTGCAAGTTGCTTTTCCGATAAAGAACCGAAAAGTTTTTGATAAAGCTTTTTCGTAATGGTGCGTGACAGATCCGCTTTATTGTTTTTGAAATATTTATTGATGAAATCTCGGTAGTCCACGTAAAAGTAATCGTGTACGTACTGCAAGGCGGCGTCGTAGTTTTTCAACATCAAGTTGGCAAATTGCCCGACAATATGAATTTGTTGAATTTTCTGTTCATAGTAATCGTCAAGTTGTTGATAGTCTGATCGCTTATATTTTCTGAGGTTACTCAATTCAAGACGGGTAATGGAGAGGCCGTTATAAAGGACTAAAAATCCGCCTTCAATTCGAAGCGCATCAATTTTGGATAGATAGAGCAGCGCATCTTCGACGGCTTTTTGCGTAGCTTTATTTTCAAAAAGGCCGCTTGTTTGACAATACTTTTTTTGAAGTGAAATGACAGAGAAATTAACGGCCAGTCGATCCTGCTGATCTTTTTCAGACTTTTGTTCAGAGGCACGCTCAAAAAGCTCTTTCAAAATGAAGTCGCAAAGCATTGCACGAGCCAAGCATGCGTCGGCTAATTGTTTTGTTTTCTCATTGGTGGTGAACTTGATGTGGTTATTGCCGCAATTGGTAATCTTTTCAAAAAAGCTTTTGATCTTCCAGTAATAAAAGATTGTTCGAATTTTCTTAATACTGGACGATAAGCCCGCTTCCTGCGCTTTGGCATTTAACTCTTTGAGATTGTGGATACGCTCATCAGTAAAGGGCGAAAGTTCGGTGATGAGGAATTGTTCCAGAGCCGTGAAATTCCTAAGGACATTAAACGATTTCTTTTCAGTGTCAGACTTAAAGATATAAGCCGACATATCCATATCATCGCGCAATAAGTCACCTTCTTTCAAGAGACTGATGATGCGAATGATTTCGCCTTTTTCAATTCCCAAACGGTCTGCCAGATAATCTACTCGGGATTCTGCTTCATCGTTACCAGCCTGAGCGATTGAGTGACTAGAGATAAGTGAAGCAACAATACGTTTAGCGACTTGTCGGTCTGTGTCATTTGTAAAAAGTGGGCAGGCATCAATTTTGGAGTTGGCTTCTATGACACTTGCAACTTTTAAGCTTGTCGCGTAAATATGAGGAACATTTTGTCCACGTTTAATATAGCCAGCGAGTTCCAATGTGGCCAAGGCTGTTTTAATGCCGGTTTCTAACTCATGAGACTCTCGATCCCATCCTGCCCAACGGGCTAATTCCAATGCGGAGCATGTCAGCCTGGGGCCTCGTTTGGTGTGATCTTTGATGGCCTTCCAAACTTGCTGAATTTCACTCATGCTCAGTTTCGTTTGATTCAGAAGGAGGAAGTGTTTATTGAGATCATTTTCATTAAAGAGAATGTGACATTCAGCCGAGAGCGCAGGGTCACGTCCAGCTCGTCCCGCTTCTTGTACATAGTTTTCAAGAGACGAGGAGATGTCATAGTGGATGACAAGGCCAACATCTTTTTTATCCACCCCCATGCCGAAGGCATTGGTGGCCACCATGATTCTGACTTGATCGCTTAAAAAGGCCTCTTGGTTCTTTGTTTTGTCTTCTGAGGCCATTTTGCCGTTATAAGGCAAAGCACTAAATCCATCTTTATTGAGACGCTGGGCCAACTCTTCGGTTGCGTCCACCCTTGAGACGTAAACAATTGTCGGACAGCTTTTCTGTTCGATCAACTCTCTCAGTTTGGCATACTTTTTATCATCATCTTCCACATGCCAGACAGAATAGTGCAGATTTTCTCGAGCGGCCTGTGAAACGTAGAGTTTTAAATCAAGGTCAAGCTTCTCTTTGAAGTAGTCTCGGATATCTTGTACGACCTTTTGTTTGGCCGTTGCGGTAAAACATGACACCGGAATACGTATGCCACCTTTTTTCTCCTGTAATTCTCGAATGAAGTCTCCGATATAGAGATAATCCACACGGAAATCGTGTCCCCAGGCAGAAAAACAGTGCGCTTCATCAATGACAAAGCGCTCGATATGGCGGGAAAGAAGTGCCTTTTCTAATGTACGCGAACGTAACTGCTCAGGCGATACATATAAAAGACTGGCGTTGCCGTTATAAATTTGGTCAAAGTTTTGCGCTCGTTCAATCGGATCCAATAGACCGTTGATGGTGACTGCATCAGAAATCCCCGCGGCCACTAAATGGTCTACTTGGTCTTTCATGAGAGACTGAAGTGGGCTTAAAACGACGGTTAATCCGTGGCAGGCGTCACCGGCCATTAAGGCGGGCAATTGAAAGGTCAGTGATTTTCCGCCTCCGGTGGGGAAAATAGCCAGCAATGACTCTGCGTGCACGGCAGCATCGGCGGCTTTTTCT
>UMES01037540.1_pt1 | contig 14288 bp, 14 predicted proteins | sample 1964791 | NCBI WGS metagenome assembly UMES01 (sample SAMEA4836024, study PRJEB28245) | human gut metagenome | biome: gut microbiome; material: fecal sample | place: Denmark | collected 2008
AAAATCCAGTTGTGGATATTATCATCATTCATAACCTGCTCAAATTTCTGATAAGAATTTTTATCCTGCCCAAAGTTCCAGATGAGATCCAGATAAGTTCCGGAAGCAGAAACTTTCACTTTTCCAATCGTTACCGGAATGCCGTCGGTGGTTGTTGTGGTTACAGAATTTTTTACAATGGATTCTCCGGAGATATCAAAACTGATTGTCTGGATATAATGGTAACCGGTTTTGGGATCCATGAGTGTTATGAAAGGCAGTTGAACGGTAAACTGTTCTGGCAGATCAGCATCAGAAAGTTCTACTCTGGCAAAGAACGTACCTCGTTGAGAACTGCTGTTGGCGCCACCAATATCCCATTGCGCTGTATAAATGGTGTCATCGATTACAACGTGGTCAGGAAGAAACCATTTTCCTGATTTTCTGAGGCCGTATGGAGTAGCTTCTCCATAGACAGAGAGGATTCCTCCGTCATAGTACACGTCCTGAATGGTAAGATAAGGATTTGATTCACCTTTAAATTCAAAACCATGCTCTTTGTAATTATCCAACATCACATCCGGCCATGTGTCTGAAAAGGATGTCCTGAGCCCATTCTGATCCGAAATAGTAGTTGCGGGAGCAGAATCAGAGCTGTTATTGGAACTGGAGGAACCGCTTTCTGATGTTGTATCAGACTGCTCGGTATGAGGTGTGATACGTCCGTATTCCTGTAAGATTTCCTGTGATTTATAATGGTGTTGAACACCTGCATATACACCACTTGTACCAACCGCTGCACAGATGATGGCAGCAGCGGCGACTTTGGCAGGCCACCATTTTTTTTGTGTGTTGTGAGCCACAATTTTTTCTTTATTTAATTCCGTTTCCACCTGACTGGTAACGAGTTGTTTGAAATGTTCCGGTGTTTTCGGAAATTGATTTTTATCATATTCAAAATTATGATCGTTTTTGCTTATCATATGGCAGTCTCCTTTTCAAACATTGTTTTCAACTGCAGTTTTCCACGGTTTAAACGCATTTTTACAGCACTTTCACTCATTTCCAGAGCATCCGCAATTTCCCGTATCTTGAATCCGTCAAAATAATACAGAACCAGTGGCAGACGATAGGTGACATCAAGCTGCATTAAATGCTGGTAGAGATCAGAGTAATCATGCGCTGCAACATCCTTTTCCTGCACCGATTCATCATAAGTGATTTCATGTTTTCGTCTGCGCAAGATCATCTGACACTCATTGATCAAAATGCGTGAAAACCAGGTTTTGGCATATTCCTGTTTTTTTAAAGTATGGACTTTGGAAAATCCTTTTACAATGGCAGATGATACGGCATCTTCACAGTCAGCATCCTCTTTTAAGATTGCTTTGGCAATGCGGTACCAGTCATCGGTAAAAGAAATGATCAAATCCCCTAATTCCTGTTTTGTCATAACTTCCCTCATTTTGTATTTCTGTTTTTGAATGAACCCCTTTATTTCGGTGATTGATGAGATAATAAACATATAAAAAAGGTTCATTGTAATAGCTATTACACCTATTAGATGTAGTTTAACATAAAAAAGTCACATATTATTTTTAAGAGAATTTTTACCTGCAATTTACACAAACCTGGTTCTGGATTTTACGCGAAAATTATAAGCTGAAAATGTTGCAATGAAGAAGTATAAGCGAAAGGAATATCGGTGGTGATCGAAAAAGCAGACATCACTTATTTTGTAACTTATCGGAAAGAAATGAAATTTTAGCAGAAATCAGTCATAAATGAAAAACTGGTGCATATACTATAGAATGTGCAAAGAGAGGAGAGATGTATATTTGAAAGAAGAAAAAGCGAAAAACATGATTACAAAAGATGATAATGTAATGGTGCTGGATACCATAAAAACAGAAAAAATGAAAAAAACAATACAGAAAACAAAGAAAAAAGAGAAAACTGCAAAAGCAGAGAAGAATATAGAGAACATATCATTGAGACAGGACAACGATAATAGCGAAGAGCAGGGAAATTCTGGCGATGATTTACTTCTTCTGGATGATCCCAAACGGCGGAAAGAGTATCTGGACTGCATGAAAGATCTTCTGACACAGATTGAAGATTTTGGATTTCAGCAGGAAGAAGTACTGGGACGTAATATTATCAGCCACACAAAATACCGTTTAAAAACAAGAGATAGTATTCTGGCTAAAATGGAGCGAAAAAATCGGGAATTAACAGAAGAAAATGTGTTTACATACATTAATGATCTGGCGGGAATTCGTGTGATCTGTCTATTTCTGGATGACATTTACCGGGTGCGGGATTTTATTTATCAGATACCGGGAATTACGATCGTAAAAGAAAAAGACTTTGTGAAAAAACCGAAAAACAGCGGATATCAGAGCCTGCATATGATCGTGCAGTTTACGAATGGAAAAAAGGTGGAGATTCAGTTGCGTACGATAGGAATGGATTTCTGGTCTGTGCTGGAATATCAGTTACAGTATAAGAAACAGCGTAAAAAAGGAAAAGCATTGAAAAAAGAATTGTTTTCCTGCGCTATCGATGTGAGAAATATGGATCAGCGGATGCTGGATCTGAGACAGTCAATAGAAAACGTATAAAAAAGGTGTGCCTTCCAGGAAAGCACACCTTTTTTGTTATAATAATTGTATCTTAAGCCTCGATTGGTTTAAGGTCATCAGCGATGATCAGTTTTGCTTCAGTAGCAGCCTGGATTTCCTCAACAGTGAATTCCGGGTTGTACTCTTTTAATACGATTCCTTCCGGAGTTACTTCCATAACACCCATCTCAGTAACAATCAGGTTAACCTGAGCTTCTGCTGTCAGCGGTAAAGTACACTCTTTTAAGATCTTTGGTGCACCTTTCTGTGTGTGCTCCATAGCAACGATAACTCGTTTAGCACCTACTACAAGGTCCATAGCTCCACCCATTCCAGGAACCATTTTTCCAGGAATGATCCAGTTTGCGATGTTACCTTTCTCATCTACCTGAAGAGAACCAAGGATCGTAGCATCTACATGTCCACCACGGATGATGGAGAAAGATGTAGCACTGTCAAAGAACATACCGTCTTTTTCGATACCTGCCGGCTGTCCGCCTGCGTTTACGATGTAATCAGCATCCGGATCTTCCGGATCAACAGCTGCAAGACCGATGAATCCGTTCTCAGACTGTAAAGTAAGTTTAACAGATGGATCAAGGTAATCCGGAACCATAGTAGGAAGTCCGATACCAAGATTTACAACATCACCATCATGTAATTCTTTTGCGACACGTTTCGCGATATATGGTTTGATTTCACTTCTTTCCATCTTATGCTTCCTCCTTTACTACTAAATAATCAACATAAATGTGTGGAGTCTCCACATAGTTTGGACCGATTTCGCCAGCCGGAACGATTTTCTCAACTTCAGCGATAACGATATCAGCTGCAGAAGCCATCATAGGGTTGAAGTTACGAGTAGATCCTTTGTAACGGATATTTCCGGACTCGTCAGCGATGTATCCCTGGATGATTGCAACATTACCACGGATTGCTTTTTCAAGAAGGTACTCTTTGCCATCTAATTCGATGACCTGTTTGCCTTCCAGAGTTGTCGGTGAATCGCTGTCAGCAACGATAGTACCGATACCTGTTGGTGTAAGGAAGCCTGCAAGACCAGCTCCACCTGCACGAACCTGCTCAGCCAGAGTTCCCTGTGGCTGAAGTTTTAATTCAAGCTCACCTGCATTGAATTTTGCAGCAACTTCTTTGTTCAGACCTACGTGTGTAGCGATTAATCTCTTGATTAATCCGTTGTGAAGTAAACGACCTGTTCCTTCATTCTCGAAACCTGCATCGTTACATACAACTGTAAGATCTTTTGCTGTTACTTCGTTTACGATAGATTTTGCTGTTCCGTTTGTCATGAATCCGCCGACTAATACGGTATCGCCATCTTTGATCAGTGCGGCAGCTTCTTTAGCAGAAATAACTTTTGTTCTAGCCATTTCTTTCCCTCCTATTAATTACATGATAATAATTTTGCTCTGTTGATAACCTTGTAAGTTCCACATAGCCTGTTTCCATTATAGCACCTTGCCCGGTAAAATCCAGAGATATTTCACAAAAAAAGTGAAAAATCGTTGTTTTGTTTGTAAAAAATTCTGTATGTATGAAAAAAACGAAACAAAAAGTAGGAAAAATTACCAGATTTTTGAAATTGTAATGATTCTGATAAGAAGGTGCCAGCTTGCATTGAAGGGAATCACGCAGTAAGTCTGATGTATTCTCAAATTGAAATGATGGCTGTCGCAATCACCTGGCTGCAGACAACGAGGAGTTTCCTGATAATATATAATATTAATGTACTGCGAAGAATCAACGCTTTAAAGTGATGAAATATTTTTGTTGCTTTTTACAGAAAAGTAAGATAAAATGACAGAAGTGATTTTGAAACGAAGGAGAAAAAAGCTATGATGGAAATCAAAGGAAATATGATGTCGGTACGTGAAGACGTTCTGGTACTGGACGCAACTCTGCGGGATGGAGGACTGGTCAACGATTTTTATTTTACAGATGATTTCGTACGCGATTTATATAAAGCAAACCTCGATGCCGGTGTAGATTATATGGAGTTTGGATACCGTGCGGATAAGAAACAGTTTGATGTCAATAAATTTGGAAAGTGGAAATTTGCTGAGGATGAAGCAATCCGTGAAATTGTTGGAGATAATGATACAGATATGAAGATTTCTGTCATGGCAGATGTAGGACGATGCGATTACAAACACAGCATCAAAGACCGCGCGGACAGCCCGGTAGACCTGATCCGTGTGGCTACTTATATCAATACAATGCCGGAAGCCATTGCAATGATCGAAGATGCAGCGGCCAAAGGATATGAGACAACCTGTAATATCATGGCGATTTCCAAATGTCAGGAGAAAGATATTCAGGCTGCCCTGGAGATGATTGCAAAATCTTCTGCCAAGGGAGTCTATGTGGTGGATAGTTATGGCTCACTGTATCCGATTCAGATTCGTGAAATTGTGGATACATATCTGAAAGCTATGGCAGAGAGTGGAAAACTGGTGGGAATTCATGCACACAATAACCAGCAGTGTGGTTTTGCCAATACCATCGAAGCCATGTCCATCGGAGCAAGTATGCTGGACGGAACCGTCATGGGTATGGGACGTGGCGCAGGTAACTGTTCCCTGGAAGGCCTGCTTGGATTTCTGAAAAATCCGAAATATGAAATTGCACCGATTCTTTCTTTTATTGAAAAACATATGCTGAAACTGATCGATGAAGGTGCCGTATGGGGATATAATATTCCATATCTGCTGACCGGACTGACAGATCAGCATCCGAGAACAGCCATCGCAGCAACCAAAAATAAAGATACAAAGTATCTGGATTTTTATCATATGTTGCTGGATGATTAATTGATTCATAAGATAATGAGCGCAAGAGAGTCAACATGCTGGCTTGATTGACGAACGGCGAATGTGATCATAAGCCGTTTTTGCTTATGATATAACAAAAAACTGTGGGCAGCAATTTTGTTGCTCACAGATTTTTTATGCAGGAAAATAATAGATCATTGTGCAAAGGACGTTATATCGTGTCACTACGTTTTACGATTTTTTGGTAATAAATCAGTCCGGTAAGGTCAGCCAGCACCCATCCAATGGGAATAGCCCACCAGATGGCGCTAACACCCAGTGGTGTGTGCGGGGCGAACAGATAAGCCAGAGCAACCCGGGTTCCCAGAGATACAATGGTAAGAACCAGAGACATGGCAGGTCTTTCAATGGCACGGTACAGTCCATAGAGCAGAAACAGACATCCGATTCCCCAGTAAAAAGCACCTTCAATGTGCAGATAACGGACCCCTTCTGCGATGATGGCATGTTCACCTGCATCCACAAAGATCTGCATCAGCGGATGGGCAAAGATCCATACCACAGATGAAATGATGATACAGAACAGGACAGACACCCGGACTGCGGTGAGAATTCCCACTCTCACCCGGTCCGGACGTTTTGCACCGTGATTCTGTGAGATAAAAAGGGAAAATGCATTTCCAAATTCCTGCACCGGCATATAGGCCAGGGTATCAATTTTGACGGCTGCGGCGAAGGCGGCCATAATCGTTGTGCCAAAACTGTTTACGAGTCCCTGTATCATCAAAATGCCGAAGTTCATGACAGATTGCTGCAGACAGGTGAAAAAGGCGTAGCGTCCCACCTCAGAACAGGTTGTTTTGCGAAAGATACGTTGCTCTCTGGCAGGAAAAAGCTGTGGATTTTTCCATAGAGCGACAATCGTAATGCCGATTCCGGCGACAGCCTGAGCCAGCAAAGTGGCAGCAGCAGCCCCTCCGACACCCATTTGTAATCCAAGTACAAACCAGAGATCCAGAATAATATTCAAAATGCTGGAGACTGCCAGAAAAATGAGGGGCAAAACAGAATTGCCAACAGCCCTCAGTACAAAGGCAAAGTAGTTATATAAAAAAGTAAATCCAATACCGATAAAAATGATGCGGGAGTAGATACGCATCAGTGTATAAATTTCTGACGGAGTCTGCAGCAGTTTCAGGATGCCATCGGTACCAGCAAAAACGATCAGGTACATGATGATTGTTACAAACAGGATCATCCAGAAAGAAACCCACATACATTCCCTCATTCTATTTTGACGCCCGGCACCATAATGTATGGAAAATAATGCACCGCATCCCATGCACAGACCGATCATAACCGATGTCAGAAAAGTCATAAGGGTGTAGGTGCTTCCGACGGCTGCCAGGGCACCGGCACCGAGTACTCTGCCGACAATGATTGTATCTGTAATATTATAAATCTGCTGCAGCAGATTTCCGAGCATCATCGGAAGTGCAAACAGCAGAAGTGTTTTCAATATAGGTCCTTTTGTTAAATCTTTTTCCATCATTAAATCCGGCGGCGATATTGGCTGCTTTCCTCCTGTTTCAGTATAACAGCAATACTATAACATAGATTAGATATTTTTGGCAGATATCACTGCAATTAAACGGTAACCAATCGGAAACTTTTTTGCTCAATTTGATTGACATTTGTCAGACAATTCTGTATACTGTAGATATCTGAATAGAACATTTAAGTGTCATACATTTTGCAATGAAATGCGTGAAGAATAGTGAATCCGGTCAGAATCCGGAACGGTACCGCCACTGTAGACATGGAGGCACCGCACGGGGCGAAAGTCAGTCATTGGGAGAATTCCTGAGAAGGCAGTGCGGGAGCTGATGATATGTGAGTCAGGAGACCTGCTTAAATGGAAGTGCTTACTGACTTTCGGAATTGGAGTCATAAGTGTAATGTATATGTTTTGCAGAAAAACGGCTGCGGCAGTCAACAGACTACCGCAGTTTTTTATATGCAAAATACAATTCCTGTAGAAGCTTTTTTAGAACAGGAGGAAACAAGATGAAAGAAAAACCGATGAAAGAGAGAATTTTGGAAGAAGCGCTGCAGCTTTTTGCACAAAATGGATACACGGGGACATCCATGAATGACATTGCAGCCAGACTTGGGGTGACGAAAGCGGCTCTGTATAAACATTACAAGAGCAAGCAGGAGATCCTGGACAGCATCGTTGAGCGGGCAAATGATGAGTACAAACCGCAGCAAGATGAAAAAATGTTACATGCAAATGATCAGACAGCCACATTTGAACAAATCAAGGAATACACAAAAGAACAGTTTCAATATTGGACCAGTGAGGAATTTCCAAGTTGTTTCCGAAGAGTGCTGACGTTGGAACAGTATCGGGATCCGAAAATGGCAAAATTATATCAGAGATATCTTGCAAAGGGACCGGTTTCCTATATGGAGCCGATGTTTGAACAACTGACGGAGGATCGGCAGCAGGCCAGACAGCTGGTTCTGGATTTTTACGGACCGATTTTTCTACTCTACAGTATTTATGACGGAGCAGAAGAAAAACAGAGTGTGATGGATATTTTGGATCATCATGTAGAAAGCTTTTCCGGCGTATTTCAGAAGAAAATGTCAGTCGGAAAAGAGAAGCAGGCGATTGCCTGAATGAGAGATGAAGAAAAAAGAGTGGGAATATATATTATACCGTGTAGGAGGATATTATGAAAAAAGAAGGATTTGATTTTTTTCAGAATCGTGCATGTGAATATTTCCCATGCCACAAAGGAGTTGCAGAAGAAGAGTTTAACTGCCTGTTTTGTTATTGTCCGTTGTATCTATTAGGTGAAGAATGCGGAGGTAATTTCGAGTATCTGCCGAACGGAATCAAAAACTGTGTGGATTGTACGGTTCCGCATTGTAAAAACGGATATGCACATGTAATGGAAAAATATCTGCTTATCGCAGAAAAAATCCGTGAAAGTGCACCTCGCAGAGAGGCATCATGAGAACCAGTCTGCAAATAATGGCAAAGAGTGAAAGAAAAATCTGTGTTTAATGGGGAACACAGATTTTTCTTTTTTTGCATATGTTGTGATAAGAAGAGAGAAAGTTTGGTGTATACCATGAGTTTTGGACAGGAAAGATATCCCTGGATGGGTCAGGATCCATATACACGTGAAAAAATACCTTTTTATATGACATATCCGATGCAGAATACCTTGTATGAAGAGACAGAGTATGAGAAAGACTGCCGTAGATTGCAGGAACTTTATCCCAGAGATGCGCAGATGATACAAAGACTGGTGGACCGAGAATGTGACCGGATGGAATACGAAGGAAGTATGATGTTTGACCGTTATCCGGATCGCCTGATGCTGGAACTGATCTGCCGAAATATTTACCGGGAGCTGAATCCGAAGGATGTGGACGAATCAGGAAAGCTGAATCCGGATGAAAAATATTTTCAACTGATTCAGGTGATGCTCATGCAGGAAATGTATCGGAGAAGATGCAGACATTATCGATGCAGGAGATGGTATTAGCGTGATTGCTGCATAGCACTTGTTTGTGAATAAGCCGATGCGTGATTGTGTTTGAATAAATCCTTTTTCAAACGTGTTCTGGGGCTTGTATGACGGGAAAAAATACCCTATAATTATCACTGTTTACAGAAAAAGCAGATTTTGTTTTCGATAATAAGTAAAAAATCAGTTCGGTAAAATGGCAGAAAACAAGATCAGATCGCAGAGCGTATAGAAGGAAATATAAATTATGATAAATGAATGGGAAGAAATACTGTCCGGATGTGTCAGTCGTGAGCTTGCAAAAATCATTATCAGTGGCCCAAGGAAAAAAGACGACGTCCGTAAAATTGAAATAAGGCCGGTGCTGTTAAAAGGACAGTTATTGTATCAGGCCAGTGCCTATACACAGAAACAGGTACAGCACTATAATCTGACGGAGCAGGACGTGTATGAAAAAATAGAAGTGTGGATGGAAGGGTTCCGTCAGCTGGAGGTGTTGCATCCGGTTCAGAGGATTCAGGTGCTGGTCAGCAAAAAAGGAAAACGGACGGTACGGAGATCAAAAGCAGGATGCCCGACACCAACGGCATCCTTGGAACATAACCGGAAAAAGCAGTATATTCTGGATCCGGAAGTGCCGGTTCCGTTTCTGCATGACCTTGGTGTGCAGACGAAAGAAGGTAAAATCGTACACGCCAGATATGACAAATTCCGTCAGATGAACCGTTTCTTAGAATTTATTGAAGATATTGTTCCGGAGCTTCCGAAAGACCGTGAATCTGTTATTATAGATTTTGGATGTGGAAAATCCTATCTGACATTTGCCATGTATTATTATCTGCATGAATTGAAACACTATGATGTGCGTATCATCGGGTTGGATCTGAAAGCAGATGTCATCGCACATTGTCAGAAACTGGCTACAGCGTACGGATATGAGAAACTGTCATTTTTGACAGGTGATATTGCAGATTATGACGGTGTGGATCATGTGGATATGGTCGTAACACTGCATGCCTGTGATACGGCTACGGATTATGCACTGGATAAAGCAGTCCGCTGGGGAGCAAAAGTGATTCTGTCGGTTCCGTGCTGCCAGCATGAAGTAAACGGGCAGATTCAAAATGAGCTTCTGCAGCCGGTACTTAAGTATGGGCTGATCAGAGAGAGAATGTCCGCACTGATCACAGATGCGGTCCGGGCAAATCTGCTGGAAGAGGCTGGATATCAGGTGCAGGTACTGGAATTTATCGACATGGAACATACGCCGAAAAATATTTTACTCCGGGCGGTCAGAAACGGGAAAAAGAAAGAATCAGAAGCACTGTCCAATATGTTGACAGAACTTCATATTTCTCCGACACTGGAGAAACTGATGAGAAAAGAAAGGGATACAGTGGATGCTTAAAGGAATACGGAAATTTTTAATATTACTTGCAGTATTTTGTGTGGCGTTGGTTGTTTTTTCAAAGCTGACAAATCATGAGACCAGAGATCTGACTACGGATATGTCAGAAGCATCGCTTCCGGTGGTGTATGTGGTGAATGGTGAAAAATTGATGAACGAAATGCATGGATATGTGGATGAAATGTCTGTAGTTTCCATGCGTGATACGATCACACCACTGCCTCAAAATGGAAAACTGACTTTGCGCATTGATCCGTATGGGAAAAAAATCCAGAAGGTATCGTTCCAGATTCGGAGTCTGAATGGTGACAGACTTGTGCAGGATGGGGATATATCGGTATCAGGTGATGCAGCGTCTGTGACAGGTACGGTATCTGTTGAAAATCTGCTGGAAGATAATACAGAATATCAGTTTATTCTGCAGGTAAAAGCAGGAGATCAGACCAGTCGGTATTATACGAGAATCTGCGAAGAAGGTAAGAGTCAGATTGGTCAATGTGTGGATTTTGTAGAAAAATTTCATGACATTACAATGAACAAAGAGCGTCAGGGAGAACTCAGTTCCTATATGGAACCATCGACAGCTGCGGACAATACGACTTTGCAGAAGGTGACAATCAACAACAGCTTATCTCAGGCCGGCTGGGGTGATTTCCAGGGAAAAGAAGTGACAGATCCAATTGTGTCAATCAAGGAGATGAATGATGAGTACCAGGTGATTTTGCTGGAGTATATCATGTCTGCGGTTGGCGATAATGGGGAATCTGAATACTATAATGTGGAAGAATATTACCGGGTTCGTGTAGGAGCAGAAAAAATTTATCTGCTTAATTTTGAACGTACCGTAGAGGAAATCTTCCGTGGAGAAGGCAGTCAGGTTTCCGGAAACACGATCAATCTGGGAATCCGTTCTGACAATGTGGATTTCAAGGCAAATGAAACCGGGAATGTAATCTGTTTTGTGCAGCAGGGAGAGCTGTGGAGTTATAACCAGGTTGAAAATAAAATGACGCAGGTATTCAGTTTCCGCAGTCAGGAAGGAATGGATATCAGGGAAAATTATAATGAGCATGATATTCGGATTCTGCGCACGACGGATGAAGGTGGAAGCATAGATTTTGTGGTATATGGATACATGAATCGCGGAGAGCATGAAGGACAGGTTGGGGTCAGCGTATGCCATTATGATTGTCTGACAAATACAGTGGAAGAGATGCTGTTTGTACCGACAACACTGTCTTATGAGATTGTAAAGGAGCAGATTGGAAAACTGATGTATGTATCTGATCAGGGAACATTCTATATGACAATTTCCAACCAGGTATATAAAATTGATCTGAACACCAGAAAAGAATCCGTGTTTATTGATAATCTGAAGCCGGAGATGCTGGTCAATTCAGAAGATGGACGTTATATTGCATGGACGGAGGATGGATCTGTCATGCATATGACAGATCTGGAAAAGGATAACACATATGAAGTTTCTGCAGACGCAGATCAACTGATCAGGCCGCTTGGTTTTCTGGACGGTGACTGTATTTATGGCGTCGGAAATCGCACAGATATTTTCAGCACGGATACACAGACAGATACGCTGGCTTTGGGAAAAGTGCTGATCATGGACACGGTGGGCAGTGAGCATCAGATTTTGAAAACCTACGAAACGCCGGGAATCTATGTGACAGGAATCCGCATTGAAGATGGAAGTATTTATCTGAGCCGTGTAGTAAAAAATGGTGATGTTTATACAGAGACAACAGAAGACACTATTATGAACCGTGATATGCAGGAAAAAGAGCAGGTGAGTGTGTCTTCCACGACATCAGCGACCAAGCAGAAAGAGGTTGTGCTGAAACTGTTAGGTGAGACGGTTTCATCATCTACGACACTGGTGATTCCAAAACTGATTTTGAATGAAACTTCCAATACGATTGAAATGAAAAATCTGAATGCAACCAGTGCGTATTATGTATATGCAAAGGGAAAAGTAGTGCTTGCGACCTCAGATATGGCAGCTGCAGTGCAGTATGCCGATGCAAATAAAGGAGTAGTGATCGGAAAAAATCTGCTGTATGTATGGAGACTGGGAGAGAGCCAGACGCAGGAACCGCTGACCATTGAATAACGGTGTCCGGATATAGTCTGGAAATGCATCTGTTGGAAGTGCATTGTTTTGAAATAAGACATTATATATAAAAAGATATGCGATGATCCTCTCATGGGAAATGATCAGTATGGGTACTGAAATTTTCCTGTGAGGGGATTTTTGTATGGAAAAATATATGTAAAAAAGAGCATAAAATTTCACAAAAATAATATATTGCAGTAAAAGAAACTGTGAGGAGAAACAGATGGAACAGGTCTATGGAATCGCGGCTATTTCAGGGGTATGCATGCTGGTGATCCTGATAGGAATTTTGAAGAAAAATGCGGAAATTCTCTTGAATTTTGCTGCCCGCATTGTTGTTTGTTTTATCTGTACGCATTTCCTGAACATGTTTTTTTCAGGAAGGGGATTTGATGTGGCAATCGGAGTGAATCTGCTTAGTATTTTGACATACGGAACCCTTGGTTTTAGCGGCATGGCGGCACTTTACGGAATACTTTTCCTGCAAATGTTGTGAATATGCACAACAGCAAAAATGGAGAAAAAACAGGGGGTAGACAGACCGGAAAAAAGGACATATAATCGGTTTCACAAAGGAGGTGGAACACATGTGGAGTTATTTCGAATCAGCGTAACAGCCGTACTCCTGTTGTGGGCGGTGGCAATGGACACTGCGTCCGGAAAAATCAGGAACCGGCTGATGGTGTGTGGATTAGTTGTGGGGATTTTATTGTGGCTTCCTCAAATAAGAGAAACGGGAGTTCTGGAATTGCTGGCAGGAGTGCTGTTGCCGGTATGTATATGCTGGATACCGTTTCGTATGCATGGTCTTGGCGCCGGCGATATTAAATTATTTTGTGTAATAGGCTGTCTGAATGGTGGCCGAATTGTTATCTATTGTATCTGTATTTCTTTCCTGCTGGCAGCAGGATTCTCGTTTGGCAGATTGCTGAATCAGAAGCAGTTTTGCACAAGTATGCGAAATTGCATTCATTATTTTCAAATAATTATTCAAAACAGGGAGATAATTCCCTATCCTGAAAGAAATTGTTCCGGACATCGATTTCATTTTTCTGTTGCAATACTTTTGGGATATGTATTGATTCTGGGGGTGAAAGTGTGCAGGATCATACCATTTTAATTGGAGGTCTGGATAAAACGTATATGCAGAAGCTGGCATTATATCTGAATGAACGGATGGAATCCGGGATACGGGTGGAACTGGCTGAATGGGTGGAAGATTCTGTAAATAAAGAAGCAGTGTGTTTTATAAATCAATCGAAACAGCCTGGATGTGATACAGAACGGGAAAACGATGGTCATTGGAATATCGTGATTGGAACAGAAGAATTTGCAGCTGCTTTGAAAGATCAGGCGGACAAGATCCTGATTTTCAGCGAGGAGATGGCGGAGGATGACACGCACATTTATCCATATCAGACCAGAGAAGTACTGTACCGGAAAATTGTAACCCGTTGCGTACAGCATGTGGGAAACGTAAGGAGAAAAACGGATGGAATTACGCCGGAGATTATTGTCGTTACAGGGGGAACTGGCACTGGACAAATGAGTGCGTTGGCCGTTTTGGGAGCATGGATCCTGTCGCAGCAAAAGAACGTATTGTATCTGAATCTGACAGAGTGCAGCGGAATATCAGAATTGCTGCATTTAGAACAAAATGAGGATCTCAGTGATCTGATTCTTGCGCTGAGAAGAGATGCGAATACATTTTTGGGTGGATATACAGGCAGAATGGAAAAAATGGATTATATATGTCCGACAGGAAATCCACAAATTTTATATGAACTGGATGGATCAGATGTGAAACGGCTG
>UMES01002308.1_pt1 | contig 14086 bp, 9 predicted proteins | sample 1964791 | NCBI WGS metagenome assembly UMES01 (sample SAMEA4836024, study PRJEB28245) | human gut metagenome | biome: gut microbiome; material: fecal sample | place: Denmark | collected 2008
AAAGACTTTCAAAAGGGGATTTTCATGTCCCGCAGCCTGACATTATTTTCCCGGAAACAAGGATTATTATGCGTGTCGGAGAAGGCGAAATATATAAAGGCAGTTTTTCATTACAGAACCAGGGAGAGGGGACAATCCGAGGATTGGTATACCCGTCTTCTTTTCGTGTACATTGTGAGGAACAGGGATTTGATGGAAATCCTGTAAATATATCCTATACATATGATGGGACCGGATTGGTGCCGGGGCATGTCGAACATGGAAAGTTCACTATCGTATGTAATGGCGGAGAATATGATATTGCTTTTACAGCAGTAATTGAGAAGCCGTTTGTGATGACTTCTTATGGAAAAGTTCAGAGCTTAGAAGATTTTAAAAAATTAACTTATCGTGATCCGGCAGAAGCGGAAAAATTATTCCGTTCCAGAGATTTTTATGAAATTTTAAAATACGAAGATAAAAGAATCCAGGCACTTTATGACAATATGCGTAAGTGGGAACTGGATCAACAGGCATTGGAAGAATTTTTAGTTGGCTGTAAACAAAAAGAAAAAATTTATCTGACACTGGAAGAAGAGAGTCGAGCTTTTACCTCTATGAAAGAGGCAAGAAAAGAAAAGTTTACATTGAAAAAGAACACTTGGGGACATTTGGATATTGATGTCCGTACAGAGGGTGACTTTTTATATGTAGAACATACAAAGATATCGACAGAAGAATTTTTAGGGAATTCTTATAGAGTAGAGTATTTTATTAGTGCAGAACGTTTACATAAAGGTAGTAACTTTGGCAAGATTATTCTTGAAACGCCATATGAAACATTGTCATATGAAATCATTGTTGAAAAAGATATATGCAGAGATGAAGAGAAGAGAGATGAGACAAGAGAGTATTTGAGTATTCTGAAAGATTATCTTGTATATGAATCAGGCAAGAAAGAGCTGGAAGAATGGACGGAGGATTCTATCCATAAGGCAGAGCGTCTGCGTAAGATGGATGAGAATAATGAATGGTATCTGCTTTTACAGGCACATATTTGTATTATCGGTGGAAAGAAGGAGCAGGCAAGAACGCTGCTTGAATCATACAATTATAACCGATTTGCAATTGGTAAGAATGTGGAACTTAGCTCGTATTATTTATATTTGACTACATTTTTAAGCAATGACACGATCGGACAGAGAAGAGTAGCGGAAGAGCTTGCAAAATCATATATGAAGCATCCAGACAGCTGGCGCATTTTGTGTATGCTGATCAATGTAGATTCAGAATATAAAATCCTCAGTGAGAAGCTTCGTATTTTAGAAAAATTATTTAATACAGAAAAGACAAACAGCCTTATATTTTATCTGGAGGTATTTCGTTGTTATCGTGAAAAGAGTACAAGCTTGAAAAAATTAGGCATGTTTGAAATCCGAGTGCTTTTATTTGCGGCAAAATACGGATTGATGACAAAGGAGCTTGCACTTTATACAGCTAATCTGGCAAGTCAGTCGAAAGCATATGATAAACATTTGTTCCAGACCTTGGTGCTGTGCTATAAAGCATATCCGGAAAGTATGATACTGACTTCTATCTGTACCCTTTTGATAAAAGGAAACTGTGTAGGAAAAGAGTATTTTGAGTGGTATGAAAAGGCTGTTGAAGAGGAATTGAAAATCGCACAGCTTTACGAATTTTATATGGAATCAGTGGATGTAGATATGTTTCAGAAGCCATTACCACGATCTGTATATTTGTATTTTTTGCATGGCAATATGCTTGATTACAATAAATGTGCATTTTTGTATGCCAATGTTATTACCTATGAAGATGAGAGCAGCGAAATTTATGCACATTATCGTGAAGAGATGGAATCATTTGCATGGAGACAGTTGGAACGCAGACATATTAATGCACATTTAAGAACAATATATAAAAGATTTATTTCAGAAAAAGAACTGAATCCGGAACGTGTGAAGGCATTATATGATATTTGCTATTCTTATGAGGTGAAAACGAAGGTACATAACATAAAATTTATTTATGTCATTGCAGAAGATGGGAAGATTACACAGAGAGTACCATATTCAGAGCAGGGCACACTAATCTGTCTGTATGCAAAATCAGACCGCCTTGTGTGGGAAAACAAAGATGGAAGACATTATACAGATTCTATTCCATATGATAGCAAGCGTATGTTCTATGAACTTCGTTACATGGATGTTTGTAAGCGCTATTTAAATAGTTTGAAAATAAATCAGGAAGAAGAAGCTGTCCCTGAACTGACTTTAGAAATCGTACAGAAAAATGGCGTGGAAAAATACGAAGACAGTGAGATGCTGGCACTTAGCAGTAAAACAATCCGTGAAAATAATTATGCATGCGATGATTTCCTTACATATGTATGTTTCAGACTGTTTAAAAGAGGACAGTATGACAAAGTAATCCTGACATATCTTGCAAATTATTATTGTGGAGCTACGATCGAGATGAAAGAACTCTGGAGAGAAGCAAAGGAATATGAGGTGCATACTCACAAGCTCGGAGAACGAATCCTGACACAGATGCTTTTTTCAGAATCTTTATTTGGCGAGTCTGCCATTTTTGAGGAATATTATGCAGAAGGTGCATATATTGGACTGCAGCAGGCTTATCTGGCATATATGTCGAGAGCGTATGTAGTAGAAAATAGAAAAATCAGTAAGAGTGTGATTGATATTATCTGTAAAGAATTTGAAAAAGGTGAAGAGACAATCGATATCTGTAAGATTGCGGTGCTGAAATATTATGCACAGAAAGAATATGATTCTTCAATGAGAAAAACATTGAAAAAGTTTATGCAGGATTTATGTGGAAAACAGATATATTTCCCATTCTTTATGAATTATGAGAAAGAATGGCTGATTGAACAGCAGCTGTGGGATAAGACATTGATTGAATACAAAGGGCAGAAGGGTAGCAGAGTCATGCTGTATTATCAGTTGCAGAAAGGTGATTCTGAAAATGTGGATTATTCAACAGAAGTATTGACACCAATGTATGAAAATTTATATGTTAAAAAATTTGTCCTGTTTGCCAATGAAAAATTAAAATATTATTTTAAAGAAATAATAGATGGTAATGTATATCGAAGCGAAAAAGCAGAGTGTACAAAAAAAGTGGAACAAGGCGAACGGGGACGTTATGGAAGAATCAATGATATTCTGCTTTTAGATGGAGAAGAACAAGAAGCAAAGATGAAAGAGTATGAGATAGAAGATGCTGTCGCTGCTCATATATTCGGAGAAAATTAAGGAGGCTTATCTGCATGATGCAGGGAAATATAATAGGATACGAAATAAATGAAAAAACCTGCCAGATCAGTTTCTATAATGATCAGCAGTTGGAACCGGAGACATTGGAGTCAGAATCTGATAATTATCAGATTCCGTTGATCATTGGAAAACTTAGAGATACCTGGGCTTATGGAAAAGAGGCTAAAAGACTGGTGTCGATCAGTGAAGGGTTTACTGTGACAAGGCTGCTGGAGAGAAGTCTGGACGGAGAAAAGGTTGAATTTGGAGAAGATACGTATGATGCAGTATGGCTCTTATCAAAGTTCATTCAGATGTCTTTGCAGGCATTCCCTAAAATTGATGGGATTGTCTTTACAGTGCCGGAGTTGACAGAAGAACTGGCAAAGCTATTAAGAGGAATTGCTGTCCGTATGAATATTGATAAACAGCATATTTTTATTCAGGATTATAAAGAAAGTTTTTGTAATTACCTGTTTTATCAGCCAAAAGAATTATGGCAGTATGAAGCAGCACTGTTTTGCTGTGATCGCAATGAAATAAAGGCATATATGCTTAGAAGATTAAAACCGGGACTTGGCGGTGGGAAAACTACATTTGTGACTGTTGACGAGGTCGCAAGCGCACATATGAAAGAATTGGCAGCAGTATATCCGGTTTTAAACGAAGACAAGGCCAGAGAAGCAGATTCTATGTTCTGTAAGTTCATAGAAGGGGTATTTGATAAGAGAATTGTCTCATCTGTGTTTTTGACAGGTGAAGGCTTTGAGAACAACTGGTATCCGAATGCTTTGCGTCTGCTTTGTAATGGACGAAGAGCTTTCATAGGCAATAATCTATATAGTAAAGGTGCTTGCTTTACCTCTTATAGAAAGATGTATATGCAGGTAGAAGATCCGGTTTATTTGTCGGATGGCAAGCTGACAGATCAGATTACACTTAATCTCAGGGTGAACGGTCAGGAGATGTGGTATCCAATCGTATCCTGGGGAGCACAGTGGTACGAGTCAAATAATCAGTGGGAAGTTTTATTGGAAAAGGTAGAGGATATCGAATTGCATATTGAGTCACTTGTTCAAGGAACAGTACGAACAGAAGTAATCCCGATGGATAAATTTCCGAGACGCTCTGAGTATGCGATGCGCCTGATGATTGAAACACTGTTTATGGATGAAAAGACATGTAAGATCATTGTGCGTGATATGGGATTCGGAGAATTTTATCCGGCGACAGATTTTCAGAAAGAGAAGATTATTCATTTAGGAGGCAATGATGGGAAATTTAGTTCTATGTCATGAGCAGCATGCAGCACATCCTTATGAGATTTCCAGGATCCACTGCAAAATATATACAATAGAAGAACTGTGCTATTATCTGTGTAATAATCTTTATCTGATCGATTACACCATTATGAATGAGCAATTGTGTAACTGGCTGGACGAAGAATTAGGACTTTCTGCTTTGTCAGAGCAATTGCGAGAGATGATGCAGATGCATGGTTCAGTAGAAAAATTTGTACTGACGATATTAAAGGAATCAAAGATTTACCGTGAAGCACAGATGATACGAATTCAAAATGTTCTGGAACGTCTGAAAAACCAGAAAGACATTGAGCGCCAGAAATTCAAAGGAGATAATCTGCTGGAAAGCGGAGAAATTGAAGAGGCAATCCTTGTTTATCAGGAAATATTAAATGAAGAGCGTGACGAAAGTGTAGAGGATAAGTTTTATGGACAAATTTATGCAGGATTGGGTGCAGCATACGGAAAATTATTCTTATATCAGGAAGCTGCCAAAATGTATGATCATGCGTATAAAATTTGTGAAGATAAAAAATATTTAAAACCATATCTTTATGCATCTTACAAATATATGTCAATGGAAGAATATCATATTTTACTTACAAAACACGCGGATTACGTGGAAGTGAATGCACAGATGCGCCAAGAAGTAGAAGATGTAAAAGCAAAATCATTGTCAGAGAATAACGAAATACAAATTGATGAGTGGAAACGCAAATATCGTAGGAGCAATATATAAGTTATGTGCAGTCAATAATTGACAAGTATCTTAAAATATGTTACACTGCCTAAGTAATTTAGTGTGGTAAAGCGGTCAATTGATAAAAGAATGACGCAAACCACCGGCGCAGGAGGGTGATACAATGAAAAAGAAATTGGCAGTAGTATTGATTGCAGCGTTGACAGTATCAACATTGGCAGTGGGATGCGGAAGCAGTAAAGATTCTTCATCTACAGATACAAAAGAGACAAAAACAGAAAGCACGAAGGATTCAGTATCAAATGGAGGCAATACTTTTACAGTAGGATTTGATGCAGAATATCCACCATATGGATACATGGATGATGACGGAGAATATACAGGTTTTGACTTGGAACTTGCACAGGCAGTATGTGATCTGGAAGGGTGGACACTTGTAAAAAAACCAATTAACTGGGATTCAAAAGATATGGAATTAAATTCTGGTTCTATTGATTGCATCTGGAATGGATTTACAATGAATGGAAGAGAAGATGATTACACATTCTCTACACCATATGTTGATAACAGCCAGGTAATCGTAGTTGCTGAAAATTCAGGAATTGAAAAACTTTCAGATCTTGCAGGAAAGACAGTAGGTGTGCAGGCAGCTTCCGCAGCACTTGATCTTCTGAACAGCGAAGAAGAGGGTGGGCAGAAAGCACTGGCAGATACATTCGGTTCTCTTAACGAGTTTGCTGATTACAATACAGCATTTACAGAGCTTCAGGCAGGAGCACTGGATGCACTTGCAATTGATATCGGTGTTGCAAAATATCAGATTAATTCCAGAGGAGACGGATATAAAATCCTGGATGAAACTTTGAATAAAGAGCAGTATGCGATTGGATTCAAAAAAGGAAATACAGAGCTTTGCGACAAAGTGAATGCAGATTTGGAGAAACTGGCAGAAGATGGTACAGTTGAAAAACTGGCAGAGAAATATGAAATTGCCGATATGGTAACATTAAAATAATAAGACAAGATGAATGGTGCAGGATGACTATACCCCTCTGAAGAGATTCAGAGGGGCATAGTTTCGTTAGCATATAAATGTAAAAAGCAATGGGAAAGTTTTTTTTACATGAGAGGAGGCAAAATGAGTTTTGAAGTAATGCTGCGTCAGCTTGGCGCAGGGTTTGGACAGACATTTTTAATATTTATTTTAACATTAGTATTTTCGTTGCCGCTTGGAATGGTTGTATATTTCGGTAGGGTAAGCAAATTTAAACCAGTTAGCTGGCTGGTTAAAGTATACATTTCTATTATGAGGGGAACACCGTTGATGCTTCAGCTTTTGGTATGGTATTTCGGGCCATATTATTTGTGGGGAATGAACATAGGTGGATACAAATTGACGGCAATCTTATTGGGCTGTTCTTTAAATTATGCAGCATATTTTGCAGAAATTTATCGTTCGGGAATTGAATCAATCCCGAAAGGACAGTATGAGGCAGCAACTTTATTGGGATATTCTAAACAGCAGACATTCTGCAAAATTGTATTGCCACAGGTCGTGAAAATCGTGTTGCCATCAGTGACAAATGAAGTTATAACACTGGTAAAAGATACATCGCTTGTATACTCATTGTCTTATATTGAAATGTTTGCGGTAGCAAAGCAGATTGCGGCGGCTCAGACAACGGTTATGCCGTTCTTTATAGCAGGTGTTTTTTACTATATATTTAACTATGCGGTTGCAGGTGTGATGGAGCTACTTGAAAAGAAATTGAATTACTATCGATAGGAGACGGCAGTATGAAGCTTTTAGAAATGAATCATATAAAAAAGAATTTCGACGGAGTTCAGGTTATTAAAGATATATCCTTATCCGTTGAGCAAGGAGAAATACTTGCTATTATTGGACCATCCGGTTCTGGAAAATCAACATTACTCCGTTGCGCGACAATGTTAGAGACAATAAGCGATGGTGAAATTCTGTATCTGGGGAAAAAGGCGGCCTGGATAGAAAATGGAAAACCAGTATTTCCAAAGAAAGAAGAAAGAAAAGAGATACAGTCCTGCTTTGGACTGGTATTCCAGAATTTTAATTTATTTCCACATTTTTCTGTAATGAAAAATATAACAGATGCGCCGATTAAAGTACAGAAAAGAAAGAAAGAGGAAGTATATAAGGAAGCAAAAGAGCTGCTGAAAAAGATGGGACTGGAGGATAAAGCAGATGCATATCCATATCAGTTGTCCGGTGGACAGCAGCAGCGTGTGTCAATTGCAAGAGCTCTGGCAATGAAACCGAAGATGTTGTTTTTTGATGAACCAACATCGGCATTGGATCCGGAACTTACCGGTGAGATTTTGAAAGTTATCAAAAGTCTGGCGTCAGAGCATATGACTATGGTTATTGTTACACATGAAATGAATTTTGCACGGAAAGTTGCAGATAAGATTATTTTTATGGATAAAGGTGTAATTGCAGAGGAAGGAACTCCGGAAGAAGTCTTTGCCTCAGATAATGCCAGAATGAAAGAATTTTTGGGAAAACTGGCAGAAGAATAGCATAGGTCTGACAGAAAAAGTGAAAAATTAACCAATATTATTAGGAAGACTTATATATAAAATTTGAAATAAATAATGACTGCGAAGACGGACAAGGCGGGTAGAAATGTTGATTTTCAACCTGCCTTGTATTATAATCATCGTGCAGGTTATTCGGCAAAAACAGGATAAAAATAGATGAAGGAGTTTCATTCATGAGCGAATTTGAAGAAGTAACAACAGGATTGGGTGAAGAGTGTGGTGTCTTTGGTGCTTACGATATGGATGGCGGCGATGTCGCTTCTACAGTTTATTATGGACTGTTTGCATTGCAGCATCGTGGACAGGAAAGCTGTGGGATCGCAGTGACAGATACATATGGAAAGAGAAAGGTTCTTTCCAAAAAAGGATTGGGACATGTCAATGATGTGTTTGACCGTGAGTCTTTGACAGAGCTAAAAGGAAATCTGGGAGTAGGACATGTTCGATACTCTACAGCAGGTGCGACACGCGTCGAGAATGCACAGCCATTGGTTATTAATTATGTAAAAGGAACACTCGCAATAGCACATAATGGTAACTTGACAAATGCAGTTGAACTGAGAAAAGAACTGGAGTACACTGGTGCGATTTTTCAGACGACAATTGATTCGGAAGTAATTGCATACCATATTGCAAGAGAACGTTTGAATACACCTACTGCAGAAATCGCAGTGAGAAATGCAATGAAGAAGATTAAAGGTGCGTATGCACTTGTCATCAGCAGTCCGAGAAAAATGATCGGAGCACGTGATCCTTGGGGATTTAAACCATTGTGCATAGGAAAAAGAGATAATACTTATCTGCTGGCATCTGAAAGTTGTGCAATCGCTGCAGTTGGTGCAGAATTTGTTCGTGATGTAAAACCAGGAGAGATTGTTACTATAACAAAAAATGGTATCGCTTCAGATATGAGCATGGCAATTCCAGAGGAAGAGCAGGCAAGATGTATTTTTGAGTATATTTATTTTGCAAGAACAGATAGTACAATTGACAATGTGAATGTATATCATGCAAGAATCACAGCAGGAAAAGCATTGGCAGAATCATACCCGGTTGAGGCAGACCTTGTAGTAGGTGTTCCGGATTCCGGTCTGGTGGCAGCAAAAGGATATTCTGAAGCATCAGGTATTCCATATGGAATGGCATTTCATAAAAATAGTTATGTAGGCCGTACATTCATTAAACCAACACAGAGTGAAAGAGAGTCAAGTGTTAAGATTAAGCTGAATGTTATAGAAGAAGTAGTAAAAGGAAAAAGAATTGTAATGGTAGATGATTCCATTGTACGTGGAACAACTTGTGCAAATATCATTAAGATGTTAAAAAAGGCCGGAGCAACAGAGGTTCATGTAAGAATCAGTTCACCACCGTTTTTATATCCATGCTATTTTGGAACAGATGTTCCATCTAATGAACAGTTGATCGCACACTCACATACAACAGAGCAAATTCGTGAAATGATCGGAGCAGATTCACTTGGATATATGGAAATTGACAAGCTGAAAGATATGGTTGGAGATTTAAAATATTGTGATGCATGTTTCACAGGAAAATATCCAATTGAGGTTCCGAATGAAGATGTCAGTCATGCATTCGATTGAAGCACTTGACGAGACTTTTTAATATCTTATATAATAAATCTAATAGGATAACAACAAAGGAGAATATAATTATGGCAACAGACCGTTATACAAGTCCGCTTTCAGAACGTTACGCAAGTAAAGAAATGCAGTATATTTTTTCTCAGGACAAGAAATTTAAAACATGGAGAAAGTTATGGATTGCACTTGCAGAGACAGAAAAAGAATTAGGACTCAATATTACTGATGAGCAGATTGAAGAATTAAAAGCACATGCAGAGGATATTAATTATGATGTTGCAAGAGAACGTGAAAAAGTTGTACGTCATGATGTGATGTCACATGTATATGCATATGGTGTACAGTGTCCAAAAGCAAAAGGTATCATCCACCTTGGTGCAACATCATGTTATGTTGGAGATAACACAGATATTATCGTAATGGCAGAGGCTTTAAAACTTGTTCGTACAAAGTTGATTAATGTAATTGCAGAGCTGGCAAAATTTGCTGATGAGTATAAAGCACAGCCTACACTTGCATTTACTCACTTCCAGCCGGCACAGCCAACAACAGTTGGTAAGAGAGCAACTTTATGGATGCAGGAATTTGAGATGGATTTAGAAGATCTTGAATATGTACTTGGGAGCTTGAAATTGCTTGGTTCAAAGGGAACAACAGGAACACAGGCAAGCTTTTTGGAACTTTTTGACGGAGATCAGGAGACAATCGACAAGATTGATCCGATGATTGCTGAAAAACTTGGATTTAAAGCTTGTTATCCGGTATCAGGTCAGACATATTCACGTAAAGTGGATACAAGAGTGCTCAATGTACTTGCAGGTATTGCGGCAAGTGCACACAAATTCTCAAATGATATCCGTCTTCTTCAGCACTTGAAAGAAGTAGAAGAGCCATTTGAGAAGACGCAGATTGGTTCTTCAGCAATGGCTTATAAGAGAAATCCGATGAGAAGTGAGCGTATCGCATCACTTTCCAGATATGTGATGATCGATGCTTTGAATCCGGCAATCACTTCAGCTACACAGTGGTTTGAGAGAACATTGGATGATTCAGCAAACAAACGTCTCAGTGTACCAGAGGGATTTCTTGCAATTGATGGTATTTTGGATCTGTGCCTGAACGTAGTTGATGGTCTGGTTGTATATCCAAAAGTAATAGAGAAACGTCTGATGGCAGAGCTTCCATTTATGGCAACAGAAAATATCATGATGGATGCAGTAAAAGCAGGCGGAGACAGACAGGAATTACATGAGAGAATCCGTGAATTGTCTATGGAAGCAGGAAGAAATGTAAAAGAAAAAGGTCTGGATAACAATCTGCTTGAGCTTATTGCAGCAGATTCAGCGTTCAACCTTTCATTGGAAGACCTTCAGAAGACAATGGAACCATCAAGATATGTAGGACGTGCAAAAGAGCAGGTTGATGCATATTTGAATCGTGTGATTCGTCCATTGTTAGAGAAGAACAAAGAAGTGCTTGGTGTAAAAGCAGAGATTAACGTATAAAGTACAGAACAAAAATACAGCTTTACTGGACATCCTGTTAAGATTTGAAGAAAAAAGCAAAGGAATGTTGCATTTGATTGCAGCGTTCCTTTTTCTTTTATAGAATTTTTCACAATTGGCAAAAAATGTAAATAGCTTTGTCTATAAAATGTTGCCGAATCTATAGAATAAGAGATGGTGAGGGATAACTATGGAAGCATGTTTGGAAATTTACGGATTTTACAGACCAATTATAAAACGTACAATTGTGGGGATGTTGTGTGTTGCTATTTTAACAGGTGCTGTATTTTCAAGAAAAGCTGTAGGAACAAAAGAATATTTAAGTGCAGAAAAGCAAGAAGAAACAAGAAATGATATTGCAGTAAGTAAGATGGAGAAAATTGTTGCAGCAGGATCTCAGGAGATTATAGTAAGTGAGCCGGACAAAACTGTTATGGCAGAGGCGAAAGACAATCTTGCAGAGAAAGAGGAAGCTATCATGGATACACCAAAGAATACGGTTGTGGATGAAGCAAAAGATGTTATCACAGACGAGCCGAAGGATACGATTGTGGATGAAGCAAAAGATGTTATCACAGACGAGCCAAAGGATACGATTGTGAATGAATCAAATGATATTCCGAAAAATGATACGGAAGAAAGTGAGGATGCCAAAACAGATATTGCAGAGACAGCAACGCCATTTTTAATTGATGAAGCCGGAATGCTTTATGGAATCAATGAAGAAATGTTGGATTGTAGAAGTGGTGTATTGGAACTTCCATCAGAAAATTGCGTCGGAATCCGCAGTCATGCATTTATAAATGGCTTTACTGATATTTACGAGATTTACATACCATCTAATATCTCAGTGATTGAAACAGGTGCCTTTGATGGGATTGATAATTTATTTGATATTATGGTGGAAGAAGGAAATATAAATTACACCTCAATTGATGGTGTGCTATATGATGAAGAAGAAATAACATTATTAGCATTTCCGGCAGGAAGAACAGGAGGATATATTGTCCCGACACAGACAGAAAGAATTGCAGCAAATGCATTTGCACAGACAGGATTGTCGGTGATTGATATTCGTGACTGTGGAACGCTGTTGATAGAAGATGACAGGGCAGCACAATTGGTGAGATGTGAACAGTAACACTTGAACATTTATCCCACTTGCTTTATAATAGAGCGTGGCTTTAATGTTGCTGTTTGTAAATGTACAAACAGTGATATTTGAATAGAATTATGTTAAAAAACAAGAAGTGGAGAATGAAAAAATGAGTAAGGTAAGAACAAGATTTGCACCAAGCCCAACAGGAAGAATGCATGTTGGAAATCTACGTACAGCACTTTATGCATATTTGATTGCAAAACATGAGGGAGGAGATTTTATCCTTCGTGTAGAAGATACAGACCAGGAAAGATTTGTGGAGGGAGCACTTGATATTATTTATCGTACACTTGCCAAGACAGGTCTTGTACACGATGAAGGTCCGGATAAGGATAAAGGCTATGGCCCATATGTTCAGAGTGAGCGTAACGCACAGGGAATCTATTTAAAATATGCGAAGCAGCTGGTTGAGCAGGGAGATGCATACTATTGTTTCTGTGATAAAGAACGTTTAGAGTCTCTGAAGACATCTGTATCAGAAAATGGAACAGAGATTGTGGTATATGACAAGCATTGTCTGAATTTATCAAAAGAAGAAGTAGAAGCAAACCTGGCAGCAGGAAAACCATGGGTTATTCGTTTGAATGTACCAAATGAAGGAACAACAACATTCCATGACGAGATTTATGGTGATATTACAGTGCCAAATGCAGAATTAGATGATATGATCCTGATTAAGTCAGACGGATATCCAACATACAATTTTGCGAATGTAGTAGATGACCACTTGATGGAGATCACACATGTTGTAAGAGGAAATGAGTACCTTTCTTCTGCACCAAAATATAACAGATTATATGAGGCATTTGGATGGGAAGTACCGATATATGTGCACTGTCCATTAATCACGGATGAGAACCATAAGAAGTTAAGCAAGCGTTGCGGACACTCTTCATATGAGGATTTGATCGACCAGGGATTTATTTCTGAAGCGGTTGTGAATTATGTGGCACTTCTTGGATGGTGTCCAACAGACAATCGTGAGATCTTTAGCTTAGAAGAGCTGGTAGAAGCATTTGACTACAGACATATGAGCAAGTCTCCGGCAGTCTTTGATACTGTGAAATTAAAATGGATGAATGGTGAGTACTTGAAAGCAATGGATGATGATTGTTTCTATAAGATGGCAGAACCATATATCAAAGAAGTTGTCACAAAAGAGTTTGATCTGAGAAAAATCGCAGCACTTGTTAAGTCAAGAATTGAGATTCTGCCTGACATCAAAGATCAGATAGATTTCTTTGAGGAAGTTCCGGAATACGATGTTGCATTGTATACACATAAGAAAATGAAGACAAATCCAGAGAATTCACTGGAATTATTAAAAGAAGTTGTTCCTGTACTGGAAGCTCAGGATGATTTTAGCAACGATGCTTTATTTGAGACATTGAAAGCATTTGCAACGGAAAAGGAATACAAGGTAGGTTATGTAATGTGGCCAATCCGTACTGCAATTTCAGGAAAGCAGAATACACCTGGAGGTGCTACAGAGCTTATGGAGGTTCTTGGAAAAGAAGAATCACTGAGTCGTCTGAAAGCAGGAATTGAAAAACTGTCATAATTCAAATAGCACTTGTAAAAAGATAGATTTGAAAGAGGTAAAGATGAGTTCAGATAGCCACACAGAGAAGCAGATGCCTGTTTCTTATAACGGCGCCACTGGCACGCAGAAAGCCAGACGGACTTCACTTAGTCAGGCACAGAAAAGTGCCGTGCTTCACGGAAAGGGACCATGTCTTGTATTGGCAGGTCCCGGTTCCGGGAAGACAATGACAATTGTAAACAGAATAAAATATCTAATAGAAGAATTACATGTACGGCCAGAAGAAATTCTGGTCATTACTTTTACTAAATATGCGGCAACAGAGATGAAATTGCGATTACAGTCCAGTATGGAAGGAAAAAAACTTCCGGTAACAATGGGCACGTTTCACGGAATCTATTATGGTATTTTGAAATGGGCGTATC
>UMES01041472.1_pt1 | contig 14068 bp, 11 predicted proteins | sample 1964791 | NCBI WGS metagenome assembly UMES01 (sample SAMEA4836024, study PRJEB28245) | human gut metagenome | biome: gut microbiome; material: fecal sample | place: Denmark | collected 2008
TGTCCTTAACTTTTCATAGTCTCCTTCAAGCATGCTTTGACTGATCTCTACCACTTCTTTTAATCGTTTACTTTTAAGAATTTGAGGATCCATTTTTTTTAGTTCTAAGACTGGTAGTTTCCAGTCATTGATATACTCTTCCATCTCAGGTGGTACTTTCAAGCTTTCTTTTAAAGATTTTGGATAGGTCCATTCCTTATCTCCCGTATAAAAGACAAAGCTTCCTACTGGTCGTACTTCTTTTCCACTTTCTACCTGATTGATATAAAGCTGTGCATCATAGTGGAGTATACGAATAATCATATTCTTATCCAAGGTACTTTGATGCTCTACACCAATGATCATATACTCTCCATTGATACTTGCTTTTCTGACGATATCTCGATATCTTTTCGTTTCCATTGGTAATGCTTCTTTACCTATCAATGTTGAAACATCATTTTCCTGTGAGATCAGATTTTCTGGTTTGATGACCTGTCTTCCATGAAAATAGAGAGCATTGCATAGATCTGCAAAACATTCCCCGTCTCTTAATAACTGTTTACAGGTTGTATCACTTGCATTTCTTATTTGACTCATTTTTTACCTCCTTACATGAGTGTTTTATAGTTAGTCATCATCGCTTTTTCATATCTTTTTTAATATTGATGTAAGGAGCTTTCTGATTTAATTGTATCATATGCTTAAAGATAATTCGTCTCAAATTTGTCTCATATTTGTTTCACATTTGTCTCATTTCTATTATCATTTTATCTTCTTTTTTCCTTCTTTCAATGGACAAATAGTCCAAAAAAAGATGCCTTCGCTAAAGCATCTAATTGTATGGAAGAGTAATAATTAAAACAAATGTTTCTGGTAAATCTTGGATAAACAATTGTCCGTGATGTGTTTCTACAATTTTTTGAACACTTTTTAAACCAATTTTATTACTTTCAATTTTTTGTAAATCTTTTTTCTTTTCATTTTCAAAAACAATTTTTATTTTACCTTGTTTAATACTAATTTCTAAATAAATAGGTTTATCTTTTTTAGCATATTTCAATACATTTGAACAAATATTATTGATCATTCTTTTCATCATTGATAAATCTAATTGTAAATCAACTGAGCATATATCAATTTCTTTTTCAATCCTAAATCCTTCTAATTCTAAATATTCAAGATTTTCTTGAAGATAATATATAAATTGTTCACTTTGAATCGTTTCTAATTGAGACAATAAATCTTGTTCAAAAACAAGTGCATATTCAAATGTTTTATTTGATAAATCTTTAATTTGTTCTGTTTTTTCAATACATCCTTTTAAATAATGATCCATTTGTTTTTCATCTTTATAACAATGTAAGCTTAAAATATCCAAATAACCTCTTAGCGTAGTAAGCGGTGTTCTTAAATCATGTGATAAAGAAGTAATTAATTCTTGATGAGCTTCTTTAATTTTTGATTCATTTTGATAATTTGAATCTAAGGTTGTTCTTAAAATATCAACTTCACGTGCCAATATAGATAATTCGTCATGACTCTTGATTGTCATTGGATGATTTAAATCTCCTTGTGACATATTTAATACTTCTTCTTTTAAAATATTAATATAGTTCACTTTTTTTCTAATAAAAATAAATGTAGGTAAAAAGAAAACTAATAAACTAACAAATAAAGCACAATAAAAATAATACTTTATATATTTTAATAAATGCATAGAACTAACATAAACAATTCCCTCACCATCTTTAAATGTTATTGTTTCTGTAAAAAAATTATTAAATGCGTATTGTTCAAAATCACTTTTTAAAATATACAAAGGTGTAAATCCTACCGGCTCATCAAGAATTTTTCCAAGACTACCATCAATGTATAATTCTTTTTCATTATAAAGAAGAATATTCGTATAATCATCATGCTTCTTTAAAAGCTTTTTCAATTCCTTTTTATCATTTTTATCTTTTGAATAAATAGAAATATTTTTTGCTTCTTCTTTAAAACCTTTTATAAACGTCTTTTCATTAAAAGGTTTTTCAACGGTTTCAATGAAAGTATAGAAATCTGTTACATTGTTTCTAAAAAAGGCATAACATAAGATGGCTAAAATAGCCGAAGAAAGAAGTAATAAAACGATTTTCATTGATAAACTCAAATTTCTTTTAGTCAATATAATACCCCTTTCCCCATACTGTTTTAATAATACGTGGATTTTGTGGATCATCTTCTATCTTCTTTCTTAAATTTCGAATATGTACCATAATCGTATTATTCGCCCCATAATAATAATTTTCATGCCAAATAGCTTCAAATAGTTGACTTGCAGAAATAACTTGTTTTCTATTTAGTAACAAATAATCTAAAATTTCATATTCTAAATCTGTCAAAGAAAGTTTTTTTCCATTCAACTTAACTTCTTTATGTTCTTGATTGACTTCTAAATTTTCAATAATCGATATTTTTCTTATTGAAGAAATCTCTTTTTCTTTTCCTTGATAAACATGATATCTCCTTAATAAAGCTTTTACTCTTGCATTGAGTTCATTATAAGAAAAAGGTTTGGTTAAATAATCATCCCCACCACTTGAAAAACCTAATGTTTTATCACTTTCTTGACCTTTAGCCGTTAAAAATAAAATAGGAGCATTAGTTTTTTCTCTCATTAATAAACACACTTGATAGCCATTCATTTCAGGCATCATGACATCTAAAATAATAAGATCTATCTCATCATCTAATAACTCTAGCGCTTCTTTTCCATCTTTGGCTTCAATGATTTGATAGCCTTCATTTGTAAGTAAAACATGAACAACTTCTCTAATGTCTTCATGATCATCAACAATCATTATCTTTTCTTTCATAAACTTCTCCAATCTTTTGCCTTGACCCAGTTTTCGTGGTTCATCATATGATCTAGATGTTCCATTACTTTTTTTTGTGATGCATATTTTTGTATTAACTGCATTTTCTCATCATAATTTTTTTGATTTATCTTCTTTAATGCATGAGGAACATGCTTCTTTTTATAATATTTTCCAAAATAATATAAATTTTGATTTGTTGCTTCTATACTAACTATTTGTGATGTTAACCGATGATGAATATGTCCATATTCTCCTAATGGATTATGAGTTACAACCATCGCCCATGCTTTCTTATTTAAAATATAGGTAATGTCTTTTTTTATTTTTTGTTTAACATGTAACCACTTGTCTCTTTGACCATTTGTTTTATCTGGATAGTCAAACATTAATCCTTGATTATGTGTCTCTTTCATAATCCTCATAAATTCTTTTTTTCTTTTTGCATTATTTCCATTTGTTAGACAAACAACTAAATAATGTCCCTTCAATAAATGACTTCCACCCCAAATTGTTTCATCATCTGGATGTGCAACGATCATTAATTTCTGACATTGTTTTAAATCTATTTGATTAATTTCTTTTTGATGTAAACATTTAGAATCATCTATTAAAAAACATCCTAAAACAACCATTATACAAATAACGATAATATTTTTCTTCATTTCTATCACCTATTATACCTTATCACTTATTTCTTAATAATAATTCATAAGAATTCTTAAGACTTTCTAAAGCCTCCTTTTACGTAGACTTTATTTGTTTATGATTTCTTTAGAATTGATTAAGGGAATTATTAAGAATGACTTGCTAGAATGAATAGCGAGGTAAAAAAAGATGAAGAAAAAAGATTATTTATATATGTTGGTTTTAACTATTATACCATTATTTATGGTCTTCATAGTAAAAAGTCAACATCTCTTATTTGGAAATTCAATTGATTGGTTTAACCAGCATGTCACTCTTGCTGATGCTTTAAGACATGCAATTAGAAGTGAAGGAACAATTTTTCCTACTTATCTTTCAAATTTAATGTCAGGTGTTAATATTTATCATTTTTCTTATTATGGTACTTTCAGGTTTGATGTTTTATTAGGTGCTTTATTGATTCATGTAAAGATGGTCAATATTATCATTTTCTATCAAGTATTTTTAATGATTTTAACACTGATTGCTTGTTATTTATTTTTAAGAAATCATCTTAAAAATCGTTATCTATGTTTTTTGATGAGTTTATTCACTTTACTTTCAGCCTTATTTTTTCAATTTCATAAACAAATCATGTTTGTAAATTATATGCCTTTTTTATTTTTAATGTTACGTAGTATTGATCGTTATTTTATAAGTCAAAAGATAACAAGTATTGTTATCTGGGGAAGTTGTATTGTATTACATAGTTATTTTTATTGTGTTGGGTGTTTTATTGTTTGTTTTATTTATTTTATGCTTCATTGTTATCGTTATAAAAACTATAAAAAACATTTTTTACATTTAATTGCTGCTTATCTTCTTATTGTTTTATTGACAGCTATTTATACAATTCCAACATTATTTGTAATTGCTGGTGGAAATAAAAGTGTGAATGCAACCAACTATCTTAGTTTATTGATTCCGACTTTTTCACTAAAGGGACTTCTTTATAATAACTATGGCTGTGGTCTCACTTATATGTTCTGGGTTTTAATTGTCTTTGGATTATTTAAAGAAAAGACACGTACTCTATCAATTATTTTAATGATTTCTATGTTATGCCCTATCGTCAGTTTGATTATGAATGGGTTTTTATATGCTAGAAGTAAAATACTGATTGTTTTTTTACCTTTGGTTATTTTACAAGCAGGTCTTGTATTAGAAAATAATCATTTTAAGATCAATAAGTATATGCTATTTCTCTTTGTTTTTCCATTATTTTTTATACAAAGATCTGAACTTGTTTTTCTTGATTTAATTATTAGTTTGATCATTCTTTATTTTTCAAAAACAAATAAAAAAAGATGTTTTATTTATCTTTTAGTCCCTCTATTCGTTGTTTATTACAATAATCCTACAACCAGTTTTCTACCAAATAAACAATATAAAAAATACGCAAATCAAGAAGTAGAAACATTGATTCAAAGAAATTTTATAAATACTTTAGTTAATATGAATGTAATTCATCAAAATATGAATCAAACTTATCAAAATCAAGTAACCCGTCTTTCAGGGTATACATCAACAAATCATCATCTTTATAATTCATTTTTATTTGATACTTTAAAGATTCCTATTTCTTTAAATAATCGTGTTGGACAAATAGATCAAAATAATCTTTTCTATTTAAAGATGTTATCCGTTGATTCAATTATCTCAAAAAAGAAAATCGATGGTTATCAAGAAATTGATGCTATTAAAGATTTAAAACTTTATCAAAGTCAAGATATTATGCCTATTGCTTATGCAACAAATAAACTCTATAGCCAAAATCAGTTTCATCAACTGCAATATCCTTATACCTTGGATATTCTTTATAAGAATGCCATTGTAAAAAATGGAAATAGTACAGATCAAAGTCAATTTATCAAAGAAGACATGGGTTTAAAGAGTTCATATCAAATTCAACAAAAGAAAAATAAAAAAATCACTCTTTCTCTTCAAAGAAAGACTAAAAATCAAATCATTGTTATTGAAGGCGATATTAAAAATTACAAACCACATCAAAGTGTCTCTATTACAATCAATGGGATTAAAAATAAATTATCTAGAAGTAATTCACCTTATTATAATCAACATACACATTTTACTTATTTATTATCTGGTGAAAATATTAAAACTTTATCTATTTCTTTATCTAAAGGACATTATGATCTTAAAAATATTAAAACTTATTCTTTAAATAAAGAAGTTATTGAAAATAGAAATAAAGAAGTAGATTCTTTAAATATTCAAAAAGGAAAAGATGTTTTAAAAGGATCAATTAATGTTAAAAATGATGGTTATTTTATAACTCGTATTCCTTATGATCGTGGTTATACAATTTATATCGATGGTAAAGTTGTAAAGAGTGAAATTGTAAATGAAGCGTTTTTAGGATGTCCTATTAATCAAGGAAAACATAAAATTCAAATAAAATTTACCCCTACTGGATATCGTTTAGGTTTTATTCTATCTTACTTTGGATTTATGGTGATTTTTATAAATTATATTATTGAAAGGAGACGAAAAAATGAAGGATGATACAAAAGAAATAGTGAGTTATGTTTTTGTAGGTGGGATGACAACTCTCGTAAATTATGTTGTTTATTTCATTTTGTTAAAAATACATAGTCATTGGTTAATCGCTAATAGTATTTCTTGGATTTTTGCAGTTTTGTTTGCTTATTATACAAATAAAAGATATGTGTTTAAAAGTACAAATAATATAAAAAAAGAATTTATATCTTTTATCTTATTAAGATTTATGACGTTATTGATTGAAAATATATGTCTTTATCTTTTAATTGATTTATTAAATCTTCAACCAATGATCTCTAAAGTATGCGTCAGTTTTATTACGATTCTATCAAATTATATTTTATGTAAATTTAAAATTTTTAAAGAAGAAGGTGTTTGTCATGGATAAAATAAGTGTTATTGTTCCTTGTTTTAATGAAGAAGATGTTTTACCACTCTTTTATAAAGAAGTGACTCATGTTTTAGAAAGTATTGAAAATATTGATTATGAAATACTTTTTATCAATGATGGTAGTCATGATCATAGTGAAGATATTTTAAAATTACTAGCTCATAAAAATCCTCATTGTTTCTATTATTCTTTTTCTCGTAATTTTGGAAAAGAAGCCGCTATGTATGCAGGACTTGAAAATGCTAGTGGAGATTATGTTGTTATTATGGATGCAGATTTACAACATCCTCCTTATTTATTAAAAGAAATGTATAACTCATTAAAATATGAAGAATATGATTGTTGTGCCGGTAAACGTATTGATCGTACTGGTGAAGGAAAATTAAGAAACTTTTTATCTCATAGTTTTTATAAAGTGATTCAAAAACTTACAAAAATGGATATGGATGATGGTGCTGGTGATTTTAGAATGATGTCTCGACAAATGGTCAATGCTATTTTAGAACTTAAAGAATATAATCGTTACATGAAAGGATTATTTTCTTTTGTAGGATTTAATACAAAATGGCTTGAATTTCATAATGTTGAACGTCCTGTTGGTAAAAGTAAATGGAATTTTGCTAGTTTATTTTCCTATGCATTTAAAGGCATTTTCTCATTTTCATCAACACCTATTACGATTGCAGGAGTCATTGGTGGTATTTTAATAGGTATTTCTTGTATTGTTTCTTTATACTCTGTTTTTGTTCATCCTGTTTCCTATCTTACAAGTTTAGTTTTATTTTTAAGTGGTTTGCAACTTATTTTTGTTTCTATCTTAGGTCAATATTGTTCATCATGTTACTTTGAAACGAAACAAAGACCTATTTACATTATTAAAAATACAAATAATATTCATAAAAAAATAGGATAAATGAAAAAGGATTGTTATTCAATCCTTTTTTCATCATAATCTTTAATATTCAACTCTTGAAAAGATAAACAACTTTCTTCTTTTGTTAAGCGTACCGTTTTTCCATAATTATTGATTTTTAATAAATATTTTCATTTTTTTAATTCATTCCACAATAAAAAGAAAAGGATTGTTTATATGAACAATCCTTTTCTTAAATTTTTTTCTTTGCTTTCATACGTGCCTTACATTCATACATATTTTTATCTGCTTGATTCAATAATAACTTTAAATTTGTTTCTCGACTATGCGTAGAAAGTGCATAACCAAAGGCAAAATCAATGAATATTTGTTTACTAAATTCATTATAACATCTTGCTTCGTTTTGTACTTGTAAAATAATATCTTCTACCTCTTGTTGAGTAACATCATTTAATAAAGCAATAAATTCATCTCCACCATATCTTCCAACAAAATATTTTTCAGGAATAGAAGTACGGATAATATGTGCAAAATTCATAATTAATGTATCACCAGCAAGATGTCCTAAAGAATCATTAACTACTTTTAAATCATTCAAATCAAAAACAATAATTGCGGTCGGTTCATCAAAGTGATCATAGTGAGCAATCAATTCTTCTACACGACTTCTATTAGGCAAACCTGTATGCAAATCAATATATGCTTTTTTATTAAGTTCTCTATTTTTCTTCATTAAAACAACTGCAGATACAGATTCCTTGATCATCATTAGAATAACTAAAACAATTACAACAATCAATGCTTTCTCTATTTGATCTAATCTTGTCGCACATTTTTGAGAATAATCTTCAGCAGCTGTAACTGTTTCATCTGCTAAATAAAAATATTCTTCACTCATTTTAATAATATTTGTTTGTTGATATCCCTTTTCTCTTACTAAACTAATTTCATCTTTTAAAGATACCCAAGAAGTATGTAATTCCGTTAATTTCTTTTGATAATGTTGATCATTTAATGTTGTCAGTTGATACTTTCCACCACCATTTGTCAATCCATAAAAAATATCATCTAAATATTTAATTAAAACATCATTTTCATTTCCTGATATTTCTAATTTAATTTCTCTTTGTGTGGCCCCTCTAATAATTCCTGCATAATTAATAACACGTGCATTCCCTTGAATCTTTTTAACATCACTCATCATAAAAATCGTTAAAGTAATTAAAACAATGAGTAATATTCCCTGGGCAATTTTTTCTCCTAAATTTCTTCTTTGTTCTTTTTTCATTTACTTCATCTCTTTCCCTTAATACTATAACAAATTTATAGCTTATTCGCTATTAAAAAAGAAGAAACATAAAGTCTCTTCTATAAGTCATATAACTTTGCTTTTGTAAGTATTAATACATATAAAAAATCTCTAGCTGCTTCCTTGGTTTCAAATTTTTATCTTGTTTGACTGATATAATTTACAGCTTTTGTCCATTCTTCTAAAGAATAATCATCCAATGAAAATAATAAAATTCTTCCTGCTTGTTTATAGTTGACACTCCCTATGTCTAAAGGCAGGGGATTCTTGCTACCTTTTAATATACATTCTTTTTACACTTTTAATAAAAATATATTGAATGATCAGTCTATTTCTAGTAGGTCGTAGTGCAAGATATGGTATGCCATTACCACTCCTAGGGCAGAGCATATAGCTCCCTAGGCAATACATCTGTTACCAATGTATTCAGTTGAATTACAAATGTTTATCGCACCTAACAAATCTCTATGTGTATGATATCCACATTTACAAATATACTTTCTATCTTTTGCATGGTGGATATTTCCACATTGAGGACATTTTTGACTTGTATAAGCTGGATCTACATATTCAACTTCTATTCCTGCAAGTTTGGCTTTATATTCTATATATTGTGCTAATCTATAGAAAGACCATGTATGCAGACTAGGATTGTTTTTACGACTTGTTCTTGTCGTTGAGCGAATGTTTTCTAATCGCTCTAATTTTATTACTTTTGCTTTATGTTTCTTTGCTGTATTGACGATTTCACGACTTATCTTATGATCTATGTCTTTCATAATACGTTGTTCTTTATTCTTAATTCTTTTGACAACAGTTGGTTTCTTTGCTTTTTGAAACCATTTTCTTAAATTTGCATAGTGTCTTCTCATATACTTATTTTTTCTACCATTGCCATAGAATTTAACACTTCCATCTGTACAATAACTTACTGCAGGACATTTGATGCCTAAATCTACTCCCATGACATTATTGCTTTCATTTACTTTCTCAATTTCATTAATTTCATATACAAATTGTGCAACTAATATATTTATATTTTTAATAACAATACGCATTGTACCTAGTCTATGAGAAGATAAAATTAATTTTTGTTTATCTGTCATTTTAGTTTTAACAGAAATACGTTTTGATTTTCCATCTATCATTACAGGAAATGAAATATAGTTATCTTGAATTTTAAAGTTTTGATTATTGATATAACAATATAATTTCTTTAAAACAGGTACTTTTATTTCCTTTAACTTTTTTACTTCTTTTATTTCTTTTACTTCTTTTACTTCTTTTATTTCTTTTACTTCTTTTATATTTTTTGAATTTTTATTCTTTTTACTCTTCTTATTCTTTTTAGCTTTTTCAACTTCTTTACATGCCTTATCATATTTTTTGACAATAGATTTTGCGTCACGAATACATTGATTGCATAAAGCACTAGGTAGTTTTGCTTTCACATCCGCAGTTGTTAATTTAGAAATACTTTTAATATTTTTAATTTCTTTAACATTTTCAATATTTCCATTATCTTTATTAGTATAATCAGAAACAATATTATTTACTATAGAAATATATTCAGACATAGTATTTCTAATTAACTCTATTTGATATTCAGTTGGATATAGTTTTACTGTTTCTGATAGTTGCATACACTTCACCTATATTTTAATTTTATTTATTTCCTTTCTTTTAATTTATAATTCTATTATATATTATATGCATCAATACACGAAGTGTTGGACAATCATTTTAAAAACAACTACAAAGGGATCTCCTTATATCCCCATGGCTAAAGCGAGGAGCTTTACGGCGCTCTTTGGTAAAAATAAACAGGCTATGATCCAAGACATTCATGTTGAACTGAGATGTAACAATCAAAGCAAGACCATCAATCTGTTTTCTCATGTCACAAAACTGTTTGGCAACATAGATATTTTTGATTTCATCGGTATTGATAATCATAGCAGGTTCTCCAATAAAATCTTAAGATTTTGTTTGGAACAGGAAATATGATGATCAATATCAAAACCAATAACGTCATTACTTTTATCAAGGATGACAGGTAGAAAAGTATTTTCTTCTTCAAGGATCAAAGCCTTTTGTTTATAGAAGCTGGAAATACAAATATGATTGTCGTTACAATACTTTTAAATTGTCAAATCACTTTGTTTCTGTGCTTCGATAACTTCCTTCCATTTTTCTTTTCCTCTAATTATCATAAAAGATGCACCTCCTTATCAAGTACATCCTTATTGTATTGAATTCTTTAATTATTTATAATCGCTTATTTATTTGACATTTACCTTTTTTATTATTTTATCTTTCTTTTTTTCTTCTTTCAATGGACGGATTGTCCAAAAAAAAGAAGTCACAATGACTTCTTAAAAATTTCATATTAACTTGCATACTATTTTACGTTATTTTTTAATTTTGTAAAAATAAATAATAACAATGTTCCTACAACTGTTGATAAAACAATTAACGCTAAATAATATAATGGATTATTGACCATCCATATTAAGAATAATCCACCATGAGGTGAAGCAACAGAACAATCAAAATACATTGATAATGCTCCTGCAAGTCCTGCTGAAAGGCAACAAGCTGGTAAAATTACTTGAGATTCTTTTTGAATAAAAGGAATAGCTCCTTCTGAAATAAATGAAATACCATTGATATAATTCATTAAAGCATCTTTTCTAGCTTCAAATCTATCTTTAAATAAGGTTGCTGTTAAAGCAATTACAAATGGTGGAATCATTCCTCCAGCCATGACTGCAGCCATTGGATAATAATCATAACTTATAAGCATTCCTATTCCAAAAACATAGGCTGTTTTATTAATAGGACCACCATTATCAATAGCCATCATCATTCCTAAAACAAATCCAAATAAGATTTTTGTTGACATTTGAGATTCAACAAGTGAAACATATTGTAAAATATAGCTATGTGCTATATACAAATAACCATTTAAATAAATCATCACAAGTAAAACAATAACAGTTGATAAAACAGGATGGAATAATGATGCTTCTATTCCTTTTAAACATTGTGGTAAATAAGAAAATAATTTCTTTAAAATCAATGAAACAAATCCTGCTAAAAAACCAGCAACAATTCCTGCAAGCAAAGAAGTTGAATTAGCAGAAATTGATGACATTGAAATTCCTTGACAAACAATTAATCCACCAGCAAAACCTGAAACCATTGCAGGTCGATCTGCAATACTATCAGCAATATAGGCTGATACAATTGGAATAATCATGATTGTTATTAATTGTTGAACATAATTTATAAGTGTCAATAATTGATTTGATAATACCTGATCTTTAACAAGATATAAAATACCATATAGAACTCCACTTGCAACAAGGAATGGTAAAGCATGTGAAATACCATTCATTAAATGTTTGTAAAATAAACGTATGATATTTTGTTTTTCTTTTTTAGTATCATGATGATATATTTCACCATCGCCATTATTTGCTTTTTGAACAAGTTCTTCAGCTTTCGAAATCCCATCTCTTACAGGAACTTGAATTACTTTTTTCGCTTCAAATCTTTGCATTTCTACTTTTTTATCAGCAGCTACTATAATACAAGTACAATGATCAATATCATCTTGTGTTAATTGATTTTTAACCCCTTCTTGCCCATTAGTTTCTACCTTAATAGAAATATTTAATTTTTCTCCCGCTTGTTCTAAAGCTTTAGCCGCCATAAAAGTATGAGCAATTCCTGTAGGACACGCAGTTACTGCTAAAACAGCAGGATGAACAATTTCTTTCACTTCTTCTTTTTTATTTTCCTTAGCATCTATTAATTGTAAAAATTCTTCTTTAGAAGATGCATTAATTAAAGCATTTCTAAAATCTTCTTCCATTAATAAAGTAGATAACTGTGCAAGAGCTTGTAAATGAGCACCTCCCGAATCTTTAGGAGCACCAATCATAAAAAATAAATAAGTAGGTTGTCCATCAAGAGATTTAAAATCTAATCCTTCTTTAACAACCATTGCAGATAATCCTGCTATTTTCACACCTTCACTTTGTCCATGAGGAATAGCAACACCATCACCAATTCCTGTTGTACTTTGCGCTTCTCTATTTAAAACACTTTCTTTATAAATTTCTTTATCATTTAATTTTCCACTTTGATCTAATAAATCAACCAGATGATTGATTGCTTCTTCTTTATTAGAAACTTGTGGATTTAAATCTATCGAATTTATATCTAATAATTCTGTAATTCTCATTTCTAACAACCTTTCTTTTTTTGTCTATCATAAAGCAAAAAAGTTGTTCAATCAAGAACAACTTAATCATATTGACATAACTTATAAATATCTTTGATGCAAGTTCCTACATCTGCTGGTTTATGTGCATCACTCGCTGTAATAATATCCACATGATGTTCTTTAAAAATATCCAACAATTCTTTAGACAAACCTTTATCAGGATGATGATAACGATAATAACACCCTGTATTACATTCCCCTTTAACATGATGTTCTACTAATAATTCAGCAAGTTCATGATAAGTTGGTTTTAAATCATAAGTTGGATAATAACCAAACATTTTAATTGTATCAGGATGAGCTAATTGCGTAAATAAATCGCTTTTAACTAAATCAAAAATCAATTCATAATAACGATGATAAATATCATCTACATTATATTTTTCCCAAAGTAGTTCTTTAGACCAAGGCATATCATATAAAAGTCCATCAATAGAATGAATAGCTCCTACTAAAAAATCAAATTGATAGGGTTCTAAAATATGTCTTATTTCTTCTTTATATTCAGGAACATAACATACTTCTAATCCAAATAAAACTTCTATTGGAAGTTCTTCCTCTTTTACCTCATTAATTAAACGCACATAACTAGAAAGTGTATCTTTAAATTTCATTTTCTTATTAGCAAGCCATTCTCTTTGTTGATCACTTGCTTCTTTAACACCTTGATAAATAACTTCAAATTCTTTAAAACGATGTGTATGATCTAAAATTTGAATACGATCAAATCCTTGTTTATAAGCTTCATTAATAAATTCCATTACATATTCTTTAGTAAGTGGTCCGTTTTCTAAATGCATATGTCCATCTACTAGCATAGGCAATCCTCCATTCATGTTGTATACAATTATAGACTCTTTAATAAAAAAAACAATCTATTTAATAAAACATCTTGTTACAAAAAAAGTAACAAAAACAGTAGATTATTTCCTCTCTATATTTTAGTAATATTTGACTATTAAATTTATCATTAGATTTAAAATTTAAATTAGTAGCATATAAATATTTTAGTATACTTGGTATTTGTTAAGAAAGGTCGTTCAGTTTTGAATAGTGTCGTTAGGTATTTAAAATTGAAAACAGCGAAAAAGCCTTTAAGCATCAACTTAGGTATATTAAATTATCCGGTGCTTAGAGGTTCGCTCTAAAT
>UMES01040707.1_pt1 | contig 13964 bp, 8 predicted proteins | sample 1964791 | NCBI WGS metagenome assembly UMES01 (sample SAMEA4836024, study PRJEB28245) | human gut metagenome | biome: gut microbiome; material: fecal sample | place: Denmark | collected 2008
GTTTCACGTGAAACATTTTTTAATATTCTGGTCATCTACTGTCTGTTACGTTTACCTGATTTTACCAATAGTATAACGAATTTTTCTAAAAAACACCATGATATTTTCCTGAGATCTTTCCGTACCCGTTACTGTTCATGCGTTGCATGACCAGCAACGGAATTTGTCGTGGCTTCGCATTTAAATACGGCAAATTCCCGCTACCACCACGTTATCGTACGGCACTTTCGGTTCCAAAAGTGCCTACCATGTACAATAACCCGTACCTGATCCTCATACATACGAACAGACCGCCTGCCCCGAAAGGCCGACGGTCTGCTCCAAACACAAAGGATAAAGGTTTTTACCCACAATGGGTTCGATTTATATAAATGATTATTTTCCGTAGTAAGCTCTTAAATACATTTCCTTGATCTCACTCATCAGAGGATATCTTGGGTTAGCGCCTGTACACTGGTCATCAAATGCCTGCTCAACCATGTCATCCAGTCTGTCTAAGAAGTCTTTTTCATCAATACCATATGCCTGGATAGAAGACTTAACACCAACCTGTTTCTTCAGATCCTCGATCTTCTCCATCAGCTTCTTAACAGCTTCCGCGTCATCCTTAGCCTGGATACCTACAAAACGTGCACACTCTGCGTATCTTGCCTGGGTATGTGGATACTGGTACTGTGAGAAGGTTCCCATCTTACGTGGATTCTCAGCAGCATTGAATTCGATCACCAGATTTAATAACAGTGCATTTGCAAGTCCATGTGGCAGGTGATGGAAAGCACCTAATTTATGTGCCATAGAGTGGCAGACACCTAAGAATGCATTTGCAAATGCCATACCAGCCATGCAGGAAGCGTCTGCCATCTTCTGACGTGCTTCTACATTTCCTGGCTCATTGTAAGCAGTTGGAAGATATTCAAATACATTCTTCATAGCCTTTAACGCAAGACCATCTGTATAGTCAGTAGCCATAACAGAAGCATATGCTTCCAGAGCATGTACCAGAACGTCCAGACCAGATGCACTGGTCAGTCCCTTAGGCTGGCTCATCATATTGTCAGTATCAACGATAGCCATCTTAGGCAGCAGCTGATAATCAGCTAACGGATACTTAACACCGGTATTCTGATCGGTGATAACAGCAAATGGTGTTACCTCAGAACCTGTACCGGAAGAGGTAGGAACTGCTACAAAGTATGCCTTCTCGCCCATAGTTGGGAAGGTGTATACACGCTTACGGATATCGATGAAACGCATTGCCATATCCATAAAGTCTGCTTCCGGATGCTCATAGAGAACCCACATGATCTTGCCGGCATCCATTGCAGAACCGCCGCCCATTGCGATGATCACATCCGGTTCAAATTCTCTCATCAGCTTTGCACCAGCCTGTGCATTTGCCAAGGTCGGATCTGGCTGTACATCAGAGAATACAGTATAGGTAATTCCCATTTCATTTAAACGGTCAGTGATAACATGTGTATATCCATTTTTGTACAGGAAAGAGTCTGTTACGATGAAGGCTCTCTTCTTGCCCATAACGTCCTTTAATTCCTTCAGTGCTACAGGCAGACAGCCCTTCTTAAAGTAAACCTTCTCAGGTGCTCTGAACCACAGCATGTTCTCTCTCCTCTCAGCAACAGTCTTAATATTTAACAGATGCTTTACACCAACGTTCTCAGATACGGAGTTTCCGCCCCAGGAACCGCAGCCTAATGTAAGAGATGGTGTCAGCTTGAAGTTGTATAAGTCACCAATACCGCCGTGGGAAGAAGGTGTATTAATAAGGATACGGCAGGTCTTCATGCGCTCTGCATGCTTCATGATCTTTTCTGTCTCATTTACATTAATGTACAGAGAAGATGTATGACCGTAACCGCCATCAGCTACCAGACGCTCTGCCTTATCCAGTGCCTCATCAAAAGTCTTTGCCTTGTACATAGCCAGTACCGGAGACAGCTTCTCATGTGCAAACTCTTCACTGATATCTACAGATTCAACTTCACCAATCAGGATCTTGGTATCTACAGGAACCTCTACGCCAGCCAGCTTTGCAATGGTATATGCAGACTGTCCAACGATCTTTGCATTTAATGCGCCATTGATCAGGATAGTCTTTCTTACCTTCTCGATCTCACCTGGTTTTAAGAAATAGCAGCCTCTGTATTCAAATTCCTTCTTAGCAGCTTCATATACTGGCTCCAGAATGGTTACAGACTGTTCAGAAGCGCAGATCATACCATTATCAAAGGTCTTAGAATGAATAATGGAGTTAACTGCCATACGTACATCTGCAGTATCATCAATGATAACCGGTGTATTTCCGGCACCTACGCCAAGTGCAGGCTTTCCGGAAGAATAAGCGGCTTTAACCATTCCAGGACCACCGGTTGCCAGGATAATGTCTGCATCTCTCATAACTTCATTTGTCAGATCCAGAGATGGAACATCGATCCAGCCAATGATCCCTTCTGGTGCTCCGGCTGCAACTGCTGCATCCAGAACTACCTTTGCTGCTGCGATGGTACTCTTTTTAGCTCTTGGATGTGGGGAAATGATGATCGCATTTCTGGTCTTTAAAGAGATCAATGTCTTAAAAATCGCAGTTGATGTTGGATTGGTAGTTGGGATAACTGCTGCAACCAGACCAATTGGCTCTGCAATCTTCTTAATTCCGTATTCCTTATCTTCCTCGACTACACCAACCGTCTGTGTGTTCTTATATGCATTGTAAATGTATTCAGAAGCGTAGTTGTTTTTGATGACCTTATCTTCTACGATTCCCATTCCAGTCTCTTCTACTGCCATCTTTGCCAGCGGGATACGCATTTTATTTGCTGCGCTTGCTGCTGCGAAGAAGATCTTATCAACCTGCTCCTGTGTGTAGGTTGCAAATACTTTCTGAGCTTCACGCATTGCTGCCATCTTTGCATTTAAGCCTTCTACGCTGTCAATGATCTCCGGAACGACCTGTACTGTTTTCTTTGCCATTTCCATTTCCTCCATGATTCCCTTGTGTTTATGTTTCTTTGTGATACTTTGTGTTTGTTTCATTTAATGTGTTTGTTTTCGTTAATTAATTATCAATCTTATATTAGGCATTATATCTCATTGTTAAAAAAATGTCAACAATATTTTTAAACAAAAACAAATTACATCCAAAAAAACATTTTACGAAATCATCAAGATTGCAAACATCCTATGCTCCGAATACAAAAACAATACAAAAACCGCCTGGAACAACAGATTGCATGACGCATTTCCTGTTTTTGTCCAGACGGTTTTCTGTTTTAATTCTCTATTTTAACCTTCTTTTATACGGTCGTTTATTGTTTTTATTTTAACACAATCTGTTTTTTATCCTATGCTGCTGCAGACAACAGAATGTTTTTCTGCAGATTTCTACAGAGTCCTACAGATATTTCTTCAAATCTTCTACTCTGTCTAACTTCTCCCACGGAAGATCTACATCCTGACGGCCAAAGTGACCATAAGCAGCCGTCTGCTTGTAGATCGGGCGACGCAGGTCAAGCATCTTAATGATGCCGGCTGGACGCAGATCGAAGTTTTCACGGATGATCTCAACTAACTTCTCATTGCTTACCTTTCCTGTTCCAAAGGTATCTGCCATAATAGAAGTCGGATGCGCAACACCGATCGCATAAGACAGCTGGATCTCGCACTTGTCAGCCAGTCCTGCTGCTACGATATTCTTTGCAACGTAACGTGCTGCATATGCTGCGGAACGGTCTACCTTGGTGCAGTCCTTTCCGGAGAATGCGCCGCCGCCGTGACGTGCGTAGCCACCGTAGGTGTCTACGATGATCTTACGTCCGGTAAGACCACTGTCTCCGTGAGGTCCGCCGATAACGAAACGGCCAGTTGGATTGATAAAGAACTTGGTATTCTCATCTACCATATCAGCCGGGATGATCTCATCAAATACATACTTTTTAATATCCTCATGGATCTGCTCCTGAGTTACATTTTCATCATGCTGGGTAGAAAGGACAACTGCATCCAGACGTACTGGCTTGTCATTTTCATCATACTCTACAGTAACCTGTGTCTTACCATCTGGACGAAGGTATTTTAATGTACCGTTCTTTCTTACCTCTGTAAGGCGTCTTGCCAGCTTGTGGGCCATAGAAATAGGATAAGGCATATATTCTTCTGTCTCATTGCTTGCAAAGCCAAACATCATACCCTGATCGCCAGCACCGATAGCATCTAACTCTTCCTCTGTCATATGCTTTTCACCAGCCTGCTTTGCCTCTAATGCCTTGTCAACGCCAAGAGCAATATCAGCAGACTGCTCATCAATTGCAGTTAAAACACCGCAGGTATCGCAGTCAAAACCATATTTTGCACGGTCATATCCGATCTCGCGTACTGTCTCACGTACGATCTTCTGGATATCTACATAAGCCTTGGTAGTGATCTCACCCATTACCATTACAAGTCCTGTAGTGGTAGCAGTCTCACACGCAACACGGCTCATTGGATCCTGTTCCATTAAAGCATCAAGAATAGCATCAGAAATGGCATCGCACATTTTGTCCGGGTGGCCTTCAGTTACAGATTCGGAAGTAAATAATCTTTTCTCCATTTGTTCTCCTTTTGTTTTTTGTTCTGTTGTATTGTTAACTTGTTTTTCCTCATTGTGACCCGTTACCCGCCAAAGCGGGCACTGTATTTTGTGATCAGCGAACACGTCACCGGCTGTTCTCCATATACATGGCAATAAAAAAATCCGCAGCAATTGCGGACTTGAAAATAGCAGATCTTCAAATCCTCTTATTGCTCGATCAAGCAGTTTTTCCGGAATCTCCGTACTTTTCTGCTCCTCGCTCAGGCTGGCACCTTCCGGCCCTTTTGCATGTACATCTTGCTTTTACATACTCAACCGGGGTTGCCGTGACTTCGCAGGTCCTTTGTACCTCCATCACTCTGAATAAGGGATATTACGAACTTTTTAATTGTAAATCTTAACGGATTACCTCACATATCTTAATGGATTTGTGCAGGTATGTCAATATCTATTTTTCTCAATGTAAAAATTCAGTTCAGCCATGCGCTGATTTGAATAAGATAGTGTGTTGCAAGCTTGCTTGCATAAGCGCTTTCTCATCCAAATCAGCATATGTTGGAACCACCAAGCTTCTTGTTTTCATGAATATGGAAACAAGAAGATGTCATGGCTGGACTGTAATAAATTTTTTATCAGCCTACACGCAGCTTAAACTTCTGCACTGCACGCTCAGAATCCACCTTTTCGATCACTGCACCAAGAGCCTGGAGCTTCTCTTCAAAGCATTCATAGCCTCTTTGTATATAACCGATCTCATCTACCACAGTATAACCTTCTGCAGCCAGTCCTGCGATCACCAGTGCTGCGCCTGCACGAAGATCCGGGGCATTTACCTGAGCCCCTGTAAGGCCTGCAACGCCATCAATGACAGCTACATTGCCTTCTACCTTGATGTGGCTTCCCATACGTGCTAATTCGTCTACATATTTAAAACGGTTCTCAAAAATACTCTCTGTTACCATACTGGTACCACTTGCCAATGCCAGTGTAACTGCCATCTGAGGCTGCATATCTGTAGGAAATCCAGGATATGGCAAAGTCTTGATATCTGTATGTCTCTGGGATGGTTTTCCAACTACACGGACTGCATCATCAAATTCAATGACCTCACAACCGATCTCGATCAGCTTAGCAGAAATAGCTTCCAGATGCTTCGGGATCACATTTTTCACCATGATATCTCCTCTGGTAGCAGCTGCTGCACACATAAAGGTACCTGCTTCGATCTGGTCCGGGATAATGGAATACTCAGTTCCATGCAGCTTACCTACGCCGCGGATACGGATGGTATCTGTACCTGCGCCCTTGATATTAGCTCCCATACTGTTTAAAAAGTTGGCCACATCTACGATATGAGGCTCTTTTGCCGCATTTTCCAGAATCGTCTGGCCTTCTGCCATAGCCGCTGCCATCATAATATTGATGGTCGCACCTACAGAAACCACATCCAGATAAATATGGCTTGCTACCAGATCAATGGCATGGGCGATCACTGCACCGCATTCTATCTGTACATCTGCTCCCAGCGCACGGAAACCTTTGATATGCTGGTCGATTGGCCGGCTTCCAATGTTGCATCCACCTGGAAGTGGTACCTGGGCACTCTTATATTTTCCCAGCAGGGCGCCGATAAAATAATAAGATGCACGGATACGGCGGATATATTCATCATCAACTGACACCTCTTTAATACCGCTGCCGTTGATTTTTACTGTATGACGGTCTACGCGCTCTACTCTTGCACCGATCTCCTGGATAGCTTCCAGCATTACATTAATGTCCCTTACATCCGGAAGGTTATCGATCAGTACATCCTCATCCGTCATGATCGAGGCAGCCAGAATACCTAACGCTGCATTCTTGGCACCGCCGATGGTCACATCACCCACTAACGGATTACCGCCTTTTATAATATATTGTTCCATTACACACCTCTGTTGCTTGCAATCCTTTTAATAGGTCTTAAGAATTCCCTAAAAATTCGTTCACATTTTATTTACATCCATTAAATTATACCATAAGAACGGAATTTGTAAAGTGTGTTGCTTTTTATTGTTATCATACGGCATCTGCAGTTTCAAAAAGATCTGCCATCTATGATATTTTATTCAACCTTCAGACCGCATAAAAATCCATTATAAGCACCGGAAAAATATGCATTTGCATCCCCTGATCCCATTTTATAGGTCTCCTGTGTAACCGGATCATAAATACTTACATTATACTGATCATAACCATATAAAAGCAGGCAGGAGCCGTCCGGCATAATAGCAGCTGCCGGAATACCTTTATCAATGAAATAAAGCACCTGGTTTACACTACAGCCGGAAGCATCAAAGGTCATCAGCCCGCTTTCCTGCCGTTTATTCTCACCAAAGCTGTCCATATAAGAAAGCAGCTCTCTTGCCTGTCCTGCCGGATCCTTCAGGCTTCGAATGGGCTTTCTGTTGATGCGGTCCCACACAAGATGCTGGTTCTGATCTGTTACATAACCCATTTTATCGTAAGCAGCATTCACAGCTTCCCCAAAATCCGTAAAGCTTCCCAAATAGCTGCCACTGCCATAAGCATAGAAAATAAGAGTACCATCTTCTGCTACATTTTGTCTGCCAGCAAGCTCCAGCATGCTTGTATTTTCATAAGAAAATGCCTTTGGCGTTTCTGTTTTCACAGAAGATGACTTGATTTCATTATCTGTCTGCACAAAATAAACCCGGCCTTTTTCCTGAGAAGCATACCATCCAAGTCCTTCAAAAGGATCTTCATCCACTTTCTGGTTGCACACAATGGTATCCTCATCCTGATAAGAATACTGGTTATCTCCCAGCTTTACCATGCGCTTTAAATGGATACGGCCCTCTTCTGCTGTTACATCCGAAATATAAATCCCCGGCTTCTTATACTCGCTCTGGATGTTCATCTCATTATCAGCAATATACATGGCATACATAGGAAACTCCTTTACGTTTCCATTTACCATCCACAGATCACTTTCATGTCCAAATCCATAGATCAGGTCACTTCCAACAAAACCAAGAGCCCGTACATAATCTCCTTCTGGTGCTGCAACATCCTGTTTCTGGGCAGTATCAAAATCCATTACATGAAGGGTCTGGGAATGGTAAACATCCCCTCCTTCCAGCCATGCCATTCTGCTTCCATCTGTACTTACTGCAAAATTGTCCTGGCTTAAACCATAGGCCACAGTAACAGATTCGTTACTGTTCAGATCGATACCTGTAACTTTTCCATTTAACAACAGATAGGTCATTCCATTGTCCCCCAAATATGCCAGCGTGCTGATATCGCATCCCAGCTGGTCAAATCCAGTTGAAACAGGCACAAAAAACTTTTCCTGCACCATACGGTTTTCTTCATCATAGTGATAGAAAACCACCCCCATCTGTCCTTCATAGGTTCCCCGGTTCATGTAACCATATACCAAAAAATCCACATTTCCTTCATCTGTTACTGAAAGTACCTTCACATCATGCTTTTTATAGTCTGCTCTCACATCTTCATTGGAACCATCTGAAAAGGTAAACAGACATGTGGCCTTTTTATCATGCTGGTCATAACGCCACAGATTACCGTTTACTTTAAAGAGAATATAGCGGGAGTTTTCACTCTTTAACGCTTTTATCTGTTTTGCGTCTGAAATTCCCAGTAAAATCCGCTTTCCGGCAAAATTCTTCTGTTCTCCCTGAAATACTCCATTTGCATACCGGTTGTAATTCATCAGATAGATGCGTTTATCATTCCACTTCATGGTAAAGTTATCTTCTGCATTTACCAGTGACTGAACACCGGTACTATCTGTAATCCGTACCTTATACTCTACCTGGATCTGTCCCATAATACCGTCATACACCTGAAGCGTTATCTGTGGTTCGCCTTCCATTTCCGTAGTCAGTCCATCCCAGGTAAGGTGGTCAAAGCTGGCCTTAATGCTTACATTTCCAAGGGAACTGTTGTCCTCTGTGGAATTTGTTTCCAGATAAGATACCAGATCTCTTGCCTGATCATAATCCAGACTCTTTCTTGTAAAATCTTCTGCCAGCCGCAGCATGTCTCCTGCATGATCGCTGTCTGCCCACATAATTCGAGTATAATAATGAATATCCTTTTCCCCAGTGCTTATTGTAATATCCAGCAAATAGGTCTCATTCGGGGTAAGCAGATTCTGAATAGGAAGCACCGCCCGGATATCTTCCCCCTCTGCCTGCCAATCCTCTACCTCAGTTTTCTCGATCAGACGATCCATGCTAAGATTGCGGACTTCATAACTAAGTCCTGCAATCCCATTTCCATATTCCTTTACACGGATTGCCAGCTTTCTATCTTCAGGCAATACAGAAATAGTATCTCCCACTGCCTGATTACCCATATTCTGTATATATCCGTGGAGTGCATTTATATCTTTTCCATCAAATTCTGTATACACCACCGGAAACTCCGGTGCATTCATGGAAGAATACACTGCTTCTTCCTTTTGCATGTTTTTTCTCGCAGCAAAGAAATACACTGCCACTGATGCAGCAAAAACCAGTGTCAGTATACCAGCTGTTCGTATTATTTTTTTCATATATATAAGTCATTCCTTTTTATTACTAAACTGACATGCCTGCTGACGCAGGCATCACCATTCATGAAAGCCGATTGCTCCGCACCTTTGGTGCTCCCGCAATCGTCGCCAGCATTCGCAATCCGCGCTATCGCGCTCCTTGCTCATACCGGCTTGCCCGTCCGATACCCGTGAATTCGCTCATGCAAGCATGACTCATTCGCGGCTGCCGTCCGGGACTTTCATAGTAAACTACAAAATACCTTTTAACCCCAACATCATTGTATATGATACCCTATAAAACTACAACTTAATCTTTTTTTAAGAGATATCCTTATCGCAGGTCATTTTCATTTTCAAAAGTGCCTGCCTATGTACAATAACAAAAAAATACCCTGATACAATGTTTCACGTGAAACATCATGCCAGGATATCTTGGTTTTCTTTTATAACACTTATATTTTACTGCTGCTTATCTACATAGCCCAGAGCCTGTTCCAGCGCTTCCTGTTCTTCATTTCCAAGTACCACCTCTGTCTGCCCCCGGTCCACTTCTTTCATATATATATAGCAGCCTTCTCTGCTATGGATGCAGTTTAATACAAAGCCTGTATTAGTGTAGTCTAACAGTGCAAATACAAAGCTTAAATTACCCCCCATTCCCTGAAAAGCATTATATTTTACCATTCCGAATTTCTGGAAGGATGCACGAAAATTCCGGTTTAAGGTGCGGATAGAATCTTTTGCAGCTCTGTCTTCTGCTTTCAGGTTACGGATCTCTTCAATCTGATCCATGATCACATCTTCCAGTGTCTCTGCATCTTTTCCCCGCATAAAATAGTCATATTTACGGCTCAGGCTTTTTAGCTGCATCATTGTTGATATTAACAAGATCAGCAGTATAAGCACTAAGCCAATCAGTCCCAAAATAAGAAATCCCGGATCAAATGGGAGCTGATTTAAAATACTGGTTTCCATCATGAATGTATCATTCTCCTTCTGTCGATCAGCCGATGGATTCTATCATTTCCACGATTCTTTCCAGTTCCGCTTCTGAATAATATTCTATTTCAATTCGGCCTTTATTTTTGTCTTTATTGTGTATGCTTACTTTAGTTCCCATAACAGATTTCATTCTGTCTTCCAGATCTTGATAAATGAGAGCCAATGTTTCATTCTTTTTCTTCTCTTCCTTCTTTTCACCGGAAGCTTCCTTCTGCAGCCGTTTTACCAGACGCTCTGTTTCACGGACGCTTAATTTCTTGTCCAATATTTCTTTTGCAGCCTTTAACTGCATCTGTGTATCCTCTAAAGAAAGAAGAGCCCTTGCATGTCCACTGGTGATAACACCCTGAACAAGCATATTCTGGATCTGTTCATCTAATTTCAATAAACGCATAGTATTGGTGATCACAGTTCTGCTCTTTGCCACTCTCACTGCAATCTCTTCCTGGGTCAATCCAAATTCATCAATCAGCTGTTTGTAGCCTAATGCCTCTTCAATGGGATTCAGATCCGCTCTCTGTACATTTTCAATAAGAGAGATTTCCATTGCTTCCTGCTTGCTGTATTCCTTTAAAACAGCCGGAACTTCTTTTAACCCAGCTGCCTTTGCAGCACGCCATCTTCTCTCTCCTGCAATGATCTCATAAAAGCTATCGTTTTTCTGCACCAGTAATGGCTGCAGCACTCCATAATTTTTAATGGATTCCGCCAGCTCATTAATCTTCTCTTCATCAAAGGTCTTTCTTGGCTGTTCTTTATTTGGCTGTACCAGATCCAGTTTCAGCATCAGAATACGGCCTTTTTCATCCATCTCCTCTGCTGCCTTTGCTTCTGCTTTAGCTTTAGCCTTTTTCTCTGTCTCTTCTTTGTTTTCTTTTACAACATCTTCTCCGAAAATTGCCCCCAGGCCTTTTCCTAATCCCTTCTTTGCCATTATAACTCTTCTCCTCTGCTCATCACTTCCGCTGCCAGCATACGATAACTTTCTGCACCTGTTGACCTTGTATCATAGAGGTTAATGGACATACCATGGCTTGGTGCTTCTGCCAATCTTACATTTCTTGGAATAATGGTCTTATAAATAGTCTGATTCAGATTGTTCTTTACACTTTCCACTACCTGAAGTGACAGATTAGTACGTGCATCATACATGGTAAACACAACACCTTCCAGCTCCAACTGTGGGTTCAATTTTCTTTTTACCAGTTCTACTGTCTTTAACACCTGGTTCAACCCTTCCAAGGCATAATACTCACACTGGATCGGCACCAGTACAGTATCCGCTGCTGTCAGTGCATTAATGGTCAGTATATTTAAAGAAGGCGGGCAGTCAATCAGGATAAAATCATAATCGTCCCGCACTTTATCCAGATAACGTTTTAAAAGCGTTTCTTTATCTTCTACTTCCTGAAATTCAATTTCCGCACCTGCAAGATTCATATCGGAAGGAAGCACATCCAGATTGTCCTGGATGTTTTTCACCAGGCATTCATCCAGATCTGCTTCTTCTGCCATCATATCATAAACCGTATGTTCATAATCTTCTTTTTCCACTCCCAGTCCGCTGCTTGCGTTTCCCTGAGGATCAAAATCTACCAGCATTACATGCTGTCCTGCCTCTGCCAGACAGGCTGATAAATTGATTGCTGTTGTGGTCTTTCCCACCCCGCCCTTCTGGTTGGCAATTGTAATAATTCGTCCCATATTTCTTTTTTACATCCTTTCTCAGAAAAACATTCACATTGCCTCTCTGACCATCAAAAACGATTATAGCACAACTTTATACTGTTGGCAAAATGTTTCACGTGAAACATCCTGGTATATCTTAAATCTTTTGTTGCTGTTCATGCATTGCATGACCAGCAACGGAATTTGCCGTGGCTTCGCATTTAAATACGGCAAATTCCCGCTACCACTACGTTATCGTACGGCACTTTCGGTTCCAAAAGTGCCTATCATGTACAGTAACAAATCTTTTGTCCGTTGTCATAGCGTACTCCATGTATTATAATAATTTTAGTACATCCTTTCGTAAATAGCTGTACTGATCACATAGGATGCAAATTTGAGTATGCAGTTCTAAAAACACAGGTATAGCGGGCTGCGCTGAGGCTTTTAGAGCTCTGTGATCAAATTAGCAGACAAGTGAGTTGTATAGTTATTTCGGAAACAATGTACTAGCAAGAACTGCCGCCGCAAGGTGACATATCCCCTTTATTAACCCATTTTAATAGGAAGAAAGAGATATCTGAATGAAAACAAAAAATAAATTACTGACCTTATTGATCCTTTCATCAGGCGCTGCTGCTGCTACTGCCCTGATCAATAAAGCGGTGAAACTTTCCGCTGTATCAAAGCATATTTTAGAAAGCCGTGTTTCCCTCTGCTATCGCTGGCGTCTGGGAAATATCCATTATACAAAGATTGGTGAAGGAAAGCCATTATTGCTTGTCCATGATCTGGAACCAGCTTCAAGCAGCTATGAATGGCATGAAGTGCGCAAAAGACTGGCAAAAGATCATACTGTATACACCATTGACCTGCTAGGCTTTGGCCGTTCTGAAAAGCCTAACCTTACTTACACCAATTATTTATATGTGCAGCTGCTTTCTGATTTCATCAAATCAGAAATTGGTCATCGCACTGACATTTTAGCCACCGGGGATGCAGCGTCCCTGGCAGTTATGGCCTGCGGAAATTCTCCGGAGTTATTTGACCGTCTGGTTCTTGTGAATCCAGAGTCCATGCTCTCCTGCAGTATGGTACCTGGCAAAAATGCAAAACTTTATAAATTTATTCTGGATCTGCCTATTGCAGGCACTTTGATCTACCACATTGCCAGCAGCCGCCAGAACATTGCAGATACTTTCAAAAACATTTACTACTCCAATCCATACTCTGTAACAGCCAGACAAGTAGATGCATATTACGAAGCTGCTCACTTAGGCGAATCACCTAAGTCTGTTTATGCCAGTGTAAAGTGTAACTATACCAAATGTAATATCATTAACTCATTAAAAAAGATTGACAACAGTATCTATCTTTTAGGCGGTGCTGACCTGGATGATATGGAAAACACACTGGAAGAATATAAAACCTACAATCCAGCCATTGAATCTGTACTTATTCCTGATACCAAGCATCTGCCACAACTGGAATCACCTGTTGCATTTTATGAGATATGTGAAACATTTTTGGGACCAGAATAAATCCCGAATGTTTCACGTGAAACATTGCATAAACGCCAGCACCACTTATTTACCTCAGGAGGTTCACTAATGCTTCGTATTGGCTGTCACTTATCATCTTCTAAAGGCTACTGTGCCATGGCAAAGGATGCCCTGAAGATCCACGCAAATACTTTCCAGTATTTTTCCCGCAACCCTAGAGGCGGTAATGCCAAAGCTCTGGATCAGGATGATATCTCCCGCTTTCTCCTTCAGGCAAAAGCTAATGATATCCATCCATTCCTGGCACATGCTCCCTATACCTTAAATGGCTGCTCTGCTGATCCGGCTCTTCGTGATTTTGCGAAACGAACCATGGCAGATGACCTTGCGAGATTGGAATCCACTCCCGGAAATCTCTATAATTTTCATCCCGGAAGCCACGTAAAGCAAGGCACTGATGTGGGGATCTCTTATATTGCAGATATGTTAAATGAAATCTTAAAGCCGGATCAGACCACTACTGTTCTCCTGGAAACCATGTCCGGAAAAGGAAGCGAAGTCGGAAAAAGCTTTGAAGAATTAAGAGAGATCATTGATAAAGTAGAATTAAGCGATCATCTGGGAGTCTGCTTAGATA
>UMES01001698.1_pt1 | contig 13935 bp, 10 predicted proteins | sample 1964791 | NCBI WGS metagenome assembly UMES01 (sample SAMEA4836024, study PRJEB28245) | human gut metagenome | biome: gut microbiome; material: fecal sample | place: Denmark | collected 2008
AGGAACATTGGCCATCAGCTTAACTTCTCAATATGAGAATTTTTTTACAGGCAGCACTATTCAATATAGTAAAGAACCGGCTGATATGGTGGCAGACAGCTATACGCAAAAATTGTGGGCTGAATTAGGCAATGAAGATGCCACCATTATTAATTTGAGCATTGATGATGCTTCTGTACAAAAGGCAGAAGATATATTAAATACATTGATTGAGGTTTATAACGAGAAATGGATCCAGGACAAGAACCAGATAGCAGTAAGTACCTCACGGTTTATCGGTGAACGTTTGGGCGTGATTGAAAACGAATTGGGTCATGTGGATGAGAACATCTCCAGCTACAAGAGTGAACATCTGTTGCCGGACGTACAAGCCGCATCCAATCTGTATATGAGCCAGTCAGCTGAGAATAAAAAAGAAATTCAAGCACTCACCAATCAGCTTACCACGGCCCAGTATATTCGTCGCGAACTGAACAGCAAGGAAATGAACCAGCCATTGCCAACCAACTCCGGTATAGCTAACGTAAATATCGAAAGTCAAATCGGAGAATACAACAAGATTGTGTTGGATCGTAACCGGTTGATAGCTAACAGTAGCGAGAAGAACCCGTTGGTGAAAGATTTGGGAAACTCTATGCAGAGTATGAAGCGTACCATTTTGCAATCAGTTGATAATCTGATTGTATCACTGAATACCCAGATACGCAGTATTCGTCAACAGGAAGTGGCGACCACTCAACAGTTAGCTTCTAATCCGAGTCAGGCCAAATACTTGTTATCGGTAGAACGTCAACAAAAAGTAAAGGAAGAGTTGTACCTGTATCTGCTCCAGAAGCGTGAAGAGAACGAACTGTCCCAAGCGTTTACCGCTTATAATACGCGAGTGATTACAGCTCCACGTGGCAGTGCTTTACCAATGGCACCGAATAAGAAAAACATTTTGTTGGTGGCTTTTGCTCTCGGGCTTTTAGTACCGGCAGTCATTATCTTTATGCAAGAAAACATGAACACCAAAGTTCGGGGTAAGAAAGATTTGGAGAACTTGAGTGTGCCCTATTTGGGTGAAATACCATTATATTCCAATAACAAGAAAAAGAAGAACAAATCTCAGGAAAAAACAATCGTGGTGGAAGAAGGCAATCGCAACATCATCAACGAAGCTTTTCGTGTACTTCGCTCCAACGTGGACTTTATGAAAAACAAGAATACCGATCAGAAAGTATTTGTGATTACCTCTTTCAATCCGGGTAGTGGAAAGAGTTTCTTTTCGGTGAACATAGCCACGAGCTTTGCCATTAAAGGGAAAAAAGTATTGGTGATAGATGGAGATTTGCGAAAAGGATCCATTTCTGCTTATGTGGGGTCGCCTAAGAAAGGTCTGAGTGACTATTTGGGTAATCGGGTGGCTAATTGGAATGAAGCGCTTGTAATAGATAAGAAACATGCCAATTTGCATGTTCTTCCTGTGGGGACCATTCCCCCGAATCCGACGGAACTGCTGGAAGATGAAAAATTTGCAACCTTGATGCAAATCTTGCGCAATGAATACGATTATATCTTTGTGGATTGTCCGCCGATAGATATCGTGGCAGACACACAAATCATAGAGCAATATGCCGACCGGACACTCTTTGTGGTACGGGCGGGATTATTGGACCGCTCACTGTTATCTGAATTGGAAAGTATTTATCTAGAAAAGCGGTTCAAAAACCTTTCGGTAATTTTGAATGGGACGGAAAGTACTGGTGGACGCTATAGTTATCGATATGGTTACAGTTATGGTTACCACAATGGGTATACCTCTTATTACGGCAACTCAAAATAAATAGTCAACAGGAATGTGGCTTTTTCGACAGAAAAAAACATTAGCGGAAAGCGGTTTTTTCCGTGGTTTCACCGATTGCCATAGTCACTTGTTGCCAGGTATTGATGATGGAGTAAAAACAGAAGAAGAAACATGGAGAATTTTGGATGAGATGGAGCGGCAAGGAGTGCGGAAAATATGGCTTACCCCTCACGTCATGGAAGACATGTCCAATAAAACTGTTACATTACAACAAAAATTTTTGAGCTTAAAACAAAAATATCAAGGGAAGGTGGAATTGGCTTTGGCTGCGGAATATATGTTGGATAACCTTTTTGAGGAACGGTTGGAAAAGGATGACCTGTTACCCCTTGAGGAGGGAAAACGTTATCTGTTAGTGGAAACTTCTTATTTCAATCCACCAATGGGATTACTGTCTATTTTGCAACGCATCCAAAAGAAAGGTTATCATCCTTTGTTGGCCCATCCGGAACGATATGAGTATATGCAAATGATGGATTATAAAACGTTAAAAAAGAACCAAATTTCTTTTCAATTAAATATACCGTCATTAGTCGGAATGTATGGTAAGCACATAGAGAAGAAAGCGAAGATATTATTAAAAGCAGGAATGTATGATTTAGGAGGAAATGATGTTCACTCCCTTATTTTTTATGTGACAACTTGTAAGCAAAAAATAGACAATCTGTCTTTCTTGAAAAATGTGTGTAAAATATAGCGTATTTACATTCGGGAAGACTTTGCCCTAATATGTGTTTTTTTATGTAAATGAATGATTTAATATTTAATACAAAGATAAATGAAAGCATGTTTCATGGGCTTGGGTTACATCGGACTACCTACAGCCATTATTGCCGCAAAGCACGGCATTCAAATAACAGGAGTTGACATTAATCCTCATGTAGTGAAAATGACCAATGCGGGACATTTGCACATCATTGAACCTGGCATGGAGGAAATGTTACAGGAAGTAGTGAAAGCTGGCATGTTGAAGGCTTCGGTTACACCGGAAGTCAGCGATGCATACTTCATGGTGGTCCCAACCCCGTTCAAGGGAAACCACGAGCCGGATGTGAGTTACGTGGAAGCGGCTACACGTGCCGTATTGCCGTTACTGAAAGAAGGGGATCTTTATGTAATAGAATCCACTTCACCTGTAGGAACTACAGAGGCTATGGCACGCATCATTTTTGGTGAACGTCCGGAATTGGAAAGTAAGATTTTCATAGCCTATTGCCCGGAGCGTGTATTGCCAGGTAATGTGATCTATGAATTGGTACACAACGATCGGGTCATCGGTGGTTTGAATCCTGAATCTACCGAAAAGGCAATAGCATTCTATTCGCAATTTGTGCAGGGCACACTTCACAAGACTAACTGCCGTACAGCGGAAATGTGTAAGCTGACGGAGAACTCCAGTCGCGATGTACAGATAGCTTTTGCCAATGAACTTTCGCTTATCTGCGACAAGGCTGGTATCAATGTTTGGGAACTTATTAACCTTGCCAACAAGCATCCGCGTGTAAATATCCTGCAACCCGGTTGCGGTGTAGGAGGTCATTGTATTGCGGTAGATCCATACTTTATCACTGCTGATTTCCCGGCAGAAAGCAAGTTAATCAGCGATGCACGTGATATTAACAACTACAAGAGTTTCTGGTGTGCTGAAAAGGTGAAGAACGCCATGTTGAAGTTTGAGTTGAAGAATCATCGTAAACCAGTTATAGCCATGATGGGATTGGCATTCAAACCAAATATTGACGATTTGCGTGAAAGTCCGGCGAAGTATATTACCACGAAAGTGATGCAGAGCTGCAACAATGCCGACATTTTGGTCGTAGAACCGAATGTAAAAGAGCACAACGTGTTTAAGCTGACTAACTACTGCGAAGCCTACGACAAGGCAGACATCGTGGTGTTCCTTACGGCTCACAACGAGTTTAAAGAGCTATCTTGGAGGAAGGATAAAATGATATTGGACTTTTGTGGAATATTCAAGAAATAATGGATATTTCTAAATAAGTGCAAATACAATTATCACCGAAACTAATGAAAATTGCACATAAAATAGTTCAAGTACCGGAAATGAAATTTTTATTAAGACCTTTTATACACAATGTAAAAAGGAATAATCAAAATATACATGAGATTTTCCAGGAAAAATCTCATGTATATTTTCGGAGTTTGATAAGATTTTGCCACAAAACAATATCTTTTGCAGCGTATTTACCAATATATTATTGGGGGCGGTTCGTAAAAAAATATCAAAAGCGTTTCGATATAATAATCACCAGTGCCTGATACAAGAATTATGCATCCAAATTAAAATATATACTCGAAAAAATAGGAATTTATGTTTATCCGAAGATTTGAAGTGTTAGCTGGAAATAAGACTTGTGAAGAAACATACAGGAAACGTCATATCGACATAGAATATATCTTACATATATGAAGACTATCCATCATGTCTGTGTGATTTTGGTTACGTTGACGGTACGGTATCGCATTTAGAATTGATGAAAAAAATTCGGTTGGGCAAAATTGGAAGAATCGAATTCCCTATCAGTCACGAAATAACACATTTTTTCGAAAACATAGAATCAACGTATTGGCTAATACAAATGAATGGATCTTGCAAGATATGAACTACTATATAACTTCCTATTCAGACTTTCACGACGATGACACAAAGCCAAGGATGTTTGAATAGAAAGAGGGTAAGGCGATATTAATGCATAGTGAGTATGAGGAGAAGTGGAATATTATTCCTGTATAAAATTCTTTTAGATAATCCTATTATTAGGTGATTTTAGGTTTCAAGATATGAAAGGGTTGAGTTTTATTAAGTCATCTTCAGGCAGAACTCAAAAGGCACAAAAGAATATTTTGGGGATGTTGCTCATAAAAATTTGCAACATCATTATTAATTTGGCTTATGTTCCATTGTTGATTAATAGTTTGAATCAAGATAGATATGGAATATGGTTGACAATTACTACAATTGTTTCTTGGATTGCATTTTTTGACATTGGGTTAGGTAATGGTCTGAGAAATAAATTGGCGGAATCAATTGCTTGTAAAGATGAAATAAATGCTCGAAAATATGTGAGTACTACTTATGGTGCAATGGGAATCTTATGTTTCTTGTTCTTTATCATAGAGGCCTGCATTGTTCCATTTTGCAATTGGAATAGTCTGCTAAACGCTCATTCGATTCCTAATGGTGAACTTACATTATTAATGTTATGGGTTCTTTCAAGTTTAGCATTTCAAATGCTACTAAAACTTCTAAATTCTGTATTGTACGCTTTACAAAAGCCGGCATTATCCTCATTGATATTGATGCTTAGTCAATTGTTCGCTTTCATTGGAATTTTTATTTATACAAATGTTTGCAATGAAGTTTCTCTTTTGAAATTGGGAATGATTATATCAATGGCTCCAGTCGTTGTATTGATGATTTTTTCATTGATACTGTTTAGAAAAATGATACCCCAATATATGCCAACCCCCTCTTTCTTTGAGCGTTCTAAAATAAAAGAGATTGTTATTCTTGGGAGTAAATTCTTTTGGATTCAATTGACGACTTTATTATTATTTCAGTCAAACAACTTGATAATCGCCCATACTTGTGGAAATACTTCTGTGGCTGAGTATAATATTGCCTACAAATACATTGGTTTGATAGAGATGGCCTTTATGATTATCATGACTCCTTTTTGGTCTGCTGCCACTGATGCTTATGCGAGAAAGGATTATCAATGGATTAAAGGAATATTAAAAAAACTACAATTCATTTCATATATAATGATTGCCGCTGGAGGAGTTTTGATTTTATTATCAGATTTTGTATACAAATGGTGGTTATCATCAACTATCAAACCCGATAAATCATTAATGTTTCTTCTATTATTGTATTTCTGCATCCAATTATCATGGGCTAGATATGGGAGCATAATCAATGGTATTGGGTGTGTAAAGCTCCAATTCTATATTACAATGATAGAGGCTTTTGTGCATATTCCATTGGCTTTATTGCTTGGTACTTATTGGGGTGTAAAAGGAGTAATTATTTCACTTATTATATCAACATTTGCCAATACTATTTGGCCTAAGATACAGATCAAAAATATTTTTTTAGGAAAACGAAGTATATGGGTAAAGTAAATTCTATTACAAAGCTAGAAATAGCGATATTTGTTTTTCTCACTATGATGATATCAGGAGCATCGTCCATTGCTAGTAATGATTTTATTAGAATTATAGTTGTGGGATTATTAGCTCTTTATAGCTTTATAAATCATAAGAATTTATATAATAATATTCTTTTTTATTTATTAAGTGGATGGATTTTAATAAACCTAATATCCTCATTATATTTTGGTAAAAATATAGATTTTTTTCCTTTTATAGGGAAAATTGTTTTGATCTATCTTGCATATTTATGTTTATCTTGTTGCAAGGATAACTTTTGGGATAAATATGAGCAATTTTTGTATAAACTGGCGTTAATTTCTACAATATTTTATATCTTATCCTTGTTCTTTCCCAGTATGTTTAATAGCCTTACTTCTGTATTCCGTCCTTTTACCGCTGATATTTTTTATCAGAAGGAGTCTCAGAAATACTATTTCTATGCTTTCTTTTTTACATATATGGGTAATGGAAACTTCAGGAATAGTGGTTTTATGTGGGAACCGGGTGCATATGCGATGATTTTAAATATCTTGATTGCATATAATATATGTCGACAAGGTTTTCAATTGAATAGACACATTAAGGTATATACTATAATCCTTTTAACTACATTTTCCACAGCAGGATATTTGGCATTTTTTATCATTTTGCTACTGTTTCTTTTGAAAGGACAAAATATTTATATAAAAGCACTTATTCTTATCTGTACTGCTTTTTCAATAGGTTGGTTGATGAATGCAGACTTCCTTCTTCCAAAAATCGAAGAATTTATATCCTCCGCACAAAAGGGAATAGTACACCATCAAGGTTACAGGAAACTATATGAAGCCAATAGAATCCTTTCTTTCAAATTGTTGACGGATAAATTTTTGATGTTTCCAATAGGTTGGGGTTGCGTCCAAGATACAACTTCATATATGGCTTTGAAACATATTGTTACTGTTAATGGCTTGGGAAACACATTAGTGACATGGGGTATTTTCGCATTCTCTTTTTTTATGTACTCGATTGGTAATTTTTTCTATCAATATAGGCAGTCAATTATTATTGTTACACTTTCATTATTAGTAGTATGTATTAGTTTTTTTAGTAATCCTATAGAAAATAACATACTACTCTATTTGTTAATTTTATCTCCTTATATCGTAGAATTTAATTGATAAAACATGAATATTGGCATTATTTGTAAATACCCTATTCCGTATGGAATGGCAGCCACAACACGTATCTTCTCATATTCTAAGGGCTTATTAGAATGTGGTGATAAAGTTGATGTATGGTCAATTGCACCTAATAATTTTAACGCGAATAATAATAATGAAGGCGTTTTTAATGGTATATCATATTTTTATTCATTCAGAAGCAAACGATTTAGTAATAAGCTATTCCATGCATATGAAATGATTTATTCTCTTTTTATCTTAGGTGTAAAATTACATAAAAGAGATAAAATTAGAAGATATGACGTGTTTATTATAAGCTCAGATAGTCTCATTTGCCTGCTGTATATGAGGGTATTAAATATATTATTTAAGAGAAAACTTATTTTTATTTTTGATGAGTATCCAACACCTATTAGAGGTAAATTAAAGAATAAAATACCATTTTGGAAAGAAGTGATTTATCGTGTTATTTTAAGTAAATATTCAGGATATATTTCCATGACCGAAAATTTATTGAAATATTATAAAAAAATCACAGACAATCCAGGTATTATAATTTCATCCATTACCGATGTCAATCGATTCCATAATATAATAAAAAAGCCTATAAATAAAACTAAGAAATTAATTTATATGGGAAATATGGAATTATCAAAAGATAATGTAGACAATATTTTGTACGCTTTATCTATCTTGCTAAGAGATAATTATGATGTTCATTTGTATCTTTTTGGAAAACCAAATTTAAAAGATAAATCTATATTGGAAAGGATTATTGAGCAAGAGGGATTAGCAAACAACACAAGTTTTAGATTTGCTCAATATAATGATGTTCCAAAGATTCTATCAGAAGCAGACATTTTAGTTTCCTCCCAACCTGTGACTGTTCGTGCAGACGGAGGATTCCCAACTAAATTGGGAGAATATTTAATGTCGGGTACTCCTGTATTATCAACCAATGTTGGAGAAACATCAAAATACTTTAAGGATGGCGAACATATGTATTTTGCAAAACCAGAATCGCCATTGGATTATGCTAACAAGCTCAAATATATCATAGATAATTATGAGAAAGCATTAGCTGTTGCTAAAAAAGGGAAAATGCTAATAGAGCAATCGTATTCTCATATATCTGCTGGAGAAAAGATGCATAAATTTTTAAAATCATTATAAATAGTATGTCAGTATTCAAAGACAAAGTCCTGTTAATTACAGGCGGTACGGGTTCCTTTGGGAATGCTGTGCTACGTCGTTTTCTTGACAGCGACATCAAGGAAATCAGAATTTTCAGTCGTGATGAGAAGAAGCAGGACGATATGCGTCACCGCTTGCAGAATTCTAAGGTGAAGTTCTATATCGGTAATGTCCGCAACAAGACTTCTGTAGATATTGCTATGCGTGGTGTTGACTACGTTTTTGCCGCCGCCGCTCTCAAGCAGGTGCCGAGTTGTGAGTTTTTCCCTATGGAGGCTACTCGCACTAATGTTCTCGGTACTGGAAACGTTCTTCTTTCTGCTATCGAGCATGGGGTAAAAAATGTTGTGGTCCTTTCTACTGATAAGGCAGCTTATCCTATCAATGCTATGGGTATCAGCAAAGCACTTATGGAGAAGGTTGCGATTGCTAAGGGTCGTGAACTTGGCGAGGGTGCGGCTACTACCATTTGTTGTACTCGTTATGGTAACGTTATGGCAAGCCGCGGTTCTGTTATCCCTTTGTGGGTTGAGCAGATGATAGAGGGTAATCCTATTACTATCACTGATCCGAATATGACCCGCTTTATGATGACTCTTGATGATGCTGTTGACTTGGTTATATACGCGTTTACCCATGGTCATAATGGTGATCTTTTTGTCCAAAAGGCTCCTGCCGCTACTTTGGAGACTCTTGCTACCGCACTGAAGGAAATATATTCTAAGGTTGATCCGAAATATGGAGATACTGAGGTTCGCGTTATTGGTACTCGCCACGGTGAGAAACTTTATGAGACTCTTGTCACTCGCGAGGAGATGGCTAAGGCTATTGATATGGGCAATTATTACCGTATTCCTTGTGATAACCGTGACTTAAATTATGACAAGTTCTTCTCTGAGGGTGATGAGGTGGTTTCTCGTATTGAGGATTATCATAGCCACAATACTCAGCGCCTTGATGTTGAGGGTATGAAGAAGCAGTTGATGCGTCTGCGCTTTATTCAGGAGGATTTGGGCTTGATTGAGAAGGCAAAGGCGCGCGAAATCCGTTCCGAATAGCCGGTGTGTGAAAACCGGCAATCTACTGCGTTACCATCGACTTCGCAAAGTATTTTTTTGGGGGGGGGAACAATTATTCAAAGTGTTCCCGCTATTGAGAAATCACCAATAGGAAATCTTTTACACACAGGAAGACATTATCTTTCTTTTCCATCATAATTAAATTTTATCTCAATGAAAATATTAGTTACCGGAGCCAAGGGCTTTGTCGGTCGAAATCTTGTTTCGCAACTTTACAATATCCGCGATGGCAAAGCTCGCAATTACGGCATTGACAGTGAGGACTTGGCCGTTTATGAATATGATATTGACAGTGACCCTGCCGACCTTGAGGAATATTGCAAGAATGCAGACTTTGTTTTCAATCTTGCCGGTGTTAACCGCCCGAAGGACAATTCTGAGTTTCTGAAGGGCAATTTCGGCTTTGCGTCGGTGCTTCTTGACACTTTGAAGAAGTATGGAAACACTTGCCCTGTTATGATTTCATCATCTATTCAGGCGGTTCTTGACAATCCTTACGGTGAGTCGAAGCGTGCTGGCGAGCAGTTGATGTTTGAATATTCGGCGGAAACTGGAGCGAAAGTGCTTGTCTACCGCTTCCCGAACGTTTTCGGAAAGTGGTGTCGTCCAAACTATAATAGTGCCATTGCAACTTTCTGCAACAATATAGCGAATGATCTTCCTATTAGCGTCAATGACCCGAGCATTGTTATGAATCTTGTTTATATAGACGACGTTGTTGATGAGATGATAGCGGCACTTAACGGCAACGAGCATTGCAATGAAAACTTCTGTGAAGTTCCAGTCACTCATACCCGCACACTTGGCGAGATTGTTGAGATTATCCGCTCGTTTAAGGATATGCCAGCAAATCTCGGCGTTGCAGATATGGGCGACGGTTTGGCTAAGAAACTCTATTCAACATACCTTACTTATCTGCCGAAGGAGCGTTTTGCGTATCCTTTGAAAATGAACGTCGACGAGCGCGGCAGTTTTACTGAATTTATCAGGACAGCCGATCGTGGTCAGGTTGCGGTGAATATATCCAAACCGGGTATTACCAAAGGTGAGCACTGGCACCATACAAAGGTGGAGAAATTCGTTGTAGTCAGCGGTCACGGCCTTATTCAGATGCGTAAGGTCGATTCAGACGAGGTCGTCAATTTTGAGGTTTCCGGCGATAAAATCGAGGTTGTTGAGACTATCCCGGGATACACTCATAACATTGTAAACCTTTCAGAAACAGAGAATCTTGTAACTCTGATTTGGTGTAACGAGTGCTTTGACCCGAACCGCCCAGATACTTATTTCGATAAAGTAGTAAAATAGCAGGTTATGTTGGTTATCGACAAAGAATTGCTTGACGGGGTAACGGCACAGGCAAAGGCGAGTCCCCGTTTGCGGATGAACTACAATCTGCATGACAGTCTTGAGGCAAAGGCGCAGAGACTGATGAACGCTATGGAACCCGGAACCGATTTGCCGATTCACCGCCATACCCATACTGCAGAAACGTATTTCGTTCTACGCGGTAGAATCAACGTGCTGTTTTACGGTGAAGATGGTCAGTTGGAAGAAAGCCGTGAACTTGGCCCCTTGAAAGGATGTTACGGCGTTCAGATTCCTATCGGTCAATGGCATACGATTGAGGTCCTTGAAAGCGGAACGGTAATCTTTGAAGTTAAGGATGGACCGTACACACCACTTACTCCTAAAAATACAATGACAAAATAAAATATTATGGAATTAAAAACTGACTATTCAGATATAAAATTTGCGGAAAACGGCAAGTTGAAACTTTTGATAATTGTAGGAACAAGACCTGAAATTATCCGCCTTGCAGCCGTTATCAGTAAGTGCCGCATCTATTTCGACACAATCCTTGCTCATACAGGCCAGAACTATGACTATAACTTGAACGGCATCTTTTTCAAAGACCTGAAGTTGAAAGAACCAGAAGTGTATATGGATGCCGTTGGCGATGACCTCGGTTCAACAATGGGAAATATCATAAGTGCTTCCTATAAACTCATGTCGCAGGTAAAGCCCGATGCTGTACTTGTTCTTGGCGATACAAACTCATGCCTGTCAGTTATCGGAGCAAAGCGTCTGCACATACCTATCTTCCACATGGAAGCAGGTAATAGATGCAAGGATGAGAACCTTCCGGAAGAGACAAACCGCCGTATCGTCGATATCATCAGTGACGTCAACCTTGCCTATAGCGAGCATGCTCGCCGCTATCTTGCAGAATGCGGATTGCCGAAGGAGAGGACATACGTTACCGGTTCACCAATGGCGGAAGTCCTTCATAATAATCTTGAAGAGATTGAGGCAAGCGACATTCATAACCGTCTCGGCCTTGAAAAGGGCAAATATATCCTTCTTAGCGCCCACCGTGAGGAGAATATCGACTCAGAAAAGAACTTCACTTCATTGTTCCGGGCAATCAATGCGATGGCAGAGAAGTACGATATGCCGGTGCTTTATAGTTGCCACCCAAGAAGCCGCAAACGCCTTGCCGCAAACGGATTCCAATTAGACAAAAGAGTAATTCAGCACGAGCCTCTCGGATTTCATGATTATAACTGTCTCCAGATGAACGCATTTGCCGTTGTCAGCGACAGTGGAACATTGCCAGAGGAGAGTTCATTCTTCACATCAGTAGGCCATTCGTTCCCGGCAATCTGCATCCGCACGAGCACAGAGCGTCCGGAAGCCCTCGACAAGGCATGCTTCATATTGGCAGGCATTGACGAAAAATCATTGCTTCAGGCGGTTGATACAGCCGTAGAGATGAACAAGAATCAAGATAACGGCATTCCAGTGCCAAACTATGTTGATGAGAACGTATCAACAAAGACCGTTAAACTCATCCAAAGTTACACCGGCGTTGTCAATAAAATGATATGGAGAAAATAATTAAGAATTTTACCTAAATCATCAATAAATAATGAAAGTTCTTTATTCTCATCATGGCATGAAAGGAAAAAATGGATGGGGACGAACCTTTTATATGGCACAAGGATTAGCAGATTTAGGACATGATGTGACCTTATTAACAATCAATCCTAAATGTTCATTCTTTAAGATAAATACTATTATCTATCAAGGTGTTAAAATAAAAGTACTACCAGACTTTTTTCCTGCCAAAATGAAATCCTCAGGTTTTGCTATTTGGAGTACTTTATTTGGATTGATATACTCGATGTTCCATAAATTTGAAATATGTATAGCAGATTGTGGACATAGATTTACTTCCTTACCTTGTAAATTAAATAGATTTATTTATCATTCTGTTTATATTTCTGAGTGGTGGGATTTCTTTGGTAAAGGAGGTTATATTAAAAAGAAAAGTAGATTGTTTAGGTTAACATACGGTAGACTGGAATGCTATAATGAACTCAACGATAAAAGAAAAGCTGATGCTATAGTCGTATTATCTACTTTTATGAAAGATAGGGCTGTTGAAAATGGAATTGACTCAGAAAAAATTTTTATTGTTCCTGGTGGGTCTATAGTGAAAGATGTAAAGCCGTTATATCCATCCTATTCATCTGTTGAAAAACGAAAAATAAATATAGCATACATTGGCATTAATAATCACGAAATTGATTTGATAGCTCCGTTTATAGAAGCATTGAAATGTGAAAATGTTAAAAACAGTTACAGGTTGATTCTATATGGGAATACTATCTCAAACGAAAAGTGGAATCAATTAGGATTGTCTGAAATTGCTGAATATAGAGGATGGTTAGATTATTCTAAAGATGTTTCTACCTTAAAAGATATAGATGTGTTTTTGCAATTATTAGATGACAACAATGTTTCTAAAGCTGGATGGCCTAATAAATTAGGTGATTATTTAGCATTTGGGAAGCCCGTTATATTGTCACCTTATGGTGATATAATTGATTTTGTAAAAAATGAAAAAGGTTTTTTTATAGTAGAATACAATAAATACTCGATATTAAAAATTTTACAAGAAATTAAAGATATACCTTATAGCGATTTAAAGACCATGGGGTACGCTAATAGGCAATTAGCGGAAAAAATCTCATGGAAAAATAGAGCAAAAAATATAGAATATATATGCAATAAAATTAGATTTAATAATGAAACTGTCAAGAATTAAAAAACTTGTCTTCCTTCATTTACAGCATTTGCCAATGAAGTCAAGGGGTTGGAGACCAACGCTTTGTAAATGGGGGGGGTAAACATCAAATGCCCTAAAAAGACCTTCATCGGAGAGGACGTTATTTTCGACACAAATTATCCCGAAGATATTGTCATTGAAGAGGGCGTGCGCCTGACTGTCGGCGTCCGGATTGTAACGCATTTCATGAACCCGAAGACAGGCAGTTATGACCGCGGTCAAGTGCATGTTGGCAAAGGAGCCTACATTGGCATGGGAACAATGGTTGTCAAGCCGGTCACAATCGGAGAAGGGGCAATCGTAGGCGCCGGGGCAATAGTGACGAAAGATATACCGTCAAAC
>UMES01027130.1_pt1 | contig 13934 bp, 10 predicted proteins | sample 1964791 | NCBI WGS metagenome assembly UMES01 (sample SAMEA4836024, study PRJEB28245) | human gut metagenome | biome: gut microbiome; material: fecal sample | place: Denmark | collected 2008
ATGGTTCAGGAGGAGAAATACATGAAAATTTCCGGTAACAGGGAGCAAAACAGGAGCAATGCTGTTAAAGAAGCCCATCTTTGGTTAATACCACTTTTGGGCATTGCATTTCTTCTGTGGTATATCAAAAATGCGACCTGTGATGTGGTCTATTCCGATTATATCCGTCTGGTAAACAGCTATCTGCCAGATGTATGTGATCCAAAGAAATTCTTTGTGGCAGATGTGCTGACCCGTATCCCTATTAACTATCTGGCACGTATTATAAATGTAAAGCTTTTTGGCTTTTCCATCACCTTTGACCGGGTACTTGGGGCTGTAAGCGTAGGTCTTGCAGCCTGGTGCTTTTCTGCCTATTCCCGTCAGTTAAAGGTTCAGATAACATGGTTTATAGCCCTTATGGTGGTCATGTTCAGCCTGAACAAATGGGAAATGCTGACAAATGGAAGCGGCTGGTCCCATTTCTTTGCATTTGCCTGCTTTTTCTATCACCAGATTCTTTTTGACCGCTATTACAGAGGACAGGAAAAAAACTGGGACAAGACCAGACTTATGCTTCTTCCGTGGCTTATCATCCTGGGAACAGCCGGTCCTTACTGTGCAGTCTATGCCGCTGTTATGATACTGGCATCCGGTGTGGCAGCACTGCTGGCTGATGATTCCAGGCGAAAAGAATATATTACATTTCTTCTCTGTACTCTTATACCATTGCTCCTTTATATATTCAGCAATTCCTTTGCAGTAGAAGAACATGCAGGAGCTACAGGCAGGTCACTGGGACAGATATTAGCCGATCATCCTTCATTTCCGGTCCGTTTTATCCTTAAATCCCTTGCAGGAATGTTCATTGGAGGGGAAGAATTACAGCAGTGGATGCAAAATGGTTGTATTTCCAACAAAATCATATATCTGTTGGGAGTTATCCTCATGTCCGGCTATCTGTGGTCCCTGTGGTTAAACATAAGCCTTGGCATTTACAAAAAAACGCTCTTTCCATTGATGCTCCTTGTATCTGGCGGGGCAAATCATCTTCTTATTTTCCTTTCACGTTACATTTTTGAGAAAGAGGACTATGCCTTAAGCTCCCGCTATGCCCTGCAGTTTCAGGCAGGTGTGCTGGGGATCCTTCTTACATTTGCCCTTGCATCAAAAATACGCAGACAGCATACCGGTGGCAGAACGTTAAGAAGGGCAGTGCCTGTTCTTGAAATGGCCTTCTGTATTGCAATCCTTCTTGGAAATGGTTATACTACTTATCGTGAGATACAAAAGGCACCTTACAGAGAAGAAAACTTTGAAAAAATGGCAGAAATGGCACCAGCTATTCCTGCCATGAAAGAAGAAGAACTAAAAGAACATTCCAAAGAAATAAACAGCCTTTACGAATACCGGAAAGGTACAGGCAAGATCCAGGAAGCATTCCGTATCCTGGAAGAAAACCACCTGAATATCTTCAGGGATAAATAGTGATAATGATGTTTTAAAACAGAAGATGTCCTCCCGGAGTCTTTCCTGCACTTGCTTTTGTGGCCGATTTTCCGCCAGTCGCACTCGAATTTCATCGACGTACGTCCCATGTACGCCTCAGAAATTTGGGCACAACTGACAAAAAATCTTCTCACAAAATCAAGCACAGGAAGATTCCGAGAGAACATAGAAGAACTCTTGGAGGAAAGATTGAAAATGAAAGTAGTTATCTTAGCAGGCGGCTTCGGCACCAGGATCAGCGAAGAAAGCCATTTAAAACCAAAGCCAATGATCGAGATCGGTGAAAAGCCGATCCTGTGGCATATTATGAAATATTATTCCGAATTCGGATACCACGATTTTGTGATCTGTCTCGGATATAAGCAGTACGTTGTAAAAGAATTTTTTGCAGATTACTTCCTGCATACATCCGACGTTACCTTTGACCTGGCAAATAACAGCATGGAAGTACACAACAACTATTCTGAGCCATGGAAGGTCACACTGGTAGATACCGGTTTAAATACCATGACCGGCGGCCGTGTAAAACGTATCCAGCAGTATATTGGAAACGAGCCATTTATGCTTACCTATGGTGATGGTGTTTCCAATGTAGACTTAAATGAACTGGTAGCTTTCCACAGATCCCACGGTAAGATCGCAACGATCACGACTGTGAACCTGGGACAGTCCAAAGGCGTGTTAAACATTGCAGATGACAATACTGTTCTTTCCTTCCGTGAAAAAGATGACAATGACGGCGCTCTTATCAACGGCGGTTTTATGGTAATGAATCCGGAGATCTTTGATTATCTGGAAGGTGATTCCACCGTTTTTGAGCAGGGACCAATGCAGAAGCTGGCAGCAGAAGGCCAGATGAAGTCCTTCTATCACGGTGGCTTCTGGCAGTGCATGGATACCCAGAGAGAGATGAAAAAATTAGAAGAACTGTGGCAGTCAGGAAAAGCACCGTGGAAGATCTGGAAAGATTAAGGAGTTGTTATGACATTAAAAGAACTGAAATCATTTTATAATGGAAAAAGGGTACTGGTCACAGGCCATACAGGATTCAAAGGCTCATGGCTGGTGCGTATCCTTACACTGGCAGGCGCCCAGGTAACTGGCTACGCCTTAAATCCGCCTACAGAACCAGCTCTTTTTGAAATAGCAGGGCTGGAAGATACCATCAAAAGCATCACCGGAGACATACGGGATCTGTCACATCTGCGCCGCGTTTTCGATGAAGTAAAGCCGGAGATCGTATTTCATCTGGCAGCACAGCCTATCGTCCGTGAATCCTACAAAGAACCTGTTTACACATACGAGACCAACGTAATGGGGACAGTAAACATTTTAGAATGTGTCCGTCTTACTGACAGTGTAAGATCCTTCTTAAATGTAACAACTGATAAAGTATATGAAAACAAAGAATGGGAATACGGATACCGTGAATGTGACCCATTAGATGGTTATGATCCATATTCCAACAGTAAATCATGTTCCGAACTGGTAACACACAGCTACAAAAAATCCTTCTTCGGGGACGGACGGTGTGCCATTTCCACGTCCCGTGCCGGAAATGTCATTGGCGGCGGTGATTTTGCAAGTGACCGTATTATCCCGGACTGCATCCGCGCAGCAGCAGCCGGAAAGCCCATCCAGGTAAGAAATCCACATTCCACAAGACCATACCAGCATGTGCTGGAGCCATTGGCAGTATACCTTACCATTGCCATGGAACAGTACAAAGACAACAAATACCAGGGTTACTACAATGTAGGTCCGGATGACAGGGACTGTATAACAACAGGAACCTTAACAGACCTGTTCTGCAATGCCTGGGGAGAGAAAATGACCTGGGAAAATCATTGGGCCGGCGGCCCTCATGAGGCAAATTTCCTGAAATTAGACTGTTCCAAGATCAAAACTGTATTTGGCTGGACACCAAGATATACAGTAAAAACAGCCATTGAAAAAACAGTAGAGTGGTCAAAAGAATATTTAAACGGGGCAGATATGTTAGAAGTAACAGACCGCCAGATCCGGGAATTCTTTTCATAAGACCGTCCCGGCAGTCCAATTATAAAATTGCTAGTAGGAGATAAAAAAATGTTTGAACATACAACTGAAGCAGAGGCAAGAAAGCAGATCTTAGATCTGGTAGCTGATTACTGCGACACATTCCATAAGAAAAAAGAATACAAAGAAGGAGACCGCATCCCATATGCTTCCAGAGTTTATGACCATAGTGAAATGGTCAATCTGGTAGACAGCTCTCTGGAATTCTGGCTGACTTCCGGCCGTTATACAGATGAATTTGAGAAGAAACTGGCAGAATACCTGGGTGTGCGTTACTGTTCCCTGGTCAATTCCGGTTCCTCCGCAAACTTGATCGCATTTATGGCACTGACTTCCCCATTACTGGGAGACCGACGTGTAAACCGCGGTGACGAGGTGATCACCGTTGCCTGCGGCTTCCCAACTACAGTAGCGCCAATGATCCAGTACGGTGCAGTGCCGGTATTCGTAGACGTGACCATCCCACAGTACAACATAGATGTGACCATGTTAGAGGCTGCAAGATCTGAAAAGACAAAAGCAGTTATGATCGCCCATACCTTAGGCAATCCCTTTGACCTTCGGGCTGTAAAAGCATTCTGTGATAAATATAACCTGTGGCTGGTAGAAGATAACTGTGATGCTTTAGGAACACAGTATACAATGGAAGAAGACGGAAAAGAAACAGTACATTTCAGCGGCACAGTAGGTGATATCGGAACCTCCAGTTTTTATCCGCCCCATCATATGACCATGGGAGAAGGGGGCGCTGTTTACACCAACAGTCCGCTTTTAAATAAGATCATCCGATCCTTCCGTGACTGGGGAAGAGATTGTATCTGTCCATCTGGACATGATAACCTGTGCGGACACCGTTTTGACCGTCAGTATGGGGAGCTTCCACTGGGGTATGACCACAAATACGTATATTCCCATCTTGGATATAATTTAAAAGCAACCGACATGCAGGCAGCTATTGGATGTGCCCAGTTAGACAAGTTCCCGTCCTTTGTAGAACGCCGCCGCCACAATTTTACAAGATTAAAAGCGGCACTGGCAGACTGCACCGATAAACTCATCCTTCCAGAAGCAGCACCACATTCCAATCCAAGCTGGTTTGGATTTTTGATCACATGCAAAGAAGGTACAGACAGAAACGCAGTTGTCCAGTACATTGAAAGTAAAGGCGTACAGACACGTATGCTGTTTGCCGGAAACCTGATCAAGCATCCATGCTTTGATGAAATGAGAGCATCAGGTAAAGGATATCGCGTAGTAGGAAACCTGGAAAATACAGAGAGGATCTTAAGAGATACTTTCTGGGTTGGAGTTTATCCGGGAATGAATGATGAGATGATCGATTTTATGGCGAAGACGATTCGGGAGGCTATTGGAAAGTAATTCCAGAAGGTCCGAACTGTGAAATGGGGGCTTGGTTTTTCAGTGTATCATTGTCCACTGGCTTTCGCATGCGTCTGTTCGCCTGCATCGGACTGCGTCCGTTGCATTCGGACATCCGCGCTCAAGATGTGGACAATCGATAAACTGAAAACGCCCCCTTTTCCCAGTTCTACAAATAAGTATGAGTGAGGAAAGAGAACATTGTGATGAAATTTGGGCACAACTGACAAAAAATCTTCTCACAAAATCAGGCACAGAAAGATTCAGAGAGAACATCATTTGGTAAAGGAGGGGAAAGATTATATGGCAGAAAATATGGAAAACACAAATACTGTTAGTGTCAATAAAATCAGTGGTATTGACATTAAAGATAATGCTGGATATGACATGAGTCGTGTTCACAGGGCCAATCTGACTATCCTTAAAGAAATTGACCGTATTTGCCGTAAATATAAAATACAGTATGCCTTAGATGCAGGGACTCTTATTGGGGCAGTGCGTCATAAGGGGTTTATTCCATGGGATGATGATGCAGATATTGTCTTTACAAGAAATCAGTTTGAAGCATTTAAAAAAGTAGTAAAAAGAGAACTCCCAGATACAATGGAACTGGTAGAACCAGACAGTTTCCATGGAGGAAAGGCATTTTACGACTTTACTCCCCGTATTATCTATAAAAAAAGCCGTATGCACCCAGACAGTGATAAAATGGACTACTATGATGGAAAACTAAACCACCTGTGGGTAGACCTGTTCATTCTGGATAAGCTTCCAAAAGGAAAAGCAGCAGCAGAAATCACCCGTTTCCTTCATAAAGCCATTTACGGCCTTGCAATGGGCCACCGCCACGATTTAGACTATAGTAAATACAGCCTGATGCATAAAATCTTTGTAGGCGGCCTTGCAACAGCAGGAAAACTGATCCCTATGAAAGCAATATTCGCGATGCAGAAAGCAATTGCCCTTAAAGACAGATACAGTAAAGGCGACTTACGCTATTACAGCAACTACCAGCCAGATTACCTTTATGTTACACTTCACAAAGACTGGTGTGAAGAAGTAATAGATGCCCCATTTGAAGACACCACCCTTATGATCCCAAAAGGCTGGGATCCCGTCCTGAAAGAAATATATGGCAATTATATGCAGCTTCCACCAGAAGAACAGCGGATTCCGACTCATTCCAGCTTACAGATACAGGTATATGACGAATGAACAATACAGCAGAAAACAACAGTAAAAACAGTAACGATATAAACGAAAACAGCAAAAGCCTCCGTAAACTATCAGTAGTCGTATCCGTGTACAACGAAGAAAAAGCTTTGCGAGAATTCTATAAAGAAACCAATAAAATCCTGGAACAGATCAGAAAATCCGGCTGGGAGCATGAACTCATATTCGTTAATGACGGAAGTTCAGATAACAGTTTAAGCATTCTGGAAGAACTGGCAAAAGAGGATCATGATGTAAAACTCATCAGTTTTTCACGGAACTTCGGGCACGAAGCAGCAATGATCGCTGGTATCGATCACAGTACAGGAGATGGGATCATCTGTATGGACGCAGATCTGCAGCATCCACCGGAATGTATCCCGAAGATCATAGAAAAATTTGATGCTGGTTATGAGGTTATCAATATGGTCCGCACGAAAAATGAGTCTGCGGGTCTGATAAAGAATATAACATCTTCTGGTTTTTACTGGCTTATTAACCATATTTCAGATGTCCATTTTGAGCCAAACGCCTCTGATTTCTTCGCCATCAGCCGCCATGTAGCCCAGGTCCTTAAAGACAACTACCGTGAAAAAGTACGTTTCCTTCGGGGCTACGTACAAAATGTAGGCTTTAAAAAGACTAACATAGAATACGAAGCCAGAGCAAGGGTGGCAGGGGAGAGTAAATACAGCATTAAGAAGTTATTTATTTTCTCTATTAATACCATACTCTGCTTCTCCAATATGCCGCTGAAACTGGGAATTTATGCAGGTGTGTTTTCGGCAGCATTGGGCGTGCTGGTTATGGTATATACTCTTTGTACCCGCCAGGGAGCTCCCAGTGGTTATGCAACGATCGTGGTACTTTTATGTTTTATGTTTGCAATGATGTTCCTGCTGATTGGGATCATAGGTGAGTATATTGCGATCCTTTTTACAGAATTAAAGGACAGACCGGTTTATATTGTGGAAAAGACTGAGAATATGTAATAGAGGACATATAATTGTAAAGGAGGATTTCGGCGACTGGAATGCGGGATACGGAATATATAACAGTTATTTCAGATAGAAAAAACGTTGTGATTAAGAGCGGCGAGATCCTTTATGTACTTATGAATGGTAAAACAGCGCAGCTTCATATATCAGATGGTCATGTGTATGAAACGAGAATGATGTTAGGGGAACTGGAACAGCGCCTGGGAGAAGCATTGGACAGGAAATGAACAAAACACCCCAGATTTCCCAGAGCAAAGCTGAGGTAAGCCGTGTGGATGACCAAAAAGGAGCAATCAATGATCTGACAGGTATTATTACCGGAGAAGGAGAAGGATACAGCCGTTGGGAAGAAGTCACTCCTTCTGGTACATCTGCTGTCTCAGCAGCAGAAACTGCTTCTTCTACTCAGTGGAAACTGCGTTATGCGGATGGAACCTATGCGTCAGGAAATGTAAAAACCAATCTGGACGGCAGCACCTATGTAGACTATTACTGGGAACAGGTAAATGGTCGCTGGTATGCATTTAATGCAGATGCAGCGGTTCAGAATGGTTGGCTCTATGATACAAACCTGTCTAGCTGGTTCTATGTAGACGCAAATCAGGGAATGAGGACTGGATGGCAGTTTATTGACGGAAAATGGTACTACTTCCATATGGTATCTGATGGTGCCAAAGGGCGTATGTATCGTTCTTCCCGCACTCCAGATGGCTATTACGTAAAAGAAGATGGCAGCTGGGATGAAAAGGGAATGTAAGAGAAGAAAACAAATTTACCCAGACCTTCTTTGAAGAAGGCCTGGGATTTTTTGCGTGGTGCGCCTAGCGGTGTACGTTTCTAAGTACGACGGACATGCCGTCAGTCTGTGGTGAAAGTCCCAATCCAGGTCCCAATTTTGTTTGAATTGGGTTTTCTAGTACATCATTTTCGAAATAACTATACCACTCACTTGTCTGCGAATCTGATCGTACAGGTCTAAAAGCCTCAGCGTAGCCCGCTACGCCTGCGTTTTTAGACCTGCACACTCAAATCCGCATCCTACGTGAGCAGTACAGTTATTTACGAAACGATGTACCAGGTAAAAAGCCAGGCTACTCTCAGGCTCAGGGAATTGGGTGGGGTGCATGGGATGCGCAGGCTAGACAGACTTGGATTTGGGAAAATGGCGTTAAGAAAGGGACGGGCAACTGTTTGAACGAAGTGAGTTTTGCCCGCCCCTCTCTTGCTTTTAGCTATTTTTCCAAATTCTTAGTCTGTCCCTGCACAAATCCCCAGCGCCCCACCCAATCCCCTGAGCCGTATCTTTACAAATATTTAATACTTCCAAATCTTGACATTCTCTTTAAACCTCTATATAATCTCAAAAGTGACAACATGTCATAGTAACACCGTGTCATGTTTCAAACCTAACAACCCACAGATAAGAATAACCTTTCGAAATCTTCTCACAAAATCAGGCACAGAAAGATTCAAGGAGGACATAGGATGTCCTCCCGGAGTCTTCCATGCACCTGCCTTTGTGGCCGATTTTCCGCCAGTCGCACCCCAATTTTATCAACGTACGCACCGCGTACGCCTCAAAAATTGTGGCACAACTGACAAAAAATCATCTCACAAAATCAGGCACAGAAAGATTCCGTGAGGACATCAAGAAAACAAGGAGGCTCGTAAATGCCAACCCAGCGTTTTTTAAACCTGAAAGAATCCAAAAAAAATGCTATTTTAGAAGCAGCGGCTAACGAATTCGCCAGAGTTCCCTACTCCGCAGCATCCATAAACCAGATCATCAAAGAAGCCGAAATATCCCGTGGAAGTTTCTATACCTACTTTGAAGATAAAGATGACCTGATGCGCTATATGCTCAGAGGCTTCAGAGATACCTTAAGAAAAAAAATATTTGATTATCTGGAAGAAGAAAACGGAAACCCATTCCGCCTGTGCACCCGTCTTTTAAAAGAATGGATGAAAACAGGAGGCGAAAGACTTACATTTCAGATCCACAGAAACCTGTTAGCCGACTTAAGCGTAACCGGCCAAAACCAAATGTTCGGTATCCGGGGTTTTCTTATGAAAGACGAACTCTATAAATCCTTTATAGAAGAACTTTACAGCCGCTTAGACAAAGACAGATATCCCACCACAATAGAGACACTGTGCTACGTAGTAGATATGGCGATGATGGTCCTGATCAAATCCATGGCAATGTATTATCAGGATCCTTCTGAAAAAGAAAAAATTATCCAGATATTAACAGAAGAAATGGCTATCCTGGAACGGGGAATGTGCTGTAGCACACTTTCTCATTCAAACCAGCGCATGGCTAAGCTGTAACACATAAACTAATAGAGGAGACCCAAATATGAAAAATATTACCAAAAAGATCACAAAGCTTTCCGCTGTCCTCACCGCTTCCATCCTGTCAGCATCCCTTCCACTTACAGCAATGGCAGCCCAGAACAGCCCCGACGATAACACCTACCAGCCCAAAGATGTCCAGACTGTAGACTATAAAAAAAGCCTGACACCTGAATTTGCTTATTCTGCAGAAAAATGGGCCAGTCTTCGCGACAATATCATGGAATACGGCGAATTAGCCAATCTGGTTCACGAATACAACCCCACTGTTATAAGCAACCGGTCCACTTACAAAGACCAGAAAAATAAAAACTTAAACGATATCTATGATGACTACATGAAAGATATCGATGACATCTGGGATCAGGCAGACAGTGCAGATAACGATATAACCTGGGCTTCCCTGCGTTACTCCGCAGGACTTTTAACAAAGCAGGCAGACAACAACTACGAAGACGCAGATATGGAAAAAATCCAGTACGACCAGCAGGAAGCAAAACTTGTTTATCAGGCACAGGAAATGATGGTTTCCTTAAAGCAGTCTGCATATAATCTGGAAAACCTCCAGAGTACCAGGGAACTGCTCCAGAAACAGTACGAAGCAGCCCAGGCGCAGCTTTCTGTAGGCATGGCGACCCAGACAGACGTCCTTACCGCTTTAAAACGTGTTCAGGATCAGGACAGCGCCATTTTAACTGCACAAAAGAGCCAGGAAAACGTACACAGAAATTTATGCCTTATGTTAGGCTGGAGTGCAGATGCACAGCCTGAGATCAAAGAAGTGCCTCAGCCAGACTTATCCCGCATCGACACCTTAGATCCAAATGCAGATGCACAGACAGCTATTGATAATAACTACGATGTAAAATATTATACCAAAAAAGCAGGAAACTTAGCCAGTCAGGATCTGATCGAATCCAATCAGGTAACTTTAGCAAATGCGAAAGACACAGCTGTCCGTTCCTTAAAAACGCAGTACAACACTGTGCTTACCACCAGAGATGCCTTAAATGCAGCCAAAGCCCAGCTTCAGGTAACAGAGGCTAACTTAAATATTGCCCAGGCAAATCTGGCAGTAGGAAGCCAGACCAGCCTGCAGTATCAGAGTACATTAAATACCTATACAGCAGCCAAAAACGATGTAAACACAAAACAACTTCAGCTTCTCCTTGCCTTAGAAGCTTATGACTGGAATGTAAAAGGCCTTACTACTTCAAACTAAAAAATGCATTCCCGGAGTATTCTCGCAGGATCAGGCACAAAACGATTCCGGGAGTACATAAAGAAAGGACGAAAAAAATGAAAACAAATCATTTAAGATCCGTGACAGCCGCCACGATGGCCCTTCTTCTGGCAGCGTCCGTTCCATTCCAGACATTTGCAGCAGAAGAAAATCCGACAGGCAGCTATTGTGCTGATCAGCAGCGTCTTGCTGATAACCAGTTAGACTATGACGAAATAGGCGCCAGAGTAAAAGAATACTACAGTCCTATAAAAAGTGCCTATGCTATGGCAAGAGGAATGAAGGAAGACCAGGGCCAGATCGCAGTCAATTCAAGGACCACCGCCGATGACCTGCTCTCCCAGGCAAAAGCAGCCGAAGATCTGGCAAAAGAACAAAGCGGCATGGAGCAGATGATATCTAAGGCAACTGCAAGAGCTTTGAGAAAATCGGTCAATCAGCTGCGTACTACAGCAAACAGCCTGGACCGTTCCCTGGAACGTAAATCATCTTCTGAAAAACAGATCGACCGTCAGGCAAACAGCCTGATCCTTAATGTAGAAATGATGTTAAACCAGTATCAGCAGCTTTTATCCCAGCGTACCATTGCAGCAAAAGGTTTAGAACTGGCCACAGCAGCAAAACAGCTTCAGGATACCATGCAGGCACAGGGAATGGCAGTAGATGCAGATGTACTTTCTGCAGCAGCCAGTCTTTCCTCCAGCCAGTCCCAGTTAAACCAGCTGGATGCAGGAATCGAGCAGATCCGTAAGATGCTCTGTTCCTTTACAGGTTACGATGAAGCAGCTAACCCGGTATTCGGTGAAGTCCCGTCAGCAGATCCATCTTACATTGCCACAGTGAATGTTACAGAGGATAAAGAAAAAGCAGTAAACAATAACTACAATCTGATCAGTCTCAGAAGCCAGACCGGCGGCGGAATGACAGATCTGCAGATCCGTACCTCAAAGACTACCACACAGACTGCAAATAAACTGCGAAATGTAGAATATTCCGAAGAAAATGTCCGATCCAACATTCAGGCACTGTATGACGAAATGGAAGAAAAGAACGCTTCCTATACTGCAGCAAAGACAGCTTACGAAAGCGGCCAGATCGCATGGCAGGCAGCACAGATCCAGAAAGCAAATGGTATGTTAAGCAATATCCAGTACATGCAGCAGGAATTAGCATGGCTGCAGGCACAGTCCGGATATAAATGTGCAGATCTGGCTCTCCAGCAGGCTCTCCAGAACTATAAATGGGCAGTAGCAGGTGTTTCCGTATCAGCAGATACCCAGTAACCTCTGCTTTAAAGAAAAAAATTAATATTCCAAAGAGAAAACGGCACTTGTTTAAGTAACATCTGCCGTTTTTCTGTTTTAATACTCTGAAAGTCGTAATTTATGACAAAAATATTAAGAAAAACAACGAATAAATTCGTTGTTTTTTACCTGACTTTCGGAGTTGAAGTATAAAACATGGTGCTAAGCCAAGGATTAAAACCTGTGGCTTAGCATTTTTTTGATGTCTCCTTCGTTCAAAAAATACGATGTCAGTGGTAAGCTGCACAGCTCTGACAATTCCCTGATAAATGATGTACCATGCGATAGATTTATATATTTTCTGTCTGATATTTTGGCAACTCTGAAGTCACGTACGAATTCAAACAGCTCTTCGGAACTATAACCATTTTTTAATATCTTGAACTGCAGTAATCTTGTCAGTAATACGGCCAGATAGCAGATTAAAAAATGTCCAACAATGGTATCCTGTTTTTGCAAGTATACCGGTCTGGCATCCAGCTGTGACTTCATGATCCGGAAGGATTCTTCTATTCTCCAGAGATTGTGGTATGCATTGTAGACATCCTTATCTTTCATGGAAATCTCGGAAGTGACCAGCATGTTGTATCCGGCAAGCTCCAGGGATTTTTGAATGAGTTCCTCATTCATGGTGACTTTTACTTTACCATCTGTGTCGTTGCCCTTTTTATCTGCAGCAGTAAAAATGACATATTTTGCAGAATCACCATACTCGGATTTTTTAGCCTGCGAAGCTTTCAGAAGCCTTGCTTTTTCAACTTCTTTATTAATTTCGTAGATCTGTTTTTTGGCAAGTTTTGGATTGAAAGTAACAATCCTTTTTTCTGTGATCCGGAACTTTTTTAAAGAGCCTGTTTCAGACTCGGTAAATTTATATTCAAATTCATCTACACATTCCTTAATGCGATACAAAGTCTCCCCGGCAGCATTTTTTACATCCCTGTAATTATTAGGGAGCAGTACCCAGGTCTTTTCCGTTTCCGGAAGCATCTTTACGGACTTAGAGAAAATATATCCATCCCCATTTTTGAGCGCATGGAAGATATTTTCAGCACAATTCAACCCTTTGTCGGCGATCTGTATGGTTCTGCCGGACACAGAGTTTCTCTTTTTCAAATCATCAATGATATTTCTGATCACCGGCTTTTCACTCTGATTGCCCGGAAACAGCTTCATGCCGATGGGAATCTGATTTGCATCAAGCAGGAGTCCCAGACCAACAATCGGTTCTTTTCTGTTTTCCTTGGAAGGTCCTTTTTTCCGGAAATCATCTTCCCTGTCGATCTCAAAGTAAAAGTTAGTGCAGTCAAAGTAAGTATGAGAGGTATCAAACTGATACATCTGTTGGATCTGATGATTGTAGATTTCAATGATCTTTTCGTATTCGCAACCGATATACTCCAGCCCGTCATAGAGCTGGTTTAAAGAAAAATCGTAGGATTCAAAAAGCTTTGGAATCACTTCGTCATAAGTCTTTGATTTTGAACATGGCTGGACAAGCCTTGCGTAAACAAGGGCAGAGATCATGTCAAAAACATTAAAGCGGAAGTCAGTAGCGGTCTGCATGAGATCAATATACTTTTTGACAGAAAGCTTGTCGTTAATGTTTTTCATCGGGAAATAGCCAATGAGTTTTTCCGGCGAATCATCTGAAATCTGCTTCGCTTTTTTTGCGGCTTTTGCAGCATTTGCTTCCTGGTTCAGTCTGATAACTTCTTCTTTGTAGAAGGAGATAGGATCGTCAATGCCCTTTGCCTGAAGCTCATGAACATAACCAATAGGTTTATAAGCCTTGTGGGCAGTATGCCTGCGTTCAGGATCGTAAAAGCTTGAATAAATCTGAAGATAAGTACCTTTTTTGTTGTTAGTTTTTTTAAGAAAATATGCCATAAAAGT
>UMES01041512.1_pt1 | contig 13933 bp, 9 predicted proteins | sample 1964791 | NCBI WGS metagenome assembly UMES01 (sample SAMEA4836024, study PRJEB28245) | human gut metagenome | biome: gut microbiome; material: fecal sample | place: Denmark | collected 2008
ATTCCATATCGAAGCAGTCCACCTACACGATCTTTTCTCTCGTATACTGTGACACTATGTCCTCTTCTATTTAAAAGCAGTGCGGCTGTCAGTCCGGCAGGTCCGCTGCCTACTATTGCAATTTTCTTTCCAGTTCTTACCTCTGGTTCCTTTTCTTCTACCAGTCCATTTTCGAAAGCATAATCTATAATCTCTCTCTCGTTACTTTTTGTAGCAACAGGCTGTTCATATATGCCCTGTGTACATGCCGCCTCACAAAGTGCAGGACACACTCTTGATGTAAATTCCGGAAAACAATGTGTCTTGCTAAGTCTATAATATGCCTGCTCAAGATTTCCCATACTAACCAGATCATTTGTCTCTGGAACCAGATTGTGAAGTGGGCATCCTGATGCCATTCCAGCTATCATTGTTCCTGCCTGACAAAAAGGTATCCCGCATGACATACATCTTTTAGCTTCGCATATCTGTTCTTCCTGTGGAAGACCCTTATGAAATTCTTCAAAATTCTGTATTCTTAATTCTACGCTAACTGTCTCTCCCATAATCGTCTCCACCTCCTTATGCATTTTCTTTCTGACTTTTATAAAAAGCTTCTATCTGTGCTTCTTTGATGCTCATTCCGTGCTCGATAAAATCTTCTGTGTACTGAACGATTTTTTTGTAATCGGAAGGAATGATTTTTTTAAATTTTGGAAGATATTCGTCAAAGTTATCTAAAATCAATTTTGCTTTTGCAGAACCTGTGTATTTAGCATGATTTTCAAGAAGCTTTTTGAGTTCTTCTCTGTCAGACTTATGCTCTATGCTTTCCATCAGAACCATCTCTTTGTTCAGGTTTCTATAAAGCGAATTATTTTCATCCAACACATATGCGATTCCACCGCTCATACCTGCTGCAAAATTCTTTCCTGTAGGTCCAATGATCACTGCGACACCACCGGTCATATATTCACAACCATGTTCTCCTACGCCTTCTACTACTGTTTTGGCACCTGAGTTACGTACACAGAATCTTTCTCCTGCCATTCCACCTACGTAAGCTTCACCGGATGTTGCTCCATAAAGAGCTACATTTCCAACAATAATATTTTCCTGAGGATTATATGCTGCATCAGCCGGAGTTTTTACTATAAGTTTTCCTCCAGAGAGACCTTTTCCAAAATAGTCATTGCTGTCTCCCACCAGATTAAGTGTCAGTCCTGCCGGGATAAATGCACCGAAGCTCTGGCCTCCAGATCCTTTACAGTTTACAGTGATTGTATCTGCTTTAAGACCATCGTGATGATGTCTTGTAATTTCAGAACCGATAAGAGTACCAAATGCTCTGTCCGTATTTATTATATCTACACCTACAACTGTCGGTTCTCCCTTTATTACTGCATCCATGAATTTGCGGTTCTTTGTCATCAGAAGTTTATCTTTCTTCTCATCCAGCTTGAAATCATAATAGCTCTTATCGTGGAAATCTGCTGAAACCGCACCGGAATCTCCAAGAATGGCGCTAACATCAATTTTAGCCTCCACTCCGCTAAGATCCGTTCTTTTTCTCAGTAAATCTGTTCTTCCGACCAGCTCATCTACACTCTTTACACCTAATTTTGCCATATATTCGCGGAGTTCCTGTGCGATAAAACGCATAAAGTTCTCTACATATTCAGGTTTTCCCATGAATCGTTTTCTTAACTCAGGATTCTGTGTAGCCACACCCATTGGACATGTATCAAGATTACATACTCTCATCATTACGCAGCCTAATGTTACCAACGGTGCTGTTGCAAAGCCGTATTCCTCAGCTCCCAAAATTGCAGCAATTGCTACATCTCTTCCGCTCATAAGCTTTCCATCTGTTTCCACTACAACTCTGTTTCGAAGTCCGTTCTGGATAAGCGTCTGGTGTGTTTCTGCCAATCCTAGCTCCCAAGGCAATCCTGCATTATGGATTGAACTTATAGGAGCAGCTCCTGTTCCTCCATCATAACCTGAGATAAGAATAACGCCTGCTCCGGCCTTTGCTACACCGGCTGCGATTGTTCCCACTCCTGTTTCAGATACCAGTTTCACAGAAATTCTGGCCGCATCATTGGCATTTTTCAAATCATAGATCAATTGTGCCAAATCTTCGATCGAATAAATATCGTGATGTGGCGGTGGTGAAATAAGGCTTACTCCCGGTGTTGAATGTCTTGTTTTTGCGATCCATGGATATACCTTCTTACCTGGCAAATGTCCACCTTCTCCTGGTTTAGCACCCTGAGCCATCTTAATCTGAATTTCTCTTGCACTGCTTAAGTATCGGCTTGTAACACCAAATCTTCCACTTGCTACCTGCTTGATAGCTGAGCTTCTGTCTTCTTTACTTCCAGCACTTTCCAATCTTTCATCGCTCTCTCCACCTTCACCACTGTTTGATTTACCATGTAAATGATTCATCGCAATAGCTAATGCTTCATGTGCTTCCTCAGAAATTGAGCCATATGACATCGCACCTGTTTTAAATCTCTTTACGATCTCATCAACGCTTTCAACTTCCTCTAATGCCACTCCCTTTTCAGGGTAAGCAAATTCCATAAGACTTCTGATATATCCTGTCTGTTCTCCGTCTACCATTTTGGTATATTCTTTAAATTTTTCATAGTCGCCCTCTCTTGTAGCCATCTGCAGCATATGAATTGTTGCAGGATTATATCTATGGCTCTCTCCCTGGGAGCGCATTTTATGTCTTCCTAAAGAATCAATAGACATATCTGTAGCCAGACCTAATGGATCAAATGCCTGTGAATGTTGTTTGTCTGTATTCTGTGCAATATCATCCAATGTAATTCCGCCGATTCTTGAAACTGTTCCTGCGAAATATTTATCTATTACACTCTTATCTATACCTAAAGCTTCAAAACTTCTGCTGCCTTGATATGACTGCAATGTAGAAATTCCCATTTTAGAGGCAATTTTTACTATCCCCTGAAGAATTGCATTATCATAATCTGAAACTGCTGCATAATAGTCTTTTTCTAAGAGACCGTCCTCTATCTGCTCTTTTATAGACGCATGAGCCAGATACGGATTGATCGCGCATGCTCCATATCCCAAAAGTGTAGCAAAATGATGCACAAGACAAGGCTCTGCAGTCTCAATTATAAGTGACATAGCCATACATTTTTTTGTCTGAACCAAATGATTGTGAACTGCAGCCACAGCTAACAGTGAAGGAATAGCTACATGATTTTCATCTACTCCTCTGTCTGACAAAATGAGCACAGTAGCACCATCACGATACACTCTGTCCACTTCGACAAACAGATGATCAAGCGCTCTGTCTAATGGAGTGCTCTTATAGAAAAGTGTAGAAACCTTCTCTACTTTAAGTCCATCCTGGTTGAGTTTTGAAATCTTTAATAAATCAAGATCAGACAAAATCGGATTCTTTACTTTTAACACCTTACAGTTAGAAGGTTTTTCTGATAAAAGTTCTCCATTTTTTCCAATATATACTGTAGTAGCTGTCACGATTTTTTCTCTGGCAGCATCAATCGGAGGGTTTGTAACCTGAGCAAACAATTGTTTGAAATAGTAAAATAATGGCTGATAATGTTTTGAGAGTACTGCAATCGGTGTATCAATTCCCATCGCACCTACATGCTCTGCACCATTTGTAGCCATAGCCTTTATCTCATCCTTGTAATCTTCATAGCTATAACCAAATGCTTTTTGCAGTCTTACCAATTCTTCCTTTGTATAGGAAGGTACTTTTTCATTCGGAATTTTTAAATCCTTCAACTTGCAAAGATTCGAATCCAGCCATTCACCATAAGGCTCTCTTCCTGCGTACTTATCCTTAAGCTCTGCATCCGAAACAATTCTTCCCTCTCTTGTATCTACAAGCAGCATTTTTCCCGGGTGAAGACGTTCTTTTCTTAAAATGTGTTTTTCATCTAAAGGAAGAACACCGACCTCTGATGAAAGAATAAGTCTGTCATCATCCATTACATAGTAACGTGAAGGACGCAGACCATTTCTGTCAAGGATTGCTCCCATAACATCACCATCAGAAAAAAGGATCGAAGCAGGTCCATCCCAGGGCTCCATCATTGTTGCATAATATTGGTAGAAATATCTTTCCTTCTGTGTAATTGTATCGTTGTGTTCCCATGGCTCCGGAATCAAAATCATTGCTGCAAGTGCAGGATCCATTCCACCCATAATCATAAATTCCAGTGCATTATCAAGCATCGCTGAATCGGATCCGGATGTTGATATAACAGGCAATACCTTTGTCAGCTCTTCATCTGTGAAGCAACTTGTATGAATCGTTTCTTCTCTTGCCAGCATCTTATCAACATTACTCTTGATCGTGTTTATTTCCCCGTTATGTACTACCAGACGATTTGGATGTGCACGAAGCCAGCTTGGATTTGTATTTGTAGAAAATCTTGAATGTACCATCGCTATCGCTGACTCATAATCTGCATCTAACAAATCAAGGAAAAATGTTCTAAGCTGACCAACCAAAAACATTCCCTTGTAAACAATCGTTCTACAAGACAATGATGGCACATATGTATTATCGTTACTCTGTTCAAAAACACGTCTAATAACATACAGTTTTCTGTCAAAGTCCTGATCATTCTCCATACCTTGTGGTCTTTTGATAAATGCCTGATAGATTGCCGGACAGCTTTCCAAAGCCTTCTGTCCTAGTACAGTCTCTCTGGTAGGAACCTTTCTCCATCCCAGAAACTGCTGTCCTTCTTTTTCTACAATTATTTCAAACATTTTCATAGCCTGACTTCTTTTTAACTCATTCTGCGGGAAAAAGAACATACCTACTGCATATTCTCTTGCTCCACCAATCGTTATATTCGAATCAGATAATACTTTTTTAAAGAATTTATGAGGAATCTGGGTGAGGATTCCTACTCCGTCACCCGTCTTTCCCTCTCCGTCTTTACCGGCTCTGTGCTCTAAATTTTCTACAATTTTTAAAGCATCATCTACAATTGAGTGGCTCTGCACTCCTTTTATATTTACAACGGTACCAATACCGCAATTATCATGTTCAAACGATGGGTCATATAAGCTTCTTTGATTCATACTATTGTTCCTCTTTCATTTCCACTTTTTTTCACTCATTTAATCGTACTATAAACCACTCTCGCCATAATTTGATAAAACTCTGGCAGATGGGTCATCCACATCGCAGCCCTCCCACGCTTTATTCGGCATCCAGAAATCTACAACCATTTCGGCCTGTCCCGGATAATACTCTTCAAAAATTTCTCTGTATAAAAGAGATTCTTTTGTGAAAGGCTTTGCAAAAGAATATTTCTTAATCTTCTCATTGTATTCTTCGTCACTGTATTTTTCCTGTGCATACTCTTTGAGATAATCAACCATTGAATGTCCTACTGCATCAGAAAATGCAGCCTTCTCTCTCATAAGTATAGATTCCGGAAGGTAATCTCCCTCAAATGCATGTCTAAGCAAATATTTTCCTTTATTGTACTTATTCATTTTCATTTCCGGATCAATACTCATTACATACTCTACAAAATCCAAATCACCAAATGGTACTCTGGCCTCCATTGAGTTTGATGATATACATCTGTCTGCCCTCAAAACATCATACATATAAAGCTCTCTTATACGTTTTGCTGACTCTTCCTGAAAGCTCTTTGCATCTGGTGCAAAATCTGTATATTTATATCCAAATAATTCGTCTGAAATCTCTCCTGTCAAAAGCACTCTGACATCTGTCGTATTATGAATTGCTTTGCAGATCAGATACATTCCGATGCTTGCACGGATTGTGGTAATATCATAGGTTCCTAATACTGATATTACTTCTTTCAAAGCTCCTAATACTTCTTCCTTTGTAATAATGATTTCCGTATGTTCACTTCCGATATAGTCCGCTACTTCTTTGGCATATTTTAAATCAATTGCATCCGTACTCATACCAATCGCATATGTCTTTATTGGTTTTTTCAATAATTTTGCTGATACCGCACATACCAAAGAACTGTCGAGACCTCCACTTAACAAGAAGCCAAGCGGTGCATCAGCATCCAGTCTCTTCTCTATGCCTGCGATTAATTTTTCTTTAATTTTGTGACATGCAGTTTCCAGATCATCTTTACTTACTGCCTTTACCTCCGTCATATCTCTATATGAAATGAACTCGCCATCCTTATAATAATGTCCCGGAGGGAATGGATAAATTTTATCTACTATACCTACTAAATTTTTTGCTTCACTGGCAAAAATGATTTCTCCCTCTTTTGGATATCCATAGAAAAGTGGTCTGATTCCGATAGGGTCTCTTGCTGCTATCAGATTTTTTGTTTCTGCATCATAGATGATACAAGCAAACTCAGCATCAAGCTTTCTAAACATTTCGACACCATATTTTTCATACAACGGAAGTAATATCTCGCAATCTGAATCGCTTTTAAATTCGTATTCTTTTTCTAATTCTTTCTTTATCTTTCTAAAACCATAAATTTCACCATTGCAGACTACCTTGTTATTCTTATAAGAGAATGGCTGCATACCTTCCTCTGTAAGCCCCATAATTGCCAATCTTTCAAAACCCAGAGTCACATCCCCAACTTTTTCAATCCTTTGCATATCAGGTCCACGTGAAATAGTTTTATCAAAATGTTCTTTTATCTGTTCTTCTGTAAGGGATTTACCCTTATATCCTGTTATTGAGCACATATCGTTTTCACCATTTCTTTCTCGTTCTTTTGATTATAATAAAGAATGTGCTTTGCACATTCCGGCGCCTACGGCGGTCGCTTGCGACATCTACATTGTACGCCGCAGTGTGCATCCTGCCGGAGGCTTTTTATTACATAGGAAATGAAATTTCGTTTGTAATAAAAAAAGACGCCTTGAGCCATTTAGCTCAAAGCGCCTTTGCTTTTTTATGATTTGTAATATAATCCTTTTATTTTTATTTGTCAATAATTAATTTTAAAAATTTACAGATAATTATTCTAATACAAACAGAATAACTACAAATAAAATTGCAGAAACTATCAAAATGGAAAATATTTACACACATTATTACTATTCTTTCCGAATCCTTTCAACAATGCTCTCCCGACTCATCTTTTCAAACTGATACTTTGGTATCACATACGCAATCCCAACCAAAATCGGAATCATAAGTACGCATGGCACTATCGTAAGATGCAGTCGGAAGAAAAATGCCGTACCGAGCGTATTTGCTAAAATCTGCTTTGCTCCAAACACAACTAGCAATACTGCAATCACAAATGCGCCTCCCAAATATAGGAATCCTTCAGCCACCAACATTTTCGATATCTGCTTTTTCGTCATTCCCACAACTTCCAAAAGTGCCAGTTCTTTTTTTCTACTAATTACAGAAGTTGCTGTTGTATTAAAGAAATTCATAATGCCAATAAAGGCTAAAATAACGACAAGAAAACTACCGATCATATAATATTTACTGACATACCGCTGAAAACTCTCTTTCATGTCCAATACAGAAAACACATTGATCATTTCATTTTCTTTCAAAACATTTTCATCAATGTATTCTTTTATCTGCTTATCCGCTCCTTTCTTTGCATCGATGGCAGCATACATGGCTGATTCATTTCCCGTCTGGGTAATATACTCTTCTTCTGGGACCATTACTGTAATATAAACAGTATCTGCATACGGATAATCCAGGGAATATGGCATCAGTGCTTCTCCAATGACTTCGTAATCTTTTTGGTTTCCATTTTTGTACTCCATTTGAAAAACATCCCCAGTCTGATAATAAGAAACCGGATGCTCTGCATATTTATCACCATAATCTACAAGCACATAATTTCCGCTTTTAAATGTATCCCAAGAGCATTTTTCCCCTCTCCATTCTAATTTGTCAAACACTGACTCGCTGATTCCGAGGAAATGAACACTTACTGTATTGGAAGCCTTTGCCTCTTCCCAAACCTGTTCTTCATAATCGTTCCAGTTCTCTTCATATTTATCTGCAAATGCTTCCCATGTTTTCAGAAGTTCCGGCTCCATCTTGTGGGTTTCCTCCGAATAATACACATATCCTGTCTTAGCACTATCAGGACATTCGTCCAGAATCTCTTTAATTTCAGGTGTAATACCGTTAAAATTCGTATTTGACAAACTTCCCGTCATCTGATCCAGTTGAAAATCGGAAGCTAAAAACACTTTTCGGTAAGAATCAAAATCATATCCCTGCACCAGCATCACGATACAGTTTACCACCACCATAGAAAGAGCGATAGAAAGCATAACAATCAATCCCTTTTTCCAATTTCGTAACACATTTTGAACTGCCATCCCCCACCAGGTTACAGAAGTATTCTTTTTTATTTTCCTGTGTGACTGCTCTCCTTCTGCCAAATGCAGAGCTTCCACAGGAGATACCCTTTCTACCATTTTACAAGCCTGCAAACTAGAGAGATACACCGTCAAAAGCGTCAAAAGTATCGCTGCAAGGAAAATCAAAGGATTCGCTGATACTACTGTTTGAGCCGTTTTTCCTGCCTGTGCACTAATTACAGCATCTGCATTCAAAGACGGAGCCATGCAAAAACCTGAAAGATAACCACAAAGCAATCCGATTGGAATACCAATAGCTGATAACCTCCACGCCTGCATACGTACAATTTTCTTCAACTGCTTTCCCGTTGTCCCCACATTCTTTAACAATCCGTAAGCCCGGATATCCGTTTTCACAGAAATGTTAAAAATATTATAAATAATCAGGTATCCGGCTAATATGACAAATAGAATCATTACAATTAAGGAAGAAAATGAAAAAGAATCCTCTTCAAAGAGATTATATGCCGGATTGACTTCCATTCCTGTCCCAGCTTTCGTAAATCCCGCTTCCTTAGATATCTTTTCCGTTTTCTTTTCCAGATTCCAAAGGTTCTTGTACCAGACAGAATACTCTTTTCCTCCATTGTAGATGCCATTTTCTAATTCTTCCTGCGTAACGGGATAACGATTCCCCTTTGCATAGTCTTTTGATACCCAGACCATCTGACCTAAAACAGCTTTATCCCCCTGCTAGAATCCACATATCTGAAACGTATCTGTCTTATATTGTTTCAGCATGGGATTTACTTCCCAGGTCAGCGTTACTTTTTCTCCAATCTTTGGTGTAACTCCCAGAGATTCCAATATCATACTGCTAAGTGCTACTTCATTTTCTTTCTCCGGCAGTCTTCCTGTGGTTGGCAGACAATTAAAACTTTCTGCCATATTTTCATCTGCATATCGGACCTCTACGGAAAACCCAAACCGCTCGTCCATTCCAGCTCCCAGAAAAATACCGGAACCATATCGTTCCACATCTTCATCCTGTTCTATTGTTTTTTGCAATCTCTCCGCATCTTCTTCTGACAAATTCTGCGCAATAGCATGGGATGAATCCATAAATTGCTTAATTTCCGTTGCTCTTCTGGAAAGAATCATAGATACACTTCCCACAAAGAGACTTGTGAATAAAAGGGAAGTCAGCATGATTGCAATAACAGCAATAACATTCCTGGCGCGATTCATTTTCATAAAACGCCTCGTTAACAATCGTAACGTCTCTTTATTCTCTACTTTTACCATAAAATCGCCCCCTGCTATACCAGACCACTGTCTGAAACAATTTTTCCGTCTTCTATCTGTAAAATCCGGTCTGCCATCTGGGCAATCTCCTCATTGTGAGTAATCATTACAATTGTTTGATGAAAACGCTTACCGGTGACTTTTAAAAGTCCCAATACATCCTGGCTTGTTTTCGAATCCAAATTTCCAGTCGGCTCGTCAGCGAGCAAAATGGCAGGTTTTGCAGCTAAAGCCCTTGCAATTGCCACTCTCTGCTGCTGTCCACCGGATAGAACACTTGGCAGATTTTCCAATTTTATCCGAATACCCAGTGTATCAATGATTTCATCCACATAACCCTTTTCTACCTTTTTTCCATCCAATTTCACAGGAAGAATAATATTTTCCCATACATTCAGCATCGGAACTAAGTTATACTGTTGAAATACGAAACCAATATTCCTGCGTCGGAAAATGGTAAGCTCTTCATCTGTCATATGGCTTAAGTTTTGTCCATCCACAATTACCTGCCCAGATGTTGGATTATCTAATCCTCCAATCATATGAAGCATCGTAGACTTCCCACTCCCAGAGGTTCCAACAATCGCTACAAACTCCCCTTTTTCTACTTCCAGGTTTATACCATCAAGAGCCCTGACTTCTGTTTCTCCCTGCCCATATATTTTTCGTAAATTTACTGCTTTTAATATATTCATGCCATCCTCCCATCAAAAAAGCCTGTATTGATCTTTACAATACAGACTTTATCATAACAATCTCTCCATCTGGTTTCTGAAATATCACAGTTTTGATACTATTCCTTCTTTGCTATCGGAAGAAACACAGAAAATGTAGAACCTTTTCCTCTCTTTGATGTCACTTTTATATACCCCTTTTGTGCCTGAATGATCTCTCTTGCAAGGAATAAGCCAATTCCTACTCCTGGCTGGTCTGCCACTGACAGACTCCGATAAAACCTTCCAAATATCTTTGGTATTTCTTCTTTTTCTATTCCAATGCCATCATCAGTGATGTCAATTTTTACAAAGAAAGAATACCTCTCAGCTTTTATCTGAACAACTCCCCCACATGCTGTATATTTAATCGCATTGTCTACAATATTTCCAAGTGCCTCCACAGTCCATTTGGCATCACACATAACATGTAAATCCGTGTCAAATAGACTCAGGGAAATATCCTTCTCCATTGCTTTTATATTAAACTGCTGCTGTATAGATGCAAACATCTGTGCAATAGCAGTATCCTCCGGATGTACTGCTATAATTCCGCTCTCCATTCGTGATAATTTTACCAATGATTGTATCAGAAAATCCAGTTTCTCCGTCTGCTCCAAAATGGTATCTATCTCCTTCTGATTTTCATGATTCGTTTCAGAAAGTATTTCACCATAAATTTTCAAATTTGAAATAGGAGTCAAAGTCTGATGCGCAATGTCGGAAATAAGTTTCTGTATCACTTCTTTTTGTTCCTGTTGGTTCTTTCTTGCCAGAAAATTACTGTCTAAATACTGTTTCATACTGTTTTCAAGGGCAGAATACTTTTCTTCAGATATTTCTGTCCGTTCCAATTCTCCATCTATCGCATAATCCAGCATTTGCTGCAGCCGGTTCAAAAGTCTTTTTTCTTTTTGAAAGAAAAGAAAGTACCAAAAGACTCCACTCAGGATAAATATTGCTGCAATCCATAAAATTTCTTCTGTCATTCTTTCACCGCCCATATGTAACCAATTCCGTAAACCGTCTTGATATATTTAGGCTTCTGCACATCATCTTCCAATTTATCTCTGAGACGTTTGATTGCAACAGTCAGAGCATGAGCATCCACAAACTCTGTATCTCCCTGCCATACCTCGTCAATCAAATATTCCCGTTTCAATACTTTTCCTCTGTTTTCACACAGCACTCTAAGGAGCTTTTGTTCTGTCTTACTAAGTTCAATGGGGGCACTGTCTTTAAAAAATTCCATTTTATCGAAATAAAACTCATATCGGTCAATCTTCATTGAATCCTTCGCTGACATCTCTTTATTTCTAAGCTGTACAGCTACTCTTGCACGCAGTACCATTAAACTGAACGGTTTCGTAATATAATCATTTGCTCCTGCTTCCAATCCTGTTACAATATCTACTTCCATGTTATTTACTGTAAGCAGAATAATCGGCACCTGACTGTTTTTCCTTATTTCTCTTACGAAATCAATCCCATTCCCATCCGGCAAGTTCACATCTAATAAAACCAATGTGATATCTTCCTTTTTCAAGATTTCTCTAGCCTCCTGCAAAGTTCTGCACTGATAAAAGAAATAAGCATCATTCTTTAAAGCCAGACGGATTCCATCATTTAATTTTTTGTCATCTTCAACAATCAGTAACTTTTCACTCATATTTTCTCTGCTTTCTTTTAAATTCTTCTTAATATGCTCATTGATTGTACGAACATCCACATCATACAGTGTGGCCATCATCTTCTGTGTCAGCCATATATTCTCATCCTCATAGCGCATTTCAATACTGTCCTGCTGGTCACCCACAGAGGCAACATAGGTTAAGTATTCCGCTGCACTGGAACGGATGGTAATTTCGTCTTTTTTCTTTTTCAAATAGGTGTCCTCCTTTTGTTACTTGTTCATTCCTGCTAAAAGTCTTAATTAAGTACATTTAGTTCCATCCTTTCCAGATATCCGGCTGATAACCAAGTGTTGATTGCTTTCCGTTTCTTACTACTGGTGTTTTAATTACCTGTGGATTCTCAAGCACCTTTTCGAGCTTATCTTCATCTGTGATATACTTAATAAGGGCAAGTAAATCCTTGTCCTTGCCATCCCAGTTAACCATATTTTCTAATCCACCATTTGCCTGCGCTACTGAATTAAATTCTCCTTTGCTCATGCCTTTTTCTTTCATATCAATGAACTGATACTTTATGCCCCGCTCCTTAAAAAAACGCTCCGCCTTCTTAGTATCATTACATTTCTTTGTTCCAAATATTTGTATATTCATATCAGTATTCCTTCTCTATCTCTTCATCTATTCATTTGTATCACGCAGCAATGTAATTGATTTCCTAAGCTTGTCCTTCTGTGCATCCAAGCTGTAACCGTCAACCTGAATTGCTGTTGATACACGAGTATATATGTAGCATTTTGTTTTCTTTTTCAATGCGTTCACTCCCCTCTATTGTGGTAAAATCAAAGTTGGATTTTTCAACAGCGTTGCAATCACCGGGGTATATTTAGATACTCCATAGTCTTCAACAATACTGGTGATTCTAGCGCCTGCATCCTTTGATGAAGCCCCACATAAGAAAACCCTTTCATCAGCAGTTCCATAATCCAATACGATAAATCGATCATGAAATATACCGCCTGTCTTTTTCATTGACAAATTTACTGTTGGGTACTCCTTGCAGAAATCTGTAAATTCTATGTTGTGAAGTTTATTATTTCCAACATTATCACTGAATAAAATAATATCTACTCCAGTAGGAGAATTCTTAAGGTGTACCAGCGTTCTTAAACCAATATAATTGTCAACGACATATATTGACGACTTTGCCTGTTTATAAATGGACTCATATACCTCATCTGCACTACTGAATTTTGCATTAAACATGAGCCACTTGTCATCATCGTCTGAAACAAAGCTGTTCATCATATCAGCCAACTCCGATTTTGTCACAACATCCTTCAAGCCTTCTGCAACATCTGAAATCTGCTTTTCAATAGATATCATATCTGAGTTAATTTTGTTAATTTCTATTCTGTTGTTAGCAGTTTCTATACTTAACTGAAGTATTTCTCGCTGACCGATTAAATCACGATTTTCTAATATGTAATCTTTCATTTTCTTAAAGGTTCTTATTAATGCCTTACTCTGCTTAACAGCCAACGATCCTTTTAAAACAGTCATCAGCATATATAGTCCTTGCTCTGTAAATACATGAGGATTATATCTGCTCTTACTGTTAAGATTTGCGGTCAAAAAATTTGACCGCAAATTTTCTACCTCGTCATCCGTAAGTTCAAACATAAAATCTTCATCAAATTTCTCAATATTATTTTTTACTTGTTGATTAAATGCTTTTGTAGTATAACCATATATTTCAGAAAGATCGGCATCTAAGATTACTCTTTGTCCTCGAATTTCATAAATTCTTTCTTTCAAATATTCTTCTGTAATATCAATCCCAGTAATTTCTTCTTCCTTTTTATCTTCTGCCATAGAACTCCTCTATCCCTTTTGCGGCCAAAAAAATCGTCCGCAATTCTCATATAACCATTTTACTGACGTCAGTAAAATGGTCTATTCCTCTTT
>UMES01017153.1_pt1 | contig 13854 bp, 16 predicted proteins | sample 1964791 | NCBI WGS metagenome assembly UMES01 (sample SAMEA4836024, study PRJEB28245) | human gut metagenome | biome: gut microbiome; material: fecal sample | place: Denmark | collected 2008
TCAGAATACATTGTAGTGTTCTTTCTTTATTCCCTGAATCACATTTCCTTTCACAGATTCAAAATCATACAAATATTCACCTAAATTCTCTTCTATCACTTTAATTTCTTCTGCCGTATCATGCTTTTTCCAAAGCTGTGTATTGTTCACGGAATGAAGCGGATTCAATTTTTCAAACTGTTTTACATGATCTGTACTCTTTAATCCTGTCATCGTTTCTATCTGCGCTACAACTTCATTATATTTGTAAATCAGATCTTCAAACTTTATATGACATACCTTTTTTCTGTCATACTCCTCTTTGCATCCGCTCTCTCTGGTATAACGAAACCATTTACAGAACTCATTTACATCATCGGTAGGACAAATCCGTTCCTTCCAGTAAAAGCGGTTACTGATATAAATATCTCGTGGATCACGGTCAATCACGAATACGTAAATATCATCGGAAAAATATCTGAGCACTTTATTGATATTCTGCGAAGGAACAATCTGATCAACCTCCAGATACGGATAACCCTCAGAGTTTGCTTTCCGCATTAATTTAGCGACATATTCCTGTGTAAGCTTTATAAACTGTTCTTCACTCGGATGTGCACAATATATTTTTTCATTTGGTAAAATACTTTTACGTCCTTTAAAAACTTTTTTCAGAATATGCTCGTACTCCATAATAATGTAATACCAGGATACTCCTTTATCATATACATCATAAAACCACCAGCCCGGATAGCTCAATTCCATCAGCTTATCAATGTACTCGTGTGTAATTTTCTTATACTTGCCCTGAAAGAAATCTTCATATCTGTGATTGAAAAAAGTTCCTGCATTAAAATTTGATAACCGCTGAAAACGTTTCAAAGCATGTCCGGCATTATGTCTGTCGTGACATTCAATCAAGTGATACTCCAGATCTGTCACGCCATCCAAATCATATAAAAATCTGAATTCGAAATTTGTCAAGTCTTTCACGGATTTGTATTCAGACACCAAATCAGTTAATGCGCTTGAACCACTCCCGTAATAACTTGCACATGTAATAATCTTCATTTTTGAACCTTTAAAAACTCTGATATATTTCAGGGTTTTTATCTTTCCTCTCTTTTTTCTCTGCTGTTTACAATTTTTCTCTTTTATTTTTTGCAAGTTGCAGGTATTCCAACTAATACACTCTTTTCTTTTTCCTGCGATTTAACCACAATCGCATTTGCCCCTACAATGCACCCCGAAGAAATTTTGATATCACCAAACGCTCCTGAGCCAAATCCAAATTCTACATTGTCTCCTATAACTGGGACTTTCGAATATATTCCTTTATTTCCAATACAATTCATACCATGAAGCTTACAATTTTTTCCACATCTGACAGAGCTGTTCACAACAATATTTCCATGGTATATGTATAATCCTTCCTCAAAACAGTTTTCGTGAATTTCAATTTCTAATCTCATTCCCAGCCTGTTTTTCTTTCTGCATTGAATTGCCAAAAATATCTTAGAAGAAATTCCTTTACCATTCAAATAGTACTCACAATAACGAAGACTTTTTACATATGCCCAAATCCAATATGTAAATTCATTTGTAAATCGCAATTTTAAACGTTTCAAGCTACTAATTTTTCCTAAATACAACAACGTCTCTACGTCAAGTACATGTTTTAATTTTTCTTTACTATTAATCATTTTATCTTTCAGTCCTTACAAAATCTGAAGTATACATTTGGTATATTATCTGTGTAATACTGTATTCCTTACTAATGATTTCAAATTTTTAATCTGCCTTCTGGTAATTGGAACCAGATATAAAATGCAAAAATATATCAGCATGCAAACCACTACATCAGCTATATTTAATATAATTTTTACACCAAATAAATTTTGAAGAACTATACCAATCCCTCCCATTACTAATCCTGCTACCAAATATACACCTAATTCTTTTGGTAAGTACCGTAGCTTTAACCCTGCTACACGCGTAGCAAAACTATAATGAGTAAATGTTATCTGCCATCTTACGAGGAAACTGCATATTACAAGCACTACAAAGTTTTCATCTCTGATTGTATATAAAACAACTACTAATAATACAGCCTGAATCATATTTGAAACAAATACATAAATTGGTTTTCCCTTTGAAATAATTGTAAAGCTGCCAATATCGGAAAATATAATGCTTTCACACATTACAAATCCCCAAAGACCAACTAATATAGCAGCCTCTTTCCACTGACTACCTAACAAAATCAATGTAATAAAATCTCGAAAGACAAAAATCCCAATTCCCAATGGAATAGTAAATAAACCTATAAATTTCTGAAATGTAGCTACCGTATTTAAAAATGCTTTATTATCATTTTGCTCTTGTGATAATGTTGCAAATAAAATATTCATTGTTGAAGCAGTTATTATTGAGATAATTTGATTTACAGTTGTTATAGATGTTTTATATAATCCCAAATAATATGTTCCAAGATACTGACCAATAATAAATACACTAACATTTGCTACCAACCATGAAGATATTGTTTCCAACATTGAGCCACCACAAAATGCAAACATCTTTTTCAGGAGTTTAAAACTATAGTATAACTTTATTTTCTGTTCAGACCAAATCATTAAAAGTAAAGCGGTAATCGCTTCGCCTGTCAAATTTCCAATTACCAATGCCCAAAATGATCTTGTATATAATGTTAACGGAATTGTTACTGCAAGTGGAATAAATTTTTCTATAATACGGATTACACCCATTTTTCTATACTCAAATTTTTTTCTATAAACAGCATATTGAATACTTGAAAATGACGTAAAAATCAGTATAATAGAAAAAATTTTTACAACATGACCATATCCTTCAATACCAGTTAAAGTTGCCAGCTTATCTGCATTTATAAAAATCAAAAAATATAGTATAATAGATATTGTCAGATTTGACCAAAATGCAACACTAACATATTGATTCTGTTCTCCTCTTGAGACAAATTGATGCTGAATAATGTATTTCTGAAAACCAGCATCTGTGAACATATCCGCAAATGTAGTAATCATTGTCAATGACGCAATAATGCCAAAAGCTTCCGGTGTAAGCAATCTGGCCAATATCATATTGGTGATTGGTGATATTAACTTAACAACTATTTCGGTAAGAAGTGACCACTTTACAGCTGTTGTCACTTCTTGTTTTTCTACTTTCATCTTTCCTCATTTCATACTTCAAGCAAACTTACTTCTTTATTTCAATTTGTGTACGTTTTCTTAATTGTTGTGGTTTTAACACGAACAATATTATTTCCATAATAACAATAGAATAAGCAATTGCCTTCCAAATATAGTAACTGTCTCTTCTTGGCAATGTAAACCACAAAAACAACAAAATAAGGCACTTATATTTACCCCACTTGTTTTCCATATCTGCTTCATTGTAGTTATTAAAATAGTTTGTAATAAATAACATAATAAAGAAAATAACTATCAACCCATACCAGCCAAAATTAATATACGCTTCTGCATTCAGCGAAAAGCCAAAACCAAACGCATATTGACCATAATATTTTTCTTGCCATGTTTCAAAAATTCTGGAAGCAGTATTTACTTTCGCAATAACTCCTGACACATCCAAGAACGACGGAATACATCCACCTACAAAAGACAATAAATATCCCTTGCCAAACAAAAATGATTCTTTACCCGGAATAATATTCATCATGGTATATAATGGGAAACAACTAAATCCCAAATCAGAAATCGTCTGAACAACAAGTGTCAAAAATGATGTCTGTGTCATTTGTCCTTGGGTTCTGACTGTGTATGCCACCTGAATCAGCATAACAATACAAACGATACCAATCAAAAGTCCAAGCATAGACAAAATTTTTTTTCCAGATTTCATTTTCTTTCTATTTGCATTTTCGCCCCCTGAAAAATGAACATATAATACAAGTACCAACGCACCTATACCCGTTGTACGATCACCACATAAAGCTGTAATAATTGCCCAAAATGTAACTATAAATATTATTACTCGTTGCATTTTCTTCGAACAGTAGACCAGACATAATACAGAAAATGGCATAAACATATATTCAACGAATCCCAATATAGATGGAACCGTTCCCTCATATGCACGTACTGCTGTATATCCGCCACTCAAACTAATCCTTGCTTTGACAAGAATTAATGGTATCGCAACAAGAAATGTAAGCCAGAATCCAAGTAATGCAACATTACTGATATACTTATTTCCAAGCATATCTACTTTAGATTTCTTCACTGATTTATACCTATAACGGGTTGTTATATAAGCCGCCAATCCTGCAAGTACTGTACTTATCGCAGAGAAAGTTGCTACATCTGCATTATATTGCTGCAACGTCAATATGTAGAAGTCATTAAATTCAATTCCCAGAGCTAATAATATCAGCTGACCATTTTGGAAAAGATAAAAAGATAATAAAAATAAAATTTCCGGTATAAATAACTTCTTTTTTATCAAATAAATCTGAATTATTTCATAAATAAATATAACTAATGCACCAATACATGAAAATTTAACAATTAAATTTTCATTATTGGTTCTCTGCATCAAGAATAAAATTAACGAAAACATTCCTACAATAATACAAAGTTCTAATATTTTTAACAGTTTTTTTCTTTTAACTCTAATTAACATTTTTTCTCCAGATATTTTTACAATCTTCAAGAATTATCCACACAGATATTATTATTTTTCAGTTTTATTAATTGATTCTAACAACGAATTTTTCTGATAATCAATATCTAAGTAGATGGACATCTCGTGCGCATAACAATTATTACCAAACGCTTTATTCACCAGCCCAGATACTTTCCCAGGAACTTTCTTTCCAAGTGCCACACAAGGATTCATTACCTTTGCCAGCCGAATATGCTTTCCGCTTACCTCTGCAATCTCACGCACCATTTCAGCTGTTTTAGTCCACTCTTTGTTCTGCGGGAACAACACGACTGCATTCTCTGACACTTCTTTTATCAGCATAATTTGACATAAAAATTCACACAGATTATCAATATGCAGCATACTTCTTGCATTATCTACATCTGGAAATACGGGAAGCTTTTTAGCAAGCTTCGCTAATGTCGGATAATTGCCTTTGCTTCCTTTTCCATAGATCATTGGTGGTCTTAATACCAGCACTTTAAACTTGTCATCTGCAAGATCACGTACAGCCACATCCGCCTGTAACTTGGAATCACCATAAAAATTAGCTGGTTCTGGAACGGTAGATGCATCAATGATTTTCTTTGTACCATATGGTGCAGACTCTCCATAAACAATCATTGAGGACATAAAGATAAACTCTTTTACGCCTTCTGCTTTTGCCTTTTCTGCCACTTTGACAGGCAGATCTGTATTGACAGCATAATATTTTGCCTTTGTCTCTTCAGATACATTCCCAACATCTGCATGTGCAATACCTGCCACATGATATACAATGTCAAATCCAGAAAAATCCTTTTTATCCCACTCTGAATCTAACATATCTAATGTATCAATTTCAAAATTGTCTGTGTAATGCTCCATAGCATAATTCTGGAACATCTCTCCAATATAAGAACCAGCACCAGTGATTAGCACTTTCTTTTTTGCTGTCCGATCTACTTCAACCGGTTCACAAAAACCAATATGACCAATTAATTCCTGAGCTGTTTTTCCTTCTGTGTATTTACGTCCGGCTTTTTTCATTTCTCCTGTTCCGCCCTCTACCACAGACTCATCCTTTCCAAATACATGCACAGAACCAAGGAAACATTTTGCATCCATTTTCAATCCCATGTTCTGGACGTAATCACCATCTAATTTTGCTTTATCCGGGATTTCCAGTTCATCACGGCCATTGATCTGCGCCCAGCCGGTTAATCCAGGTTTCACATCATTTGCACCATATTTGTCACGCTCTGCTGTCAGAATGTCCTGATTCCAGAGACCCGGTCGCGGTCCAATGACACTCATATTTCCAATAAAAATGTCCCAGATCTGAGGTAATTCATCCAGACTATGTGCACGCAGGAATTTTCCTACTTTTGTAATGTACTGATCTGGATTATCCAGCATATGAGTCGGTACGTCATGCGGTGTGGACATTTTCATACTCCTGAATTTATGTAATTTGAAATACTGCTTGTTTTGTCCCATACGTTTCTGTGTAAAAAGAACAGGACCTGGATCATCAATTTTGATTGCCAGTGCAATGCCAGCATAGATTGGGGATAACAGAACTAAGCCGCCGAAAGACAAAACGATATCCATTGCTCTTTTTCCGTATTTGTCATAAAATCCCGGATGATAATCAGAATCACCTACTGCTTCCAGATGTCCTCTTACACCATCTGCATTTTCCTGATCATTTTCATCTTCTACGAAAACTACTTTTTTCCCTTCTAATGGATTCTTCTGCTCCGGTTCATTGTCATATACGGAATTTCTTTTCTTTTTATGTGCTAACACTTCCATTTCCACAAAAGCAGCACCTACTGCAGCAGCAGTAATGCCAATCAATGTTTTGACTTTCTTTTTTTTATCAATTGCCATATGCTCTTTGTCCCCTTTTTCTTTTTTATCGCTCTGTATCTGACCAAACCATACCAGCATCCAACCGCTGATATGCTTTCATGATTGTTCCTGCCTTTACGATTGCTCCCGCATTCACATGCACACAGTATCCAACCTGTGTATCATGATCAACGATTGCTCCCACAGAAATAATGCAACCTTCCTCAATCTTCGCATTCGTATTCACAATTGCCCTCGGCTCCACTACTATTCCAGATTTAATCGTTGCTGTTCTGCTTATATATGCTGTCGGATGAATTAACGTTGGAATTTTATATCTTGCATTTTTCAATAAATTAATAATATTTCCACGTACCTCATTGTTTCCAATTGCTACAAATGCTTCTGGATATTGCTGTACAAATCTCTCTAATTCATTTACTTTTCCAATAGCTTCTGCACTGTTATCATCCAGAAATGCAATTTGTTCATATCCACAATCCTGTGCGATTTCTGCCACAACTTTCCCGTGGCCACCAGCACCAACAATCAGTAATTTCTTCATTTAATTAAATTTCTCCATAAAAATAAGAGCCTCACGGCTCCCATTCATTTACCCTACTATTTCAATTTTTATATCTATCTTCAGTAATATGTTTTATCAACTTTTACTTGTTTTCAATCTTCTTTATAATTTCCAACCCTACTTCGATCTGCTGCTGTCTGCCAAACATCTCCAGCTCCAGCCAGGCCTTCCGCTTATGGCGGTCGATTTTTCGTATGGCGCCTTCCATGCCCATCAACGGACCAGACAAAATGTGTACCTGATCATCTTCAATAACACCTTCTGACATTTCCGCGATATCATCTTTACCGCAGAATCGCAGGATAAATTCGATTTCCTGTGGCGTCAGTGCGACTATTGTCTCTCCAGTGCCAAGCATTTTTGTCATGGCAGGTACTTTCTTCAGCTGCAGGAATAATTCTTCCGGCTCTTCGGATATAAAGAATACATACCCAGGGAACAATTTCTTCTGTAGCACATGCCATTCGCCGTGGAAACGGCGTTGCTCTTCATATAAAGGAATGACATATTTTTTTACTAATCCAACCGGCAGATAGCTTTCGCATTGTAATTTGATATTTTCTTCCTTACCGGAAGTTGTCTGAATCACGTACCACATATGTCCTCCTTTCCACTACTTTCGTCAGATTCGGAGAACTTATTTTCTGTATATACTAATATGTAATGATGCGGCTATTCATTTTATATGTGATGTTCGTAAAAATATATTGTTTAGAAACTATTAATAAAACAAGTAAGTAATCGGACAGCTGCATTGAATTGCTATTTTTATACACAAAGAAAGGCATCTATATGATAAGGCAACTTCGCAATTGCTCTATCATATAAATGCCTGTGCTTCGCCATTCTGCCTTCATTCAGGCAGACTACGGCTGTTCTCCAATATAACATTTATATCGATAAACGCGGCAATGCGACGATTTATCAATAATAAAATTTTTCTTTTGTACGTTATCTGTTCTTGTACACAAAAATATCCTCCGCCAAGTCTCTGTAATTCCTTCGGAGGTAATTGACTTATCATTTCTGCTCTCTCACCACTTCTGTATTGTAGAATCAGTGATCAAGCAGACTCTAAATCCAACTAATATAATATTTACACATAGATACGATAGCATATTCAACCATACTTTTCAACAGATAACATTAACAACTAGCATTTTGCTCATTTTATCACAAATTTTCTAACACTTTTTGGTGCAATTTAAAACCTGAAAGAAACGATAGGAATGTCTTTGTATGTCCACTTTGCGAATTATAATTGACCGGCTATATTTATTTTTCATCATCTTTACACCTCCGCAACATCGTAAGCCTCAAACCACACTGTGGGATTGATTTCATTTGCTCTTTTCAGAAAATGTATAATTCTACATTTTTTCCTAAACTATAGCAAATCTCCAGCAAATTGCTGGGGTGCCGGGTCTTATCTATTCTCTTAGAGGTAAGTCAAAAGCATATGTACCACAAAAAATGATACTGTCAAAAAAATAAACTGCTGTATTTCATGCTTTTGTACTAAAGTGTGCAGATAATCAAACATCTTTGTCCCATATATACCAAGGATAAATAGACAAAAATCCCTTAATAAGATATTAAAATCGATTGTAAACGCCTCCTCTGTATTGGACTCACATAAAAATATCTTATGTAAAATCAACACCTACAAATAAAGGCTAATAAACTGCAAGTCGTATTACATACAAAGTCTTCTTTACAATCTAAATTAGATATGTGTCCTGTTTCATATAGAACTGCACACTCTATGTATAATATAAGAAACTTGTCAAAAAATGTCAATTTCTAATTTAAGTCTACTGGCAAAATCTTTCCTGGCATCTTGCTCACTCACCACTTCAAATACACCAGAACTTACTTTTTATACGAATTTTTTATATCATCTCGCCTATACTTTCAATTAAAAGATCCACTATCTTTAGCATTGAGCGAAAAAATTCGCTCTTCTAGTAATTCTCTCCCCTTTTACAGAACAAAGCTATTACTTTTTCTAGTTTCATCATATCATCCGACATAATATTATGTTTTGGCTGATTATATTCTCTGACCACCACATAATCACCAGGATAAATTTTTCCACCAAGGCGTACTGGATAAATGGATTTACATAATTCTTTGTCTTCTTCTGACAATACACTGGAAAGATTTTTCAACGGTTCTAATACAGTACATGTCCTGTGAGGTAACTTTTTATTCAAGTATTGTTGACCAAAATTTATTCTTTCCAGCACAAAATCTAACAACTTCGCAAATGCCACCTCTCATTAAATCTTTGTATTATCTGCGCCTGCGACATAGATTTTCAACTAATTTTTCATTATTTTCTTCTATCACTTCGCCTATACCTTCAATTAACAGATTCACTAACTTTGTTATATATTCATTATCAATATAGTATTTCAAATCTGGATCTGATTCAATTTTTTCCTGTAAAATTTCTTGTACTCTATACTTATTCATTCCCTCATTCATACGTTATCCCTCATACTGCAATATCACTTGTTTTATCAATAAAGAAAGCATTTCTATTGTTTGTTCCTGAATACTAAACCAGTTATCGTATCGTTTCTTTATCTCCATAACACTTTGATTACACTCAGCCTTTTGAACTACTTGCTCATTAATAGTGTTTTGGAGATCATCACTTATAGACTGATCACTGTTGAAATCCATTATTTCATACTTAATATCTATTTGTCTATGAGTCAAAATATCTCCCAATATAACATCTCCGATGTTTACGATTGTACATGGATTCAGTCCATTATCAACTAGGACAGCATTTAAAACATCTTTGATTTCATCATTTGCCTTCCCTCGTACTGCTAAATATTCCTGTATTGATTTTTCTAATTTATCCATCTGTTTTCTCAACACATCAGGTACCTCTAAATATCGTGTATCTGCCTTTATTCTGTTCCATGCTGAAAATTGTGGATGAGGCAGAATTGTTTGTGGTCCTCTTTTAAACTCTACATAACTTGGATATGGATTTTGTTCCAGAATATTATTTTGAATATCTACCAGTTCATCATATAGTGGACTGTAAATCACATTTTTTCGCTTTATATTCTGCGCTGCACGCTGCTGCCTGGAATTTACCCATACAGATCCCAACAAAGAAAAAATACCACCTATGATTGCTCCAAGAAGTGTTCCTAAAACACCAAACATCGTAGGATTATCTGTAACAGTCTCTCTGTTAATATTTTTGCAAAGTAAAAACAATATCACCATCACAATTCCTATTTTTAAAACGTTGATGATTTTTTTATATTTTTGCATTAATACTTTCACTTTTAATAAGTTCATAAATCTAATTTTTCCTTTTCTCTGATTATGTTGCATATTTTCAAATTATTCCAATAGTTATTATACCGTTATTTTTCTTTATTTTCTACTGTCAAAGCAGTAATCTCTTAATATTTTACTGTGTCAGGAAATTCCATATCATAGTATAAATGCCCACACCGAATCACCGGCGTGAGCATTTATATACACATTTGAATAATTGTATCCCCCTGCTCTGTCATGCAGAATTTTTTGAAAGGTCTATTTTCCAGAAAGGCAGTCACACTTTAATCATGCAAACATGTTGCTGCGATTCTCATGCCATAGCAGGACAGATGATAGAAGTTACCCACGATGAGCTCTTTCACAGCAGAAATAACATCCATCTGCATCCGGATAACCGTTACGTTTTGCGTAAGACACAGCATCTATTTCATCTGCATGCCATCCAAGATCTTCCTGATTCCACGGATATGGTTTATGCTGACAAACGCTCGTATGCACTTCATTGTAACGACCATCTGTTTTTTCTTTGTTGATAATATAATATGGCATATGTTGCACCTCCTCTCGTCCTGTTGATGATAGAAGTGTAACATTTCCATATTCTGATTTGGTGTGCTGGCAGCACACTTTTATCATTCGATGATAGCCAACACAATCAGTACAATTATGAGAAATATAAAAGGCCACAAAAAGATTCCCAACCATCGCATATATTTCTTTTTCATCAAAGGTAGTCTTCTACGAAAACCAAGATAATTTCCCCAAAATGCAATACTCAGTAATACCCACACCAGAATTGCGATTCGATTCTGCCAATTATACAAAGCGGTTACAGGCTGACCATCACTTCGTGTAAATGTCATTGTCAGAGCCATCCAGAAAAAGAACGCATATCCAGCTGCTGCCAGACACATTTTCCATATGGTTCCTGTACGGAATCCCACCGGCAAAAATGGGATATTCCAATGTCCCGATCCAGAACCTGTAGTCGCTTTCTCATCCTGATCTTCTTTGACCTTAACTTCATCTTTATCTTTCATTTCTGCAACTTTTTGGTCTGTCAATTCCACCAGAACAATCTGCAGATCCCGTCTCAGCTCCACCGCTGTCTGATATCGGCTGTCCGGTGCAAACTGTGTACATTTACGAATAATATCAGATATTTGTTTTTCATGGCAAAGGTCTGAATGATATATCTCTTCATCTGGATAATGCTTTGTGAGCAGATAATTCATCATCACACCAATTGCATAAATATCCGTTCTGGCATCTGACTGTCGAAAACCAAACTGCTCCGGAGCAGCATATTTTCTGGTTCCTATGATAACGGTATCCGAATCCCGTCCTGTCTCGAATTGCTTTGCCGAATTAAAATCAATGATTTTCAGATATCCATTCTCCTGAATCAGAATATTGTCCGGTTTCAAATCCCTGTGAATAACTGGTTGCGGCAAATTATGTAATTCCTCCAGCACATCACACACAGTAATCATGAATCGGCAGGTTTCTTCTAATGAATATACACCTTTTTCCTTCAAATGATCAGCCAGTGATTCTCCCTGAATATATTCCTCCACAATAATCAGCTTCTGGTTTTCCTCATCTTCCACACACTCATAAATTTTAGGCACATGTGGATTTTCACACGTTTTCAAATGTTCATATACTTCTCTGCTGTAAACTGTCTGTTCCTTCATTACAAAAATACGATTATTCTCCACATGCTGCACCAGAAATACATTTGTATGTGTTGAAATATCCGCTATTTTTTTATAATAGGACAGTTTGCATTGTTCTTCTAATGTCATGATCGTCTGCTCCCCGCTTGTCTTTCATATAAAAATCATTTATAATTAATATAACATTTATTTTTTTGACACGCCACCGCAGGAGACTATTTATGAGCGAAAAACACGAAAGCCGGACAACGATTTTATTTCAGGAACTGAATGAAATTTCTCAGGGCCATCAGTCCTACAATAATTATTTGAATAACAGAAAAAATGAAGTAATATATCATTCCCTTAAAGAATATATTGATGATTATTTATATCATCATCCGGATATCACCATACCTGATATCATTCGTGATTCAAATCTGAGCAAGAATTATGTTTATCCGATATGCAGTGGTAAAAAGAATCCCAGCAAGTATAAATTGATTGCTTTCTGTATCGGTGCCCACATGAACTTAAAGGAAACGCAACGTGCACTCACACTGGCCGGCTGCTCAGAACTCTACCCAAAGATTCCCGTTGACTCCGGCATCATTATCTGCATCAACCAGGGTTATAATAATGTAGCAAATGTTGACTTATTTTTAGATGCACATGGGCTGGAAAGTCCATTTTAGGCTCTGCTTACATCAATTTTTTACCAGTGTGGCATAGCCGTACAAATAATACCTGTCATTCGCTCGTATCAAAGCCTTTGTCCTACAATACAAATCATTTTATCTATACCTCCATCTGATTTCTCATAATTGCATTCTCTAGATTTATGAACGGGAGTTCAATCATCGCCCCATTATGTACGTTAATAATAACTTCCTCTTCCCATTTATAGTTTTTCACTATTGCATATCCCTCTTTATTAAGCATTCTGTTACAACACATAGCAATCATACCGAATTGCCTTCCCCTTCAATGTATAGGAAGGTTCCCTGCCTGCAAGACATTCACTTTTCAATGGCCGCTTAACGATAATTCTCGATGGGCAGACTTTTAGTGCCGCATCAAACAGGTCTGTTTCCTCCGAGCACGGCGGCTCCAGCTTCTGGATCAGCTGAAGCTTTTTATTAATCAGACTGGACTTCTGTCTCGCCGGAAACATCGGATCCAGATATATTACATCTACAGGATCCAGAAGCTTTGACATACATTCTACACTGTCCGCCTCTACTACTTTCATACGACCAGCGATATCTTTTAAAATCTGATTTTTTTTCGCACGACGGATGGCATCCTTCAAAAGCGCAGCAATCACCGGATTCTGCTCATATAATGTCACCTCGTACCCCTGCGCAGCCAGCAAAAAAGCATCCTCGCCCATACCTGCAGTGGCATCAATCGCTTTCCGTCCTTCTTTTTCAGATTTTGCTGCCTTCACCAACATCTCATGTTGCAATCTTCCATTGGTCACTCTGTGCATCATCGTTTCCACAAAATCCCCCTGATAAGTCAGCCCAAAGCCTGACAAAGATACTCCCTTGGCATCAAAATGAATCGTCAGATATTCTCCCGGCTTATCCACGATCGATGCTCCTGTTTTTCGGGCAAAAGACTCTGCCATATCTCTCTGTCCACCTTTTCCAAGGCAAACTACAATTCTGTTACTCACTTCGTTATTCTCTCTTTCGCCTTCTATATTTGTTTTTATTTCACAAGCACTTCCCACTCAGTTTCTTTAAATCCTACCAGCACCTTATC
>UMES01038546.1_pt1 | contig 13837 bp, 12 predicted proteins | sample 1964791 | NCBI WGS metagenome assembly UMES01 (sample SAMEA4836024, study PRJEB28245) | human gut metagenome | biome: gut microbiome; material: fecal sample | place: Denmark | collected 2008
AGAAAAGCCCGGCTTTTGCCGGGACTTTGTCTACAGTCTGACCGGATTCGTTATCGAATCCGGTTTTTTTGGGGAGAGTGAGTTATGAAAAATTTATCTATATAAAGGAAATAGTTTTTTGTCGCCTCTGAATGTGCCAGTGCTGATTAACTGACTACCCTCAGCGGCTTTTTATAAAGTATCAAGTTTATCAGTATTCTACCTGATAAAATAAATCAGGTGTTTTATCCGTCAGGAATATTTTCCATTTCCTGCTGTATAACAGGATGTTTGTTATCTGTGTCACTTGATTTATCTGATACTGTTATATTACTGGTAAAATGTGTTTATTCTGTGGCTGAAATATGAAGAAAATAGAAAGTATCTCTTAACAAATTATAAGGTTGGAATATCAGTACCGGATGCCTGTTATGCAGGAATATTGCGGGCAGCTGCATTGACGTGTGTTTTTGATAATGGTAAACTGGACATATCTAGATATATGGGAGGTATTTTCTTATGGAACAGCAGATTTTTACGAACGAGAGTATTTTATCCTGGTTACAGTATTTTGCAAAAAATACAGCCATTGATCTGGAAAAAGTGAAAATGCTCGATATCACCCGAAAAAATAAAAACCTGATTCCTACGGTAGAGTCACACAAAGCAGTTCTGGTATTTACCGAAGCAGGCATTGATGATATTTTTTACCGCATGTGGAATGCAGGACTTGGAGATTGTGAAGTCTGGTATAATGAAGGATCTGAGCCGGCAGGTGAGATCAAACATGATAAAGTAAGCAATATGATCAATCGTGGAATCAATGCTTCTGCAGGTATGCTGATCGTCAATGAGCATGCACGCAATACTTATAAAATTGGTATGGACAACCACAATTTCAAACGCGGTTCCATTCATTATGTAGGAAGCGAGATCCGTTCTGTGATCTTAAACAAGATGCATGTAGGACGTCAGGATGACATCTGTGTCATCAGCGGAGAAAGTATTGCTATTGAGGCTGCAATCATCGCCACAGAGGGCACTGTGATCGCTGTAGAGTATAATAAAGATGACCGTGCGACGATGGAAGAGAATATTGATCATTTTGGACTGCACAATATCCAGGTGATAGATCATGTGGATGAGGAGACGATGAAGGGCTGTCCGGTACCTTCTCTGGTATTTCTGGTTGCATCTGCAAGTATGGAGCAGGAGATCGAATATCTGACAAAATTAAATCCGCAGATCGGTATTGTTATCTACACACTGGATTTTGGCGTAGCAGCATCGATCTCCGGAATTTTTGAAAAATATGGAATCAAAGATACAGAAGTGATTCAGGTATCCGTTGCCAGACTGAACAGCAAAAATTCCTTTGAACAGCAGCCGGCACCATGGATCATTACAGGAAAGGCAGACTGCTAGAATGGCAAAAGTGTTATTATTTCAATGTGAAAACGAACAGGAAATCCGTCAGATTCTGACACCGATGAAAATTCAGGCAGTGTCTGTTCCCAAAACGAAGTTTCATATGACATTAGGAGATCTTTTCAGGGAAACAGAGGATGAAGGATATTTCGGTGGTGCATATCCGAAAGGAAGCATGATCGTGATGTGTGACTTCACGGAGAAGCAGCTGGAACGGCTTCTAATGGATTTTCGCAATCGCAACGTAAGAATAGACTATAAAATGGTTATGACGGCTACAAACGCCTCCTGGGACGTTTCACACGTATATTTTGAAGCGCAACGTGAGAAGATGATGTATGAGATGGCTCAGCGGGACAGAAAGCGTTTTTAGAAGATGTTAATCATTGTGTAAATAAAAGAAAAGAAGAAATTTTCCGCAGCTGACAGTTGCTTGCTGAGGTAAATTTCTTCTTTTCTTTATCAGATTTAGGTGTCAAAATACCCAAATCTGGATTATTGACACTGTAATCAAATTAGCTTAATGCAGCTGTGATGATTGCCATGGAGTATACTTCCAGAGCGTTGCATCCTCTTGACAGATCGTTGATTGGTGCGTTAAGACCAAGAAGGATCGGGCCGTAAGCATCAAATCCACCAAGACGCTGAGCAATTTTGTAACCGATGTTTCCAGCGTTGATGTCCGGGAAGATAAATGTGTTGGCATGTCCTGCAACTTTGGAATCCGGGCATTTTGTCTCAGCAACACGCGGAGATACAGCAGCGTCGAACTGAAGCTCGCCATCGATCGCAAGATCCGGAGCAGCAGCTTTTGCTTTTGCACAAGCGTTACGCATTTTATCTACATCCTCACCTTTACCGGATCCGAGTGTTGAGTAGCTTAAGAATGCAACTTTCGGATCGATACCGAAGATCTTAGCACACTGAGCTGTCTCAAGAGCAATCTCTACCAGATCATCCTCAGACGGTTTGATGTTGATCGCGCAGTCACCCATTGCAAGTACTTCGTTCTCGCCTGTAGCAGCCGGACGAACGAGGATAAAGCAGGATGATACGATCTTGTTTCCTGGTTTTGTTTTGATAAGCTGAAGAGCCGGACGAACGGTATCAGCTGTAGAATATGTAGCACCACCAAGTAAGCAGTCAGCAACGCCCATTTTTACGAGCATTGTTCCGAAGTAGTTACCATGAGATAATGCTTCGCGGCACTGCTCCTCTGTCATTTTACCTTTACGAAGTTCAACCATCTGTGCAACCATCTCATCCATACGGTCATAGTTTTTCGGATCGATGATCTCTGCACCGTTGATATTGTAGCCTGCTTCCTCAGCAGCAGCTCTTACTTCTTCTTCATTACCAACAAGGATTGGTTTTAAGAATGTACCTGCAAGCAGACGTGAAGAAGCTTCCAGAATACGTGCATCTGTTCCCTCTGTGAAGACGATTGTACGAGGGTTGTCTTTTAATTTCTGTATTAATGTTTTGAACATTGGTTTCGTTTACCTCCATTAATAATTTTAATATACTCGTCATTTCTATTGTAAACGTTTTGCCCTAAAATGCAAGGAAAATGCCTATTGTTTTATAGAAAAAAACGAGATTTTTCTTTTATTTCCATCAGTTCTGAAATCTGTGAAAAGCTGGATCGTAGATTATAGCTCAAACAGAGACTGCGTGACTGGTTTGCCCGGAGCAAGCGTCAGAATATTGGAATCGGCTGTTCCGGTGAGCAGATGCTCCAGTGTAGACAGATTGCCGGATACTGTGTTGCATGACAGATGCAAACATGCAGCGGCTTCTCTGGAATATGCTTCGACCGGGCCCAGATCATAGCAGCCGGTATCAATGACAGTCAGGAAATGATATCCGGAATACATGGTTTCGAGAATAAAATCCCGCATTTCGGGATCATAGGTCTCGGACAGGGTCTGATATTGCTGCAGCAGGGAAGCATCATCCAGTGTCCACCCCCGGGTCAGATAGAGGGCATCTGTTTCTGTCTGTTTTCTTGCAGTTCTCGGTTGCCTGCACATCAGCATATTGATACAGTCGTCAAATTTTGGCATTCGCAGTATCGTGTTCGGGCTTACCAGTCTGGCAGTGCCGTTGCCGCACAGACCAAAAGTGAGAAGAATCTCATCCTGATCCTGTAGCTGATCAATCTGTTCCTGAAGTGTCTGATTTAATTTTTGCGGGGTGTTATGCAGACCACGTTCCATCCAGATGACAGGCAGGTTTATATTATAGGTTTCTAAAATGTGTGTAACCTCATCCTCCAGCATGGAGCAGGCGATAAGGGTTCGTTTTATGTTTGACATGGGAAAAAGTCCTTTCCAAGTAAGAACACAATCAGTGTCCTTAAGAGTTGGCTGCGTGTGATACAAAGCATGTATATAGTTCTGCGACTTTAGCAGAGTATTTTTTAGATGCAGTAATCTTGTTATTATCGTAACATAAAAGTGTTGTAAAATGCATTTATTCTATAAATTATAGCTTTTTTTAAACAGAAAATAAAAAAAGCTTGCATTTTTTTCGTGTATCCGTTATAATAGCACTTGCGTTAAAGACGTATGCGCCTTTAGCTCAGTTGGTAGAGCAGTAGACTCTTAATCTATTTGTCCAGGGTTCGAATCCCTGAAGGCGCATTTAAAGTCATCCAGATGGATGACTTTTTTGCACTAAAAGAATATGCTATTCTAAAGCAGATAACATAAATGGTAAAGCATCTCAGAGCAATTTCTGAGGTGCTTTTCTTGGTATATAGGGAGTTAGAAAGAAATATCTTTTGTAAGATATGTAAAAAAATGGTAAGCATAGCAGAAGATAAGTAGGACTTAAATAACTTTACATCCAATTGGATAAAAAATATCTGTCGACAACATGATGTAGCTTAATGGGAAAGGAATGTGAATCTTATGACAGAATTACTGGTAAAACTATTTATAAAAAATAATCAAGACACGAAGGACAGCAAAGTACGTCTAGCATATGGCAATCTGGCAGGTATTGTGGGTATTCTATGCAATGTATTATTGTTTGTCGGAAAATATATTGTGGGAACGTTGTTCGGATCTATCGCGATTGCGGCAGATGCTATCAACAACTTAAGTGATGCGTCCAGCAATATTGTCAGCCTTCTGGGATTTAAGCTTGGCTCGAAGGAAGCGGATGAGGAGCATCCTTTTGGTCATGCCCGTTATGAATATCTGGCCGGACTTGTGGTCTGTGTTATTATCGTGGCCATCGGTCTGTCTCTGGCAAAAGAAAGTATTTTAAAAGTGATTCATCCGTCTCCGGTGGACTGCAATGTGCTGATGATCGTGGTATTGCTGGTTTCTATCGGTGTAAAACTGTGGATGAGCATTTTTAACAAAAAAATCGGTACGATTATCGAGTCGGATACGCTGATCGCGACCGCGGCAGACAGCAGAAATGACGTAATTTCAACAGCAGCGGTTGTAGTGGCAACGATTTTGGGTAAAGTTACAGGTCTGAATATTATTGATGGAATTGCTGGTATCGGTGTGGCTGTGTTTATTCTGTACAGTGGTATCGGTCTGATCAAAGAAACTTTAAGTCCATTACTGGGAAAAGTTCCGGCAGCAGAATTTGTCAATCATATTACAGAGAAAATTGAACAGTATCCGGGGGTAATCGGTGTGCATGATCTGATGATCCATGATTATGGTCCGGGCAATCTGTTTGCTACCGTACATGTGGAATTCCCTGCGGAAACACCGGTCATTGAAGCACATGAAGTTATGGATGAGATTGAACGGGATTTTATGGAAGAAGAGCATATGCTTCTGACGATTCATTATGACCCGATTGTGGAGGAAAATGAGGAAGTGGCAGCAGTCCGAGAGTTTGTCAGCAAGGCGGCAAAGGAGTTTGATGAGCAGCTTTCCATTCATGAAGTACGTCTCGTCCCGGGGGCTGAATCAAGCAATGTAATTTTTGACTGTGTCAGACCGGCCGGATTCAAAAAGAGCGACAGCGAGATTAAATCCTATCTGCAGAAACGTGTGACAGAATGGAATCCGCGCTATCGCTGTGTGATCAAAGTAGAGCAGAGTTATGTCTGAGTAATCCTTAGCCTATAATTTCAACTTCAATCTGGGTTACAAAGTCATCTGTATTTTTTTCAATAAAACTATTTACCACATCATATTCGATATACAGCTCACTGGTTTTCAGGTGACGCTCCTTTTTATAATTTAATATTCTTTCGTAAGTCTCACCAATCGTATTCCAGTGACCGATGTGATAAGCTGTCAGATATTTTCCGGAGGGAAGTATCTGGCAGTTTTTGATTGCAGGTTTCTGTGTCATGAGCAGTGCAACGTTATCATAAGCATCGTAAATGCCATGTTCCACATTTTTACTGTACTGAAAATAAGCAATGTCGTAATCCAGATAAGGATTGTTCTTTTGCAGCTGCGTAATTAATTCATTGAGTTTTTTTGAAAATGACTGGGTGGAAGATGGATCTGCTTTTTTATAAAGGTAATAATATTGTGGATAGGTATTTATTTCGATCATGGAAAAATCGGTTTGTTCGGCAATTTTTATCTTCTTCCGTTGCTGCTGCATCCATTTTTTCATAGCCTGTAGTTTTTTTATCTGTTGTGTAATCTGACTTTCTCTTTCAAGAAAAATTTGTTGAAAAAGTTCCGGGTTTCGCTGTGATATATAAGTTTGAATTTCCTTTAAAGGCATGTCGAGATCACGCAAAACCAGAATGGTGTTTAGAATTTCAATCTGATCAATAGAATAGAAGCGGTATCCTTTTTCATTCATATGTTCTGGTTGAAACAGACCGATATCATCATAGTGAAAAAGTGTATGTTTGGTGATTCCCATCAGTTGAGCCAGCTCTCCGGTAGTCAGATAATCTTTGCGTTCCATATAATTAAATTCTCCTGTTTTGTAAAAAAATATAGTGTAAAAATCTGCTTGACTATAGGGTTACCCTATACTGTATGCTGACATATGTCAAGAACGAAACGGTTAAAAAAAGAGTATTCGTGAACTGACATATTATTCTCAGAATCACTGTTGGTGACAGAGAGAATCATGATTTAGAAAGTAATAGAAAGCAGGTGTTTTTATGAGTATGGCTTTGAATCAGGAGTTTACTTCTTTAAAATTATTGCGATTCGCGGCACCTTCCATCATTATGATGATATTTATGTCAATGTATACGATCATCGATGGAATGTTTGTATCCCGGTTTGTGGGAAGTAATGCATTGTCCGCCACCAATATCGTATATCCGGTTGTAAATATTATGATTGCAATTGCAACGATGCTGGCAACCGGCGGGAATGCGATTATCAGTAAATATCTTGGTGAAGGAAAAAAGCAAGAAGCCAAAGAAAGGCTTACTATGTTTGTGGTAATTACATTAATTGTCAGTGGGATAATTATGCTGGTTACACTGTGTTTTTTAAATCAGATTTGTTATATGCTTGGCGCTACCGATGAATTACTGATATATTGCAGAAATTATCTTATGATTCTTGCAATTTTTACCCCGGCCTGTATGCTGCAGTCTTTATTTCAGTGTTATCTGGTAACGGCAGAGCGCCCGACACTTGGGTTGATTCTAATCATATTAGCAGGAATTTTAAATGCAGTGCTGGATTATGTGCTGATCGTTCATTGTCATCTGGGAATCAGTGGTGCCGCACTTGCAACCGGAATAGGACAGTCGATACCGGCAATTGCAGGTCTGCTCTTCTTTTTCACAAATAAAAAGGGACTTTGTTTTACACGGTTTCGAGTGAAGATTGGAGATTTTTTGCATGCATGCTATAATGGATCTTCCGAAATGGTATCTCAGTTGGCAGCAGCTATTATCACTTTTTTATTTAATTCAGTTATGATGCGGTTGGCCGGCGCAAATGGTGTGGCTGCCATTACGATCATTTTGTATGGAGAATTTTTATTTAATTCATTTCATCTTGGTTTCGCAGTTGGAATTGCTCCGATTGTCGGTTTTCAGTATGGTGCACAAAATAAAGATCAGCTGAAACGTATATATAAGACTACTTTTATTTTTGTAATTGCATCATCTGTTGCAATCACTGTGGTTGCTGCATTTTTGGCAAAACCAATTGTTTCGATATTTACAAAGGATCCGGGAACATGGGAACTGGCCTCTGTAGGATTTCAGATTTTTGCGATAAATTTCTTGTTTAGTGGAGTTAACATTGCATCTTCTGGATTTTTTACTGCTTTGTCCAATGGAAAAGTATCTGCTCTGATTTCTTTTTGCAGAACATTGCTTTTTACCGTTTTATTTTTACTTGTACTGCCGCGCGTATGGGGCTTGAACGGCGCATGGATCGCGATCCCTTCATCGGAACTTTGTACCTTAGTCTTGTCAGTCTGTATGCATGTAAAATATTTTATAAAAAAGAGTGAAAAAAATTATATTTTATCCTAAAATGAAATAGATGTTATAAATGAAGGGGATAAGGAGGACGCCGTAAAATGGCAATCCATGTAAAAAGCGAAATTGGAAAATTGAAAAAAGTAATGCTTCACAGACCGGGGCAGGAACTGGAGCATCTGGTTCCGGAAGATCTGGAACGGCTTTTATTTGATGATATTCCTTATTTGAAAACTGCAAAAATCGAGCATGATATGTTTGCGGAGATTATGCAGAGACAGGGGGTAGAAGTCGTATACCTGGAGGATCTGACGGCAGAGGTGCTGAAAAATCCTGAAAAAAAGGAGCAGTTTGTTCGGGAGTTTATTGCAGAGGGTGGTGCTTCTGCAACAAAAGTGAGAGAGCAGTTATACGAGTATCTGATAAATATTTCAGATGAAAAGGAACTTGTATTAAAGACTATGTCGGGAATCAGGGCTTCTGAATTAAATGTAAAATTGAGTTGTTCACTGGTAAGTCTGGTGAAAAAAGAAAGTCAGTTTTTACTGGATCCGATTCCGAATCTTTATTTTACGAGAGATCCTTTTGCCTGCATCGGAAACGGTGTCAGTCTGAACCACATGTATTCCCGGACCAGAAGAAGAGAAACACTTTACGGAAAATATATTTTAAAATATCATCCGGATTTTGCCGGAAAAGTACCGTTTTACTATGACAGAACGATGGATTTTGCCATTGAAGGCGGAGATATTTTGAATCTGAGCAATAAAGTCATTGCTATCGGAATTTCCCAGCGTACAACGCCGGAAGCGATTGAACTTCTGGCACAGAATATATTTGCAGATGAGACATCAGAAATTGAAACGATTATAGCACTGGATATTCCGTCTGTCCGTGCTTTCATGCATCTGGATACAGTATGTACGCAGGTAGATCATGACAAATTCACGATTCATCCGGGCATCATGCAGACACTTCGTATTTTTGAAATCAAGCCGGGAAATCAGAAGGGGCAGTTAAAAGTGACAGAGTCCGATGCGATGCTTTCGGATATCCTTGCAAAATATCTGGAACTGGATAAAGTGACATTGATAAAATGTGGCGGTAAAGACAGAATTGCTTCCGAGCGTGAACAGTGGAACGATGGTTCTAATACTCTTTGCATTGAGCCTGGAAAAGTTGTCGTATATGACCGGAATTATGTGACTAATGACATTTTGCGTCAGCATGGTATCGAGGTACTGGAAATGGCAAGTTCGGAGCTGTCCAGAGGGCGGGGAGGCCCACGCTGTATGAGTATGCCGCTTGAAAGAAAATAAATAGTGCTTTGGTTCTTGCGAAGATCAGGTTGGCAAAGTATAATCGGGGTATAGAGTAAGTCATGTATGAATTGTACCGGGATAAAAGAGGTGGTACGACAGGCAGAGGTGATCCGTATGGGACGAAAAATAGCAATCGGCATCCAGCAGTTTGATACATTGCGGGAAAATAATTATTTTTATATTGATAAAACAGATTTTATCCGGGAATGGTGGGAATCCGGTGATGCAGTTACCTTGATCACACGTCCGCGCCGTTTCGGAAAGACCTTAAATATGAGCATGCTGGAGCAGTTTTTTTCCGTGAAATATGCTGACGGTGAGCATCTGTTTCAGGGGTTAGATATCTGGAAAGAAGAGAAATATCGGAAACTTCAGGGAACCTATCCTGTCATCAGTCTGTCCTTTGCAAATGTAAAGGAAAAAGACTATAAAATGGCGAGAAAAAAGATCTGTCAGTTGCTGACAAAATTATATGCGGATCATTCTTATCTTCTGGAAAGTGGATTGCTGTATGAAACAGATGTTGCGTTTTTTAAACGGGTTTCAGAAGATATGGATGACAGTGATGCGTCGTTGGCGCTCTACCAGTTATCGGATTATCTGTGCCGCTATTATGGGAAAAAAGTAATCATCCTGCTGGACGAGTATGACACCCCGATGCAGGAGGCCTATGTAAATGGATACTGGGAAGAACTGGTAGTATTTTCCAGAAGTATGTTTAACGCTGCTTTTAAAACAAATCCATGGTTAGAGCGTGCCATGATGACAGGAATTACGCGTGTAAGTAAGGAATCTATTTTTTCGGATCTGAATAATTTAAAAGTTGTTACTACAACTTCGGATGAGTATGCTACCTCGTTTGGATTTACAGAGAAAGAAGTGTTTGAGGCATTGGAGGAGTGTCATTTATCTGAAGAGCGTGAGCAGGTAAAACACTGGTATGATGGATTTATGTTTGGAACACATTCAGATATTTACAATCCATGGTCCATTCTGAATTTCCTGGATACAAAACGATATACCACTTACTGGGCAAATACCAGTTCTAACAGTCTGATTGGAAAACTTTTGAAAGAAGGAAACCGACAGATCAAGGAAAAATTTGAAAGACTTCTGCGTGGAGAATCGATAAAATCTCCTATTGATGAACAGATCGTATATGATCAGCTGGATGGAAATGAACGGGCAGTCTGGAGTCTGCTGCTGGCCAGCGGCTATTTAAAAGTGCTTTCCTACGAGCAATATCGTGATATTCCGGAAGGAAATCAGCCACAGTATGAATTATCTATCACAAATTTAGAAGTGAAACTGATGTTTCGCAATATGATCGGTCAATGGTTTGCATCTGCAGAATCGGATTACAATGATTTCGTAAAAGCATTACTTCTTGGAGACGTGGATGCGATGAATGAATATATGAATCGTGTGGCGCTGCTTACATTCAGTTCCTTTGATACGGGAAAACATCCATCCGGTAAAAGTGAGCCGGAACGTTTCTATCATGGATTTGTACTTGGCCTGATGGTAAACCTTCAGAATCGTTATTATATTACATCCAACCGGGAAAGTGGATTTGGCAGATATGATATTATGCTGGAACCGAAAAATGCAACAGATGATGCAATCATTATCGAGTTTAAGGTATATAATTCCAGAAGAGAACAAAGCCTGCAGGATACCGTACAGCATGCGCTGGAGCAGATCAAAGAGAAAAAATATGAGACAGAACTTCTGGACAGAGGAATATCAAGGGAACGCATACGGAGGTACGGATTTGCATTCTGTGGAAAAGAAGTATTGATAGGATAAAAATGTTGGGAAAAATATAGTTTTATTTTTGGCAATTTATATAACAAATATTAAAAAAATATCCTGAATGAGTCATTTGTTAAGATAAACTTTTGACTATCAGGATATTTTCTTTCAAGAATATATAACAGGTTTTATACTATTGATTCAATGATGTTTTAATTAGATAAATAATGAGAAATTAAATCATTCATATATCTGTTTGCTTTTTCTTGATTTTGTATAGCAAAATCTTTTATAAAATCAGTGTCATTATCTATAATAGCCTGCAATAACTCTCGATGGTGCTGAACATAATCAGGAGAGAAGGTGTAAGGAAAAATATTATTTACAATAATACGTTCCTTAAATTCTAATCGTTTGGTAATTTGTATTAATTCCGTATTTCCTGTGGCTTTAATTAAAAGAGAATGAAATTCAACGTTATTATCATATTGTTGAATAGGGTCTGTTAGGGTTTTTCCATGATGTAGATTTGCTTCCAAGCGCATGAGAATAGTACGTGGAATACGACCTTTTAAAAAATCAATAGCAGCAGTCCGTAGCCATTCTAACATTTCTAAAGTATCGAGACATTCATCCAGTTGTAGTTCACGAATAATACAGCCATGAGTGGAATCTGTTGTTGTGAGCCCTTCCATTTCCATTTTTTTTATTGCCTCTCGTACAGGAGTACGACTTATTTGGAACCAATTGGCCAGTTCTTCTTCTTTTAATCTAAATCCAGGTGTCAGAATACCGGTAGCGATTGCCTCTTTAAAGGTGCAATATACCATATCACTCACCTGTTTTTTATCTCCGAGTTTATCGCGAATTTCTAATAATTGATCTTTCATAATAAATATTCCCCCTACATAAAAAATCCTTTAACAATCTAATTCTATAAAAAGTATAAAAAATTAACCTGAAAAGTCAATGGATTCATGGATATGTATATGTCTGTATACGACAGTATACATTAGTGCTTTTTTCGATACCAACATATAAAAATGCATTACTTGAAAGAAGAAACAGCCTTGTTATACTGAAATCAGAAAGAAGGGAAAGGATAAAAATGAAAGAAAAACTTATAAGCGTAGTTACAGAACAAAAAAAATTAGCAACAGATATTTTTAGCTTGAAAATACAGGCAAATGGTTTAACAAAAGAAGCACGTCCTGGACAGTTTGTAATTTTATATTGTAATGATCAGAGTAGAAAGCTTGGACGTCCATTGAGTATTTGTGAAATTGATAAAGAAAAACAGGAATTAAGAATTGTATATCGTGTAGCTGGTAAGGGGACAGAGGAGTTTTCCAAATTAAAAAAAGGAGATACGATAGCTGTTTTAGGACCTTTGGGGAATGGATATGATATTCATAGAGAACATGTTATTTTGACCGCAGGTGGGATAGGTATTCCACCAATGTTAGAACTGGCAAAAAATTTACAGGGAGAAAAAACGATTGTATTAGGATATCGAAATAATGAAATGTTTTTAAAAGAGGATTTTGAAAAATACGGAACTGTCTATATTGCGACAGATGATGGCTCTGCAGGCATCAAGGGAAACGTTGTTGATGCATTAAAATATTATGGTATCAAAGGAAATTTAATTTGTGCATGTGGTCCAACTCCTATGTTGCGGGCACTTGCAAAATATGCAGAAGAGAATAAGACGGAAGCAAAATTTTCAATGGAAGCACATATGGCATGCGGCATAGGCGTTTGTTTGGGATGTGCAATTCCAATAAAGACAGAAGAAGGATTTGTATATCAAAGAGTATGTAAAGATGGTCCTGTATTTGATAGTAAGGAGATAATGTTCGATGAAATGTAAAGAAATTGAAATTGGTAAATTAAAATTTAAAAATCCTGTATTTGGAGCATCTGGATGTATTGGACATGGGTATGAGATCCAGGATTATACAGATATCAGTCAAGTTGGTGCATTATCTATGAAAACAGTGACATATGATCCAAGAATTGGAAATAAACCGCCTCGCATTTGTGAGGTACCAAATGGAATGATGACATCAATTGGTCTTCAAAATCCTGGTGCAAAAAAATATATTTCAGAATATTGGCCAAAGATTCAAGCGTCTATGAGACCGGATCAGATTATTATAAGCATTGGCGGCAATGATATAGAAGACTATTTGAAAACGGTGGATTTATTTTTAAAAACATGCAGTGAAAAAGATATTGCAGCAATTGAAATTAATGGAGCATGTCCAAATGTAAAACATGGTGGTGGGGTTATGAGCGCCTCTGCTGATGCAATGTATAATTTAATAAAGGCAGTGAAAAATCATACAAATATTCCTGTTATAGGCAAAATGAATACAAATTTCCAAAATTTTTGTGATGTGGCAAAAGGAATTGAAGCAGCAGGAGCAGAGGCAATATATTTGGTAAGTACACCAATGGGACTTCGCATTGATATAAAAAGACGAAAGCCTATGATAGGTAATATAGTAGCTCCGGTTAATGGACCTGCAATCTTTCCGCAGTCGGTTTTAAAGACATGGAATGTTTATAAATGTGTTCAAATTCCAGTTATTGCCAGTGGTGGTATTTATACGGCGGAAGATGCTGTTGAAATGATGATGGCAGGAGCAACAGCTGTAGGAATTGGTAGTGCACAATTTATTAATCCTAATGCGATGAATGAGATTTTGGAAGGATTAATACAATTTTGTGATGAAAATGGTATTGTAAATTTTGCAGAATTAACAGGAGCAGCACAGATATAAAAAATATTCTACTGTATACAGAGAAGTACATAAACAAACAAATGTATATATACAAATAAGAAAATATGAGAAAAAATGGTTGTATAATACTAGTATAAATTAATCAAAAAGTTGCGCAACGATTATTTATAAGACAAAAGGAATTTTTACGATTAAAAGGAGAAGAG
>UMES01041793.1_pt1 | contig 13803 bp, 12 predicted proteins | sample 1964791 | NCBI WGS metagenome assembly UMES01 (sample SAMEA4836024, study PRJEB28245) | human gut metagenome | biome: gut microbiome; material: fecal sample | place: Denmark | collected 2008
TAAACATCGCTACAAAGATTAGTGCGATGACTACAAGTGCTCCTACTCCTGTGGCTGTGGCAAGCACACCACATACACCTGATAAAATCATGAGCACCATGGCCAGAATCATTGATTTTTTCGTTCCAAATCTTGTATCAAGCACACCCAGAAGCCAGCTTCCGATTGCTCCAAATACAGCTACCATCATCATAATAATCGTGTAATTTAATTCCGGAAATGCAGAAATAATTGCATTCGACTGAGTCATTGTACCTACTGCTCCCATCAGAAGCAGACCACAGCTTACCGCCGCAAACCAGAAATCGCGTGTTTTAAAAATATGTCCGGTAGTCCAGACGGTTGTCTGTTTGTTTCTGATTTCTTCTTCCAGCATCTGTTTTGCCACTTCCGGTGTAAGATTTTTATCATTATCACGATAAGCACCACACTGTTCCGGATAATCTGTTACGAATGCAAGGAACAGAATATATCCAATTGTTGTGAGTATCAGAAATGGTAAAAATGCTTTCATTACTGCCGGCATTCCACCAGTAGCAAGCGGTGCCATGGCTGTGGATGCAAAAAATCCAATTACACCATTACTTACCGGATATGCGATTGTTGCAATTCCCATCACTGTTCCTTTTCTGGTCGGAAACCACTGTCCTGCAATGATACTCAGGAAAAACAGTGCATACATTGTAACGACAACATTTTCAATCAGATAAACGGCTGACCAGAGCTGCAACTGTGTGAAAGGAATTCCTGCCACACCAAAAGCTGCCACAACCGCAACCAGACCAATCACTGCCGTCAGCTTTTTAATACTTTTTATTTTTCCAATAAAATTGGAAATAATAATCTGTAAAATAATTCCGATTCCTGTTCCAAGTGTCAAAAGCATTGCTACTTTTGCAGAACCACCATAGAAATCAGCCAAAATGTTTAATGGGTAATTTGTAAACACCTGAAACATCATAAATCCAAAAAATAATACCACGATTAAAAGCCATCCTCTGACTCCAAATCCTATGCTTTTCTTATTATTCATAATAACCTCCATTCCTCCGCCTTCTGGCTGACACAACTTATATGTTGTAAAAAATCCAAATTTTTTTGACATTCGTGCCCTAAATGATTATCATGCAAAGCATGACCTGTTCTTTTTCAGCTTATTACATTTTATCCATATAGCTTTTTGATCATATACTCCAAGCCATTGAGTTGTTCCTGTGCAAAATGCATCCGGAAGCAATCCTGCTGAAGCATGGTACAACGAAAATTTTTTATTTCTTCCTCGGTTCTGTCATTATAAATTTCCATCAGAAGAGACAATGCCCCGCAAATCACCAGTGAATCACTGGTTCCCTGACAATGCAGACGACCATCTTTCCATTCTGTATGCATCCATGTATTCACCTGACACTCACGAATCAGATACATTTCTGTCTTCAATTCCGCCGGATACTCCGGCAGCTCCAGACCGCATTCAACCAGAAAGGTATACTGACTCATCTGGTCTCCCAGTTCGGCCAGATCATTCAGAATATCTGTTTCTGTCTGTTGCATACTCTCCTGTATTATCTGACCCATTCAGCTTTCTCCTCCCTGAGTTTCTGGTACACGCAGTCACACAGCTGCGTAAATGTATCGATCTGCACGCTGTCTTCAGCAGTTATATTGATGTCATATTCCCGATTGACCGCAAGCAAAAACAGTATTTTTTTGTTCATTGCCGTCGTTGCACCACCACACTTTGAAGCTGACTCTGCTGCGTCCAGTTCTCCATGTGGTCTTTTCGCTGCTTTTTCTGCAGAAATCTGACAGATTTCATAAAAATTATCTGTTACGATTTCCTGCGGATCCAGCAAAAATTTTGCACACATATATTGTAAAAACAAATGACCAAAGACGTCCCGTGAGAGACTTTTTCGTCCCTCACGAATCATCTTTATATACAGTTCACTGTCTTTTTTCTGCTGCAAAATCTTTTCTTTGATATCTTTTCGCATTATGCAGTCACAACTTCCATGCCAAGGACTTCCCCGAGCATTTTGACATCTTCGATATGATCTCCAAATACAAGTGGCATATGAAGACCGAATTTAGCCTGTTTGTGGAAATATTCGTATTTATCTGCAACTTCAAAATAAACACCTTCGCTACAGCCGGTCGTTGTATAACCAAAACCGCCAAGTACCGTTCCTTTTGCCACCATGATCTTCTCGCATAACGGATCATAACGCATCAGAGTAATTGTCTCTCCTCTGAATTGTGAAAAATCAATTCTCATAGTTGCCCCCCAGCCACTATGTGTAAATGGACGCAGAGAATATGCTGTTTTTTCTGAATCAAATCCGTGGATCAGACGGTTTGGTGTCGCATGTCCGCTGTAGTAGATATTCTGTGTGCGATCCATGTCTTCGATATAACCGATTCCGGCAAATTCACCCTCTACCTGTTTGTCTCTCCAGATACATGGCTGTGTATTTCCCATATATGGTGCTTTTCCTGTCAGATTTGCAAGTGCTACAATAGATAATGTACCAAGCAGATCGTACTCACAACCGGATGGGATTCCCATCTCATTTAACAGAGAGTGGCTGAAACAGAATGTAAACTGCTCTTCATTCATTCTTCTTGTTGCACATCCATCCGGACATACTGCTGTAAACGCATTGCATCCGAAATGCTCGCATAATTTCTGGATCAGCACTGCTGCTTTGACTGAATTTTCAATGTAATGCTCCTGCACATCATTCTCAACAGAACCATCAGCCAGTTCTTTTGACCATGCTTTTACTTCTTCCATGTCTTTATCTGTCAGATTGTATACCTGACGTCCCGGTAAAGTATGATTTTTTCCATGTTCATTGACATGCATCATATCCAGGAACTCATGGAAACTGAAATAATTAAAGCGTGCCCCAAGTTTTTTAGTCACCATATCATTACTGATAAAGGCATCCTGTCCACCCATGGAGTAGTGGGAATTATTTCTGGTCACCGCAAGGACTTTTGTACGCTGTAGTGCTTTTCTGGCACGAAGTGCTTTCAGCAGACGGATGGCATCAGGCAGATCCAGAATCGCATAACTCTCATAACCTCTGGCATTCAGTACCGCATGCTCAGCTGTAGATACGAACATTCCTTCGCCGGCTACCGGTACATGATAGCGCATTGCAAATTCTTTCATGATACCTTCTCCACGCATTCCGGTAAAAATAAAGATATCTGCTTTTCCGACACGATCTACCAGTTTCTGTTCTTCTTCCTCTGTGATGAAAAATTCATCTGACATTTTGATATATAAAGGATCAAGTAAATGAATGCCCGGAATATGGCTGAGTGCTCCGCCATATCCCTGTGTCCACATTTTGAAGATTTCAGCTTGGTTCATCAGATCAAATTCCTGTGTCAATGCCTCTGGCGGGCCAAAACGACATGGTCCTTCATATGCATACTCATGAATGAGCGCAGTGTACACAAGCTGAACATTTAATTCCACATCAATACTCTTTTTTACATCATACATAAATGCTGTACCTCCTTACAAATCACTGTTATCTTTAGCATGGTTTTACCATAACACAAAACTTTGCTCCCAGCGAAATGAGAATAAGTAATCATTTTATACACAATCTGCATAAAGTTCATATCATTTCTATCGGTATTATATATATTTTGCGCAATTAAATCATCGCTTGCTGTCACTATTAAAGCGGACAAGGCCGCAAAAAACTCCTGAAAGGATCGTAATTCTGCTATCTCAGAATCACGATCCTTTCAGGAGTTTTTCTCACACCATCTGTATGCTTCTACTATATTAACTTTCGTCTTCTTCTGACAATCCATTCAAAAATAATACCAACGCCAGATTATAATTTTCTTTTTTCCAGGCATAAATCATATGAAGCACATGCTCTTCTTTCGATAATTCCAGGAAATGAAACAGCATGCTGTTTTTCACCTGCGGAACATCACCACACGCAATCGCGACACCATTTCCGGCTGCCACATTTAAAAGCTGGGATTCGTGATTTTTCACATACTTCATCTTCTTGCATTGAAAACCATAGTGACTCAACAGATTATTTGTATCCTCAAGACGGAATGGAGAATCCTTCTCATCCGGTGCAATAAATGTCTCATCCTTCAGATCATAAATTGTTAAATTCTCCCGTTCTCCCAATGCGCTGTTGGCACACACAATGATTCCGGGAGAAAGCCGACACAGCTTTCTTGACAATGTCGATGGCAGGTTTTTGGCTTCAAATCCCATCGTAAAAATCAGATCATACTTATCATCCTTCAGCCCCCTGCGCAATTCGCCGAAGGAACAGTAATTGATATTAACTGTCAGCTCACTGTATTTTTTTCCAAACTCCACCAGCAGTTTCAAAACCCGTGGTTCTGTCTCAAAGCCTTCCAGCACGCCGATATTAAGTTTTCCTGTAATACCGTTGCTGGAAGCCTGAATCTCTTCTAATCCGGCCTCAATTTCTTCCAATGATTTTTTTAAATGGCTGACCATAATAGCCCCGGCTGGTGTCAGGCGCACCTCTTTTCGTGTCCGAACCAGAAGTGGTGTCTTACATTCTTCTTCCAAAGACTGAATTTGTCTGCTGACGGTAGGCTGAGACAAATATAATCGTTCTGCTGCTTTTGTGAAATTCAGGCAGTCTGCCACCGCCAGAAATGTACGCATTTGCTCCATTGTCATCGTTTTATCCTCTCAAAAAAAGCAATTACTTTTTCTGTGTATTCGCCAAGTTTTTCCATTTCTTCCATCGTATTGTAAAATGCCGGAGAAATACGAATCACTGTGTCTAATCCCATTTTATTCACGATTAGCTGCGCACACATGCTTCCTGTCCGCACTGCCACACCATATTTGTCGATCATACTTGCAAAATCGTAAGGATGCACACCCTCAATCTGAATGGAAATACAGCCTGCCCGCTGTTTTGGATGCCCCAATATGTTCACCTGTGGAATAGCCTCTAAGACTTCTTCTGCCTTCTTTATCAGCTCTTCTTCATAGGAAGCCATTCGCTCAATTCCGATGTCCATCAGATAATCCAGGGCCGCGCCCCAGGTGATGATTCCACTGTAATTCAGTGTGCCTGCTTCCAGCCGCGCCGGAAGTTCGGCAAATGTTGTTTTTTCTTCTGTCACAATGTCGATCATGCCGCCACCGTAACGATATGGCTGCATTTCATTCAACCATTTTTCACGTACAAACAGACAGCCGACACCCGTCGGTCCCATCATTTTATGGGCGGAAAAGCCAAGAAAATCACATTGCAATCCTGCCAGGTCAAAAGTTCGATGGCGCACCTCCTGTGCAGCATCAATATACACCGGAATCTCATATTCTTTCGCCCATGCGATCAGTGTTTCGATATCAACCACGGTTCCCGTTACGTTTGATACAGCAGTGACAGCCAGCAATTTCACTTTATCTGACAGCATCCTTTGTGCCGCATCCATATCCAATTCGCCATCCACGGTCGGAATCATGCGAAACTCCGCTCCGCATTCCTGACAGACCTGCTGCCACACAACAAAGTTGGCATGATGCTCCAGTTCTGTGGAGAGCACCACATCGCCCGGCTGCAATACATGACGCAGGAAGCTCTGCGCCACCAGATTTGCAGAATCCGTCGCTCCGGAAGTAAAGATGATCTCTCCCTGATCCTCTGCATGCAAAAAATCTTTTAGCTTATTCCGCACTGCTTCCATATGCATCGTGGACTGTTCACTTAAATAATGGATTCCACGATGCACATTCGCATTATACTTTGTGTAATGCTCCACAAAACAATCCAGCACCTGCTGCGGAAGCTGTGTCGTCGCCGCATTATCCAGATAGATCAGATCTTTTCCATGTATTTTTTCTTTTAGAATCGGAAAATCATCCCGAATTTCCTCCCATGTACGCATGTTTTCTCTCCTTTTTACTCACATGTACGCTCGGAATCTTTTAAATGAAGAATTCTGAGAGTACATTCATATTGTTCAAAACCACATATCTGGATTGACATCCAGTCTGTCAATAAACTCCTTTAACTCCGGTTTGTTATTCGCCTTACGCCAGATCAGCGCCACACCGCTTCTGGTATTTGCCACCGGTCGGAACTGTATCTCCCCAAAACTTGGATTTGCATATCCCCTGAAATTACGATCACACAAAAATATATCCTGCTCTGACATCAGGTTAAAAGGCAGTGATGTCGCATTATTTGTATATCGCACATAATCCGGTTCAAATCCTGCCTGATGGCACAGATCATCGATCATGCCATTATAACTTGGCGTATAAAGTGGTGAAATAGAAACAAATTTATATTTCGCCAAATCTTTTATTTCTATCAGTTCCTCCTTTGCCAACGGATTTTTGGACAGCATACCTACATTATGAGGACAGATATTGATCACGCAATAATCCAGTTCCTCCGTCTGCAGCTGTTCCACATCGTACAATACCGTATAACCCAGATCCAGATGTCCGGTCAGTACTTCTGATCGGATTGCCTCTACAGGATTGCTGTGAATACTCAGATACACATCCGGTTTGTGCCGCATAAAATTCCGGATCTGCGGCAGGGCAAATTTCTCCGGATCATGAGAATCCAGCATCCCGATGGACAGCATACTCTGATATCCACTCTGTAAAATCCGACATTCCTCCACAGAATGATCAAAATCTTCCAGCACTTGCTTCCACTTCTTATACAGATGTTTTCCTGCATCTGTCAGAATCAGCCGCTTGTGACTGCGGATAAAAAGCGTAAGTCCCAACGTCTGCTCTATTGAGATAATTGTCTTGCTAAGCGTCGACTGGGTCGTATACAACTGCTTCGCCGCACTGGTAAAACTGCCTTTCTCCGCCACTTTCAAAAAGTAATGGATCTGCAACATGTTGATTTTGGGATATTCTTTCGGCTCCATATGTTCCCTCCTTTATGATTGCAGAGATGCACAGAAAAATCTGTCATACATTGCATAACATGCATCTCGCAGCAAGAATGCCAAGAGCATTCTTGAATCATAGTAAAATTGTATGTTTTATTCCAGGCAAAGAAAAAAATGCCATATATGATTCCATTTTCGAATATATGTCGTTTTTTGATACATTTTATTGTTTCTTCTTCTTATCTATTCCATTTTCGAATGATATTAGCAGTTTTCTTCGCTTTTCTTTCCTATATTTTTCAATTAGCATCATTATAACATCAAAAAACGAAATGTAAAGGAGAAGAATCATGATTGAAAAAATTACTGATGTAAAACTGAATGTCCGTCCGGTATTTATCGGTCTTGTACACCAGTACTACTATGAAGGACCATGCCGTTTCGGAAAAGGCGAAGAGTTGGAGAAGGACTATGATGTATTTATGAACTCCGAGCTATACCGTCAGTTCCAGAAAGATGTTGCAGAAAATATGCCACTGGACGTAGTCAATATGATGGAGCCAATCTATGTAGAACGTGATGACTGGTTTTTAACAGACGAAGACATGTTCCGCACAATGGCAAAAGATATCGACCAGGTTGATTACTACCTGTTTTCCTTCGGTATCGGCCGCGGCGATATTTATCTTGAGTTTGCTCAGAGATATCACAAACCGCAGGGCGTTATGCCGGCTCAGTGCTGTGAGGCAACCGTAAATACTTCCGCTGTCCGTGCAAGAGGTCTGGAGGCTTATGCATACCGCAGCTGGGAAGAATTAGGAAGACATATGCGTGTATTAAGAGCGAGAAAAGCACTGGCAAGCACCCGTGTTATGGTTGTGACTCGTTTCAACTCCTCCCGCTCCTTCAGTTCTTCCGACAATCTGGTAGATCTGAATTATGTAACAGAAAAATTCGGCGTACAGTTCCGTTACCAGAACTTCCATGAATTAATGGATATGCTGACAGTCAGAGATCCGAAAACAAACCCGACACTTCCTGGACGTGAAGCATGCAATCTGACAGAGGAAGATATGAAAGAAGTAGAACGTCTGGCTGATGAGCTGATCGCCGGTGCCAAAGAGGTCCGCATGGAGCGTGGAATGCTTGAAAAATCCTTAAAAGGATATGTATTAGTTCAGAAACTGCTTGATCGCAACGGATGCAACGCATACACCATGCCATGTCCGGACTGCTGTTCCACAAGAAGATTAAATCATGATCAGCTTACTTTCTGTCTGACACATTCTCTGAACAACGAGAATCAGGTTCCTTCCTCCTGTGAGATGGATATCAACTCCGTACTGGCTATGGCAATCATGGAAAACCTGTCTGACAAAGCAGTTTACATGGGTAACTCTAACCCGGTACTGTACCGCGACGGCAAAATGGTTACTATGCAGGGATTCGGCCAGGATCAGCTGGCAGCTGCTACCGATGAGCGTGATGATCTGTATCTGGTATTCCACTCCACTCCAAATCGTAAACTGCACGGTTACAAAGAGGCATCTAAAGCAGAGTACAGCCTTGCTCCATTTGCAAACGACCAGGGATTCGGTGCAACCATCCGTTATGACTTTACACAGGATGCAGGTCAGGAAGTAACTCTGCTTCGTATCTCACCGGATGCGAAAAAACTGTTTACAGCAAAAGGAACCATTCTTGCAGGCTCCGGTGCAGAGCGCACAAACTGTGATGAAGGATTTTTCATGAAAATTGCAAACCAGGAAGACTTCTTCTACAAACATATTAATTTTGGTAATCACCTGGTTGTTACATACGGCGATTACATTAAGGAATTACAGCTTCTCGGTGAGAGCCTCGGACTGGAAGTTGTAACAGCCTAAATGCAGCACAACTCCATGTGCAATGGAAGCTTTCATCTCAGTCTGAGTTGAATATCTCAGCTTATGCTGACCAGAATCACGCACCAAGTCTCACATGCGTTCGATTTGAATTTATGATTATCTAACAGAAAGAGGAACGAGCAATGTCCATCATCAAGAAAAAGAGCGGGCTTCTCATGTATCAGAAAAAGTCTGCCGAATATATGGAAAAAATAAAAACCACGCCTTATCCGGACTGGAAATCTCTGCATCAGGATCTGTACGGATTTATCCTGAGCAAATATATACTGCTTGGTGATGTCACTGATATTTATGATCTGACAGAACTTGCTGAATTAAGTGTCGCAAAAACCATTCAGATGCCAAAAGAAGACAGTAAACAGTTAGATGGCGCACATTCCTGTGAAGGAACCACCTCCGCCATGAATAAAAAAGTACTGCTTCTCATGGCTCTGCAAAAAGGGCTGAATATAAAATTTTCAGCCCAAAACACTGCCAATCTGACAGATACTCGCCTCATTGCACAGGAAGTCTGGAAATTACTTAACTTATAAAAACCAAATAAATACCAAAACCATCATATCTTTTGAAACACAATGTGTCTCCACCAGAGGCAGATTGTGTTTCTTACGCTAAGGAAAAGTCTAGTATTTTACTGGGAGAAAGGTTGAAAAATGAAAAAAGGGAACAAAAACGAATTATTTAATTTTGGAAAAGGCTGGGGAACCATTATCTTCTGTCTGCTGATGTTCTGGTTTTATGCCGGTATGGTGAATGACAGTTCCAATGTTGTCGCTCCTGCAGTTGCAGAAAAACTTGGCATTCCTGCCGGTAATGTATTAAATATGGGTACCGTAGCTGCTATGGTCGGCGTAATCTTCTTCTTCGTCATGGGTGCGGTAAACCGTAAGATCGGACCGCGTTTGACAAGTTTTATCTGTCTGATCCTTGGTGGTGTCGGATATTTCGGCATGGGACATGCCAACAGTCTGGCTCAGTATGCCATCGGATTATGTATCTGTACCATCGGATGTATGAGTGCCGGTTATATTTCCGGCGGTGCTTTCGTGGCTCAGTGGTTTCCTAAGAAAAAAGGTATCGTTATGGGTTACACAACCATGGGCCACAACATGTCCACCGGCTTCTTTGTACCGCTGATCACCATGCTGGTTGCCAGAATGGGCGTTACAAATGCTGTTGTATTTCCGGTAATTTTAATCGTGATCCTTGCTTTTGTCGGACTTGCATTTATGAGAAATACTCCGCAGGAACGCGGCATTAACCCTGATAACGTATCTGATGAAGAATATCGAAATGAATACTTTAACGAAGAAATTGATGAAGATGGCGGCTGGACAGTAAAGAAATTATTCTCCAAGAAAACATTCTGGCTGGTTGCAGTTGCTTCCGGTGGATTCCAGTTTGTATCCACCATCATTATTACACAGCTTGTTGTTCGTAACCAGGAAGTAGGATTTACACAGGCTCAGGCACTTACTATTATGACAATCCTTGCCTTCGCCGGTATCGTCGGTTCCTGGATCATCGGTGCTATGGATCAGAAACTCGGCACAAAGAAAACCATGATTTTCTTTGGTATCTGGTATGCAGTTGCCCTGCTTCTGGAAGTCACCGAAAAACGTCCGCTGGTCATCGTTTTCCTGATCATGTTCGCACTGGCTCTGGGCGGTTCCGCAAACTTTACAACTTCCCTGCCTGCAGCTGTATTCGGACGTCATGGATTCAAAAAAGTAAACTCTGTACTTTTCCCGATTCAGGCGCTGGTATCTTCCTTCGGCTTCTGTGTAAATGGAAATGTATTAAATGCAACCGGAAACCTGCGAATGTCTTATGTCATTGCAGCCATTGCTTCTATCGTTGTCGTTATCATTGTACTTTTCATCAATGAGCATCAGTACAATCGCGATTTTATGACGGAATGCGAAGCAGAAGCATTTACAAAAGAATTGCAGAAATAAGCATCATTTGAATGCAGACCGCAAAGTGACTGCGTTTATAAGCAAACCGCAAAAACGGATTATGAATATCCGTTTAACACTTAGGATAGGTAATAAACAGTCAATGCCGAGGGCATTCTTGAACCCAGATCCGGCATTGTCAGAAAGAGAGTACAGTATGACAGAACAACGACTTTCCATCGCAGAAGAACAGGCAGAATTTATTAATGATTTTAACGAAATTGATGACTGGATGATGCAGTACAGCTGCCTATTGGAATTAACCGCAGACATGAAACCTGTGTCAGATGAAGAAAAAAATGAGCAGAATAAAATCTCCGGCTGTCAGGCTGATCTGTGGATCATTCTTTCCTTTGAAAACGGAATTGTTCACGTCCGTGCTGACAGTGATTCTCTGATCGTGAAAGGCATTGTCGCTGTCATTGCTGCTCTCTTTGACAAACGTACCCCGCAGGAAATCTGCGGGGCACATATTGATTTTCTTGAAAAAACTCCGTTAAAAGAACAGATCTCTACGGATCGTTTTCACGGAATGCAGACTGTGATCCGTAAAATCCAGGATTACAGTACTTCTCTGATACAAATGTAAACCATATATGCAGCATAGACAGCAAGCATACTCACACCACCTGCCCGTGTCAGAAGCTGCTTTTTCCATACAAGAGCCATAATATATACACTGACAATAACTAAAATCACAATGTCAATCAGATTGTTCATATTCATTGCAATCGGGCTGATGGCAGAAGCCAGACCACCTACCAGCAGAATATTGAAAATATTGGAACCAATGACATTTCCAAGCGCCATACCCGCCTGATTTTTTCTAGCTGCTACCACGGAGGTTACCAGCTCCGGTAAAGATGTTCCAATGGAACAGATAGTCAGCCCGATCAATGTCTCACTTAATCCAAATCCGCGGGCAATCGTTTCTGAGCAATTAACAACCATCTGACCTCCAATTACAATAGCAACCAGGCCGCCACCGATAAACACCAGACATTTCCAGATTGGCAGGGCCTTGATTTCTTCTGCTTCAACATCTTCTCCGGCCTGCATGGACTTCTTTGCAGAACGAACCATCCAGTACAGAAACAAGGCAAAAATCACAACCAGAATAATTCCATCCATATGTCCGACCATCATTCCTGCCAGTCCCATCACGCCAATAATCACTGCTACCAGTACAGAAAATGGGAATTCTTTCTTTAATGTCTCTTTCTTGATCACCAATGGCTGGAACAATGCACAGACACCACAAACCACAAGCAAGTTAAAAATATTGGAACCAATTACGTTACTGATAGCCATTCCGTTAATGCCCCGTAATGACGCTGAAATACTTACCGCACATTCCGGTGCACTGGTTCCCATCGCCACGATCGTCATTCCGATGATAAATACCGGAATATTAAACTTTTTTGCTACGGAGCCACTTCCTTCTACAAAGAAATCTGCCCCTTTAACCAGCAGTACAAATCCAATAATCACACCTATAATTGCCAAAATCATACTTTTCATCCTTTCTCAATACCATATTTTTTCTTTATTCACGAATATCACGCATTCCTGCTGCAAATTCATAAATACCCCGGCATTCTTGCTGCGAGATGCATGACATATTCTTCTGCTATTTCTATCCGAAAATCCCAAGATGTTCAATTAAAATTTTCACACCAATTCCAATCAGGATGATGCCCCCCAGAATCGTTGCCTTATCCTTGAATTTGCTTCCAAATACATTTCCAATCAGCACACCTGCAATGGTAAAACAAAAGGTAATGCATCCGATGATTGTTACAGATGTGATCAGTCTCACCTGCAGAAAAGCAAATGTGATACCGATTGCCAGTGCATCGATACTTGTGGCAATTGCCAGCAGGAAAATTTCTCTCAGATTGATCCGCACGCTGTCCTCCGGACAGACTTCTTCATTTTCTCCTTTTTCTTTAACCACATCCAGGATCATTTTTCCACCGATCAGTACAAGCAATATAAATGCGATCCAATGATCAATGGCTGTAATATAAGACTGGAACTGACTTCCAAGAAGCCATCCCAATGCCGGCATCAACGCCTGAAATCCTCCAAAAAATACTGCCAGCACAAACATATACTTTTTATCTACTTTTCGCATGCTCAAGCCTTTACAGACAGATACCGCAAAGGCATCCATGGAAAGTCCGACACCGATCAATGCCAGTTCCAAGTAACCCATAATTCAATTTCCTCCATAATGTATGATTTAACAGCTCGCATCAGGGAATATCATTGACAGGAACTCTGACACAATTTTCTCTCAAGCGAAAAAAGAGACCCAGGTATGCCATAGAATTAAATAATAATCCTTATTGACATACATGAGTCTCATTCATTAAGATTTGCCAGATTATCCTAAAAATGATAAACAGGTTGTTGACAAATCACACAATTCTTACTGTGCAAACTACTCCCTCACGAAGTTCTTTCAACTATATCGTAATGAGGAGGATTTGTCAATATTTTTAACTATTTCATCATACAAACTCATCATAAAATGACTTCAAAAATTGTCCCTCCGGACGGATTGGATCTGACGGTAATGCTGCCATCATGCACACGCACGATTTCACGAACGAGAGCAAGTCCAAGCCCTACACCACCAAGTTCCCGGCTTCTGGATTTATCTACACGAAAGAACGGTTCAAACACACGCTCCTTAAGTTCCTCCGGGATTCCGCTTCCTGTATCCTCCACGGCCAGATGCACATGGTTTTCCTCCTGATCTGCAGTTACGGTAACCTGACCACCGAAATGATTATACTTTATGGCATTCTCCACAAGATTGTATACCATCCTGTAAATAAGGATATCACTTCCTCGCAGCGTTATATCTTTACATTTTCCGATTAATTTTATATTTTTTTTCTGTGCGAGAGGTTCTAAATCTGCCAATACCTCATCTACAAGAGCATCCACTGCAATTACCTCATCCCGTCCCACAGTCTGAAGTTCACTCATGTCGAGAAGCGTCTTTACCATTTTATTGAGTCTGTCGT
>UMES01044669.1_pt1 | contig 13735 bp, 10 predicted proteins | sample 1964791 | NCBI WGS metagenome assembly UMES01 (sample SAMEA4836024, study PRJEB28245) | human gut metagenome | biome: gut microbiome; material: fecal sample | place: Denmark | collected 2008
TCCAGATATTCTGCCTTTTCCTTAGGAATTTCCATATCGGAAACAGATACGGTCATTGCCGCTCTTGTGGAGAATTTATAACCCAGAGATTTGATTTTATCCAGTACGGATGCTGTTTCTGTTGCACCGCAGCGGTTGATGCACTTATTGATAACCTTACCGATTGCCTTCTTATCTACCAAGAAGCTGATTTCGTAATCGAATTTTGTTTCCTCGTTTGTTCTATCAACGTAGCCCAGATTCTGAGGAATTGCTTCATTAAAGATAATACGGCCAACGGTTGTCTGTACCATTCTTGTTTCGGGTACGCCGTCAAATTCCAGCGTTCTTCTTACTCGGATGATTTCCTGCAGGCTTACCTCGTGGTTATCGTATGCCAGTATTGCTTCCTTTTCATCCTTGAAGGGGCGAATCATCAGATCGCCTGCTTTTTTGATTACATTGCCTTCCGCATCCAGAATATCCTCTGTGTATCTCTGGTTCAGATCGTCTCTTTCCAGAGTCAGATAATACATACCCAGAATCATATCCTGGGAGGGTACGGTTACAGGTGCACCATCGGAGGGCTTCAGCAGGTTGTTGGGAGAAAGCAGCAGGAATCTGCATTCTGCCTGTGCTTCTACGCTCAGAGGAACGTGAACCGCCATCTGGTCACCATCGAAGTCGGCGTTAAATGCGGTACATACCAGAGGATGCAGCTTAATCGCACGGCCTTCTACCAGAACGGGTTCAAATGCCTGAATCCCCAGTCTGTGCAGTGTCGGCGCACGGTTCAGCATAACGGGATGCTCTCTGATAACCTCCTCCAGAATATCCCAAACCTCTGTCTGCAATCTTTCTACCATTCTCTTAGCAGATTTGATGTTGTGAGCCAAGCCATCCTCTACCAGCTTCTTCATCACAAAGGGCTTAAACAGCTCGATTGCCATTTCCTTCGGCAGACCGCACTGATAGATTTTCAATTCGGGACCTACAACGATAACGGAACGGCCGGAGTAGTCAACACGTTTGCCCAGCAGGTTCTGACGGAAACGGCCCTGTTTGCCCTTCAGCATATCAGAAAGAGATTTCAGCGCACGGTTGCCGGGGCCCGTTACGGGGCGGCCGCGGCGACCATTATCAATCAGTGCGTCAACTGCTTCCTGCAGCATTCTCTTTTCGTTTCTTACAATAATATCGGGTGCGCCCAGATCCAGCAGTCTTTTCAGACGGTTGTTTCTGTTGATAACCCTTCTATACAGGTCATTCAGGTCACTTGTTGCGAAACGGCCACCGTCCAACTGTACCATAGGACGAATTTCGGGCGGAATTACCGGAATCGCATCCAGAATCATCCATTCGGGCTTATTGCCGGAAAGACGGAAGCTTTCGATTACCTCCAGCTTCTTGATAATACGCACGCGCTTCTGCCCTGTGGTGTCCTGCAGCTGTGCCTTCAGCTCTACGGATTCCTTTTCCAGATCAATGTCCTGCAAAAGCTTCTTAATCGCTTCTGCGCCCATTGCCGCCTCAAAGGTATTGCCGTATTTATCATAAGCCTCTCTGTATTCTCTTTCTGTCAGAAGCTGTTTGTACTGCAATTCTGTATCCCCTGCATCCAGTACGATGTAGGATGCAAAGTACAGAACCTTTTCCAATGCTCTGGGGCTCATGGAAAGGATCAGACCCATTCTGGAGGGAATCCCCTTGAAATACCAGATATGGGAAACGGGAGCGGCCAGCTCAATATGGCCCATTCTCTCACGTCTTACCTTTGCTTTTGTTACCTCAACGCCGCAGCGGTCGCAGACAACGCCTTTGTAACGGATTCTTTTATATTTACCACAATGACATTCCCAGTCTTTTGTGGGCCCGAAAATTCTTTCGCAGAACAGACCGTCCTTTTCAGGTTTCAGTGTTCTATAGTTAATGGTTTCAGGTTTTTTGACTTCACCTCTGGACCATTCATGGATTTTTTCGGGAGATGCCAAACCAATCTTGATGGAATCAAACACGATTCCCTGATCTGTATTCTGTGTGCTCATGGGTTTGTTCTCCTTTCTTATTCTTCATCCTCGTAATCGAAATCGTCAGCGGAATCGCCGGAGTAATCATCGGAAAGCAGGTCGCTGTTGTCCGCCTCCACGCCGGTTTCATCGTCAAAGAGAAATTCTCTCATCAGCTCCTCCTCTGCTGTCATGGTACGAGGCTGACGGTATTCGTCCTCTTCGTAGCCGTCGATGTTTACATTCAGATCATCCACATCTTCGATGCATTCCTTAATTTCAACCTCTGTCTGATCCTCACGCAGCACGCGGATATCCAGTGCCAGAGACTGCAGCTCCTTCAGCAGTACCTTGAAGGATTCGGGAACGCCGGGTTCAGGGATATTTTCACCCTTTACGATTGCTTCGTATGTTTTTACACGACCAACGATATCGTCGGATTTTACTGTCAGAATTTCCTGCAGGGTATAGGCTGCGCCGTATGCCTCCAGTGCCCAAACCTCCATTTCACCGAAACGCTGACCGCCGAACTGTGCTTTACCGCCCAAGGGCTGCTGGGTAACCAGAGAGTAAGGGCCTGTGGAACGTGCGTGAATCTTTTCGTCTACCAGATGGTGCAGCTTCAGATAGTGCATGAAGCCGATGGTTACACGGTTGTCGAAGGGCTCGCCGCTGCGGCCGTCTCTCAGCTGAACCTTACCGTCTCTGCCAAGTGCAACGCCCTTCCATTCTTCTCTGTGGTCTCTGTTTGCATACAGTTCATCATAAATGTCACCATTCAGCAGAGGCTTCCATTTTTCAGAGAATTCCTCCCAGCTTGTGTTGACATAATCATTTGCCATTTCCAGTGTATCCATGATGTCGATTTCGTTCGCACCATCGAATACAGGTGTGCTGATTTTCCAGCCCAGTGCCTTTGCCGCCAGGGACAGGTGGGTTTCCAATACCTGCCCGATATTCATACGGGAAGGAATGCCCAGAGGGTTCAGCACGATATCCAGAGGACGGCCGTTCGGCAGGAAGGGCATATCCTCTACAGGCAGTACACGGGAAACAACACCCTTGTTACCGTGACGGCCCGCCATCTTGTCACCAACGGAGATTTTACGCTTCTGTGCAATATAAACACGAACCAGCTGGTTTACGCCGGGGCCTACATCATCGCCGTTTTCTCTTGTGAATACCTTTACGTCTACAATGATACCTGTTTCGCCGTGAGGTACACGCAGGGAGGTATCTCTTACCTCTCTCGCCTTTTCGCCGAAGATAGCACGCAGCAGTCTTTCCTCTGCTGTCAGCTCTGTTTCCCCCTTCGGCGTTACCTTACCAACCAGAATATCGTTGGGGCGTACCTCAGCACCGATGCGGATAATACCTCTGTCATCCAGATCCTTCAGCGCATCCTCGCCCACGTTGGGAATATCTCTTGTGATTTCTTCAGGCCCAAGCTTTGTATCTCTTGCGTCTGCTTCAAATTCACTGATATGAACGGAGGTATAAACGTCCTCCTGTACCAGCTTTTCGCTCAGCAGAACGGCGTCCTCGTAGTTGTAGCCTTCCCATGTCATGAAGCCGATCAGAGGGTTTTTGCCCAATGCCAGTTCGCCCTTGCAGGTGGAAGCACCGTCTGCGATAATCTGGTCTGCCTCTACTCTCTGTCCCAGGTCTACAATAGGCTTCTGGTTCAGACAAGTGCTCTGGTTAGATCTCTGATATTTGATCAGCTTATATACATCTCTCTGAGAGTTATCATTTCTGATTACAATTTCATCTGCGGAAACTCTTTCCACAATACCGGGGTTCTTCGCAATAATGCAGATACCGGAGTCCTTCGCAGTCTTATATTCCATACCTGTGCCGACAACAGGGGAATCTGTTACCAGCAGGGGTACTGCCTGACGCTGCATGTTAGAGCCCATCAGCGCACGGTTCGCGTCATCGTTTTCCAGGAAGGGAATCAATGCAGTCGCAACGGATACCATCTGCTTGGGCGAAACGTCCATCAGCTGTACCTGTTTTCTGTCTACCTCGATGATTTCCTCTTTGCGTCTACCGGAAACCTTCTTATGCACAAAATGTCCCTCTTCATCCAGAGGCTCATTCGCCTGTGCTACGTTGTAGATTTCTTCTTCGTCCGCAGTCACATAGATAAATTCATCTGTAACAACGGGCTCCTCACCGCTCTGGTCAACCTTTCTGTAGGGTGCCTCAATGAAGCCGTATTCATTGATGCGTGCGAAGGTTGCCAGTGTATTGATCAAGCCAATGTTCGGGCCTTCTGGTGTCTCAATGGGGCACATTCTGCCGTAATGAGAATGGTGAACGTCACGCACCTCGAAGCCGGCTCTGTCTCTGGACAGACCGCCGGGGCCCAGTGCGGAAAGTCTTCTCTTGTGTGTCAGCTCGGACAGAGGGTTATTCTGGTCCATGAACTGAGACAGCTGAGAGCTGCCGAAGAATTCCTTAATTGCCGCTGTAACAGGGCGCACGTTAATCAGTGCCTGTGGTGTTACCACAGCCAGATCCTGTGTTGTCATTCTTTCGCGCACCACACGCTCCATTCTGGACAGACCGATGCGGAACTGGTTCTGCAGCAGCTCGCCAACGGAACGGATACGTCTGTTGCCCAGATGGTCGATATCGTCCACATTGCCATAGCCGTAATCCAGATGGATCACATAGTTAATGGATGCAAAAATATCTTCCAATGTAATATGCTTCGGCAGCAGCTCATGGATGTTTTCCTTGATTGCCGCCTTCATTTCCTCTGCGGTTGCGTTTTCCTCCAGCAGCTTTGCCAGCATAGGATAGTAAACTCTTTCCTTGATGCCGAATTCCTCTGCCGTCAGTCCAAATTCCTCCAGATAGCCGTCAATCTTAACGGTCTGGTTGCTCAGGATTTTTACCTTCTTTTCCTCCGCCATGATATACAGATAGCCTGCGCCGCTGTCCTGAATCCGGTCGCACAGATCCAATGTCAGAACTGCGCCTTCCTCTGCGATAACCTCGCCTGTCATGGGATCAACCACGTTTTCTGCCAGAACTGCATCGCGGATACGGTTTCTCAGCGCCAGCTTTTTGTTGAATTTATAACGACCAACCTTCGCCAGGTCATATCTCTTGGGATCAAAGAGCATGCCATTCAGCAGAGAAGCGGAGCTTTCTACTGTAGGGGGCTCGCCGGGACGCAGCTTTTTGTAAATCTCAATCAGACCTTCTTCATAGGATTTTGCAACGTCCTTTTCCAGTGTTGCCAGAATCTTAGGCTCTTCGCCAAACAATTCAATGATTTCCGCATCGGAGCCAACGCCCATCGCACGAATCAGAACAGATACAGGCACCTTTCTGGTTCTGTCAACTCTTACATAAAATACGTCGTTGGAATCTGTTTCATATTCCAGCCAAGCACCTCTGTTGGGGATGACTGTGGAGGAAAGCAGCTTCTTGCCGACCTTATCAAATTCAGATGCGTAATAGATACCGGGAGAACGAACCAGCTGGCTGACAATAACACGTTCCGCACCATTGATGATGAAGGTACCTGTTTCTGTCATCAGAGGAAAATCACCCATAAAGATTTCCTGTTCTTTCAATTCATCCAGTTCTCTATTGTAGAGTCTTGCCTTCACACGCAGGGAAGCGGCATAGGTCGCGTCTCTTTCTCTGCATTCTTCAATAGAGTATTTGGGTTCGGAATCCAAAGAAAAATCAATAAATTCCAGTATCAGATTGCCGCTGAAGTCTGTAATGGGGGAGATATCCTCAAATACTTCCTTCAGACCTTCGTCCAAAAACCACTGATAGCTGTTCTTCTGCACCTCAATCAGGTTCGGCATTTCCAGAACTTCGTTGATTTTGGAATAACTGATTCTGGTTGTGTCGCCCGAACGGAGCGCACGAATTCTGTTTTTTTCCATCTTGTCACCTCTCGTAATCTAAACTGCACCGACAAAATCGCCGCCGTGAAGCGGAGCAAAGAGACCGTTTCGTCTCTTCATTTCTTTTTTTACCCATAAAAACGGTTCGTCTGCATCCCTTTACACAAAAATTTAGAATTTCTCAAACAAAGCAAGACCTTTGCCTGCCCTTCCTTTGATCAGAAGTCATGACAAAAGCCTGTTTTATTCAAAAAATTCTATTCCTACCGTTGCAAAACTCACACCGAAGTGCGCCGTTTTTATATAATCTGAACAAAAACCACATCTCTTTCCGCATTTTACAGGGCATTTTGCCTGTAAAAGCTGCCAATTTCAAAACTTTCTGTTGAAATTTGTTTCCCCCTGTGCTATACTCAATAGCAACATGGGTTGATGTGCGTATCTGCTAATGTGGAAATTATTTTACCACGCTTAGCGCCGCCTGTCAAGCCTTTTTTTGTGCCTTTCCCCTTGGAATCAGGGGTTTTCCCCCTTCTCGCCCTCCCTTGGGGCATCCCCCCCTTCGGGAAGAAATCCCCTCCCCTCTACAGGCAGTTTTCCCTCTCGTTTTCCCTCTTTTCAGTGATGTTTGACACTTGATTTTCTGTCGAAATTCCAATTTCACTAAAACAAACATGACTTTCTCCAGAAATTTCATAAGATATTTTTTGTTTTTCCATTTCAAATTTTTGCATTTTTGTGAATTATTTTTGCACTTTTTTCAGCACAATCAAACCTTCCTTTACTTCTCCCCCTTTTCCTGTTAAACTGAATGATATGATTTTCTACAGAAAGAAGGAGATTTCTTGAAACAGAATTACCAACTCGTGCTGGAGAAAACCCTCAAGGCTCTACAGGCAGAGGACAAACGCCCATCTCTGCTGCTGCATAGCTGCTGCGGACCCTGCTCCTCCTATGTCATGGAATATCTGGCACAGTATTTTGATATCACCATCTTCTATTATAATCCCAACATTTCCCCTGCGGCGGAATTTCAGTTTCGCGCAGAGGAACAGCAGCGGCTGATTCACGAAATGGGCTTGGGCGTAAAATTTCAGCTGGGCACCTACGAACCGGAGCGCTTCTTCGCTCTGGCAAAGGGACATGAAGCGGAACCGGAGGGCGGCGAACGCTGCTTCAAATGCTATCGTTTGCGTCTGGAGGAAGCGGCAAGAGCTGCTAAGGCAGGCGGCTTTTCTTACTTTACCACCACCCTTTCCATCAGTCCCCACAAAAACGCACAGGTCTTAAATGAATTAGGAAAGGAAATTTCCGATACCTTCGGCGTTCCCTATCTTTATTCCGATTTCAAAAAGAAAAACGGCTATCGTCGCTCCTGCGAATTATCCACAGAATATCATCTTTATCGACAGGATTACTGCGGCTGTCCCTTCTCCAAAGCAGAGGCAGAGGAACGCAAACGCCGCGCACAAGCCTGAGCCACGCATACAAAAGAAAGGAAGTCTTGAAATGTCACAAAAAAATAAAGGGGTCTGCTGTATCCTGCTTTCCTCCTTCTCCTTCGCGCTGATGAATTTATTCGTCCACCTTTCCGGAGATTTGCCCTCTGTCCAGAAAAGCTTTTTCCGTAATTTCGTTGCAATGCTTTTCGCCCTGTTTATCCTTCTGAAGGAACGCCCCACAATCAGGCTGGATGGAGCTTCCAAGAAATATCTTTTCCTCCGCTCCTTCTGCGGTACCGTCGGCATCCTGTGCAATTTCTACGCGGTCGATCATCTCGTTCTCGCGGATGCGTCCATGCTGAATAAGATGTCTCCGTTTTTCGCCATCCTTTTCGGCATCCTTATCTTAAAGGAAAGAATCAATCTCTTTCAGGGACTTTGTGTGGTTGCCGCTTTTATCGGTACGCTGTTCGTCATCAAGCCTACCCCCTCTAATCTGGCATGCTTCCCTGCATTGATTGGTCTGCTCGGCGGCTTGGGTGCCGGCATTGCCTATACCTGTGTACGCGCCTTGGGCATGAAGGGTGTAAAAGGGTCATTCATCGTGTTCTTTTTCTCCGCATTTTCCTGCGTTGTCACCCTGCCCTATCTCATTTTCCGCTATCACCCCATGACGTTGCAGCAGCTCGGCATTCTCCTGCTTGCAGGACTTGCGGCGGCAGGCGGTCAGTTCACCATCACCGCAGCCTATACCTACGCCCCCGCCAGAGAAATTTCCGTCTATGACTATAGCCAGATTATCTTTTCGGCAATTCTCGGCTATTTCATCTTCGGTCAGGTTTCCGATGCTCTCAGCTGGATTGGCTACATCATCATCACCTCGACAGCCGTTGCCATGTTCCTGCGCAACAATAGAACGCATCATCCCGAACAGGCTCAAACAAAAAGGGTAATATAATCAAATAAAAGGAGATTTTTATGCTATTGGAATCTGTTTTTGAAACACTCAGAAGAATCGAAAATGAACGCCTGCAGCTCCCGATTTTCTACGAAAGCCCCATAGCCCTGCGCTTTGAAACAGGTGACCCTTCTCTGGATATTTTTCTGGATAAAACGCACCTCAATCCGAAGTATCTGCGGAGTGCCTTCTGGCGCGTTTCCTTTTTATATGAAAAAATCGCGCCGTTTGATACGCTCCTTTGGGTACTGTATCGCACGCCGGATTTGGAAACAGATGTCACTGCCATCATCGACCGCTTCTGTACGCTGACGCATCTGCCCTCCCCTGCGGAGGTCTATCAGCAGGAGGTCACAACCTCGGATGAGGAACCCATGACGCGCATTTTCCTTCTTTGGGATATGAAGCAAACGCCTCCCCTCATTGCCCCCTTGCTGAAAGGCATTTTGTCTGCCGATTTCAAGGGCTTTCGGGAGCTGTCCTCTGCCGTTTTCTTTTTCGATACCGAAAGACACCTCCTCTTTCATCCCTATGATGATCGGGGTGCAGATGTCGTTGCGGAAAAAGCAGAAACCATCCGCTTTCTGTATGAGGACTGCAAAAACTGGCTTTTAGAATACGATTTACAGCGCATGCAGAAAATTTTCGAGAACTAAAAAAGACCCTTTCGGGTCTTTTTTTATTTCTCCGCCATTTCAATTAAGTCCTTCAGCTTATAGCTTACCGTTTTATTCCCGTAATTCACATTGACGGTATATTCGTCCGTATCAAATTCGGATTCATCGCCAAGCACAACCGCCGTCACGCTGTCGCCTTCCTCAAACATTACTGCGGCATTTGTCGTTCCGCTCTCGTTGTCAATCGTCACGCTGTTCTCGTTCGGCACCTCCACAACCGCAAGACCGCCATCAATCAGCTGCATCTCCATGCGTTCCCCACTGCCAACCGTCAGCGCGCGCAGATTCATCCCCCAGCGAAACCGATTCGGTTCGTTCTGCTCCGCGTCCCCGGGCGAAGCCCAAGCCTTCCGCAAATCAATCGAAGCCATGGTCTGATCGTACATCGAAGCACTATGCACCAGCACCCCGTCCTTCACCTCGAAATTCAGATAAAGCATATCTCCATCCAGTGTCGGTTCCATCGTAATCTCGTTGGGGTTGATGGCAAAGCCCCTCGCAAACGCCTTGTATCCAAAGCCGCCCACGCCAATGCAAATCACAACCGCCATGGCAACCGCCCTTCTCATTCTGCGGTTAAACTTCCGAAACGGGTTGATTTTTCGTTTTTCCTTCGGTGCCTTCTCCTGCACCTCCTCCTGCATTTGCTCCAAAATTTCCTTGCAGGGCGCACATTCCGCAACGTGTGCCGTAATCTCCCGATTGCTTTCCTCGCTCGTCAAGCCGTCCACATAGCTAGGCAATAAATCTCTGATAATTTCACATTTCATCTCTGCCAACCTCCTTCATAATCCTTTGCTTTGCACGATAAAAGGTCACTCTCGCCCAGTTTTCATTCCTTCCGCAGATTTCCCCAATCTCCTTAAAGGAAAATCCTCCCGTAATGCGCAAGAGAAAAACCTCTTTCCCACTTTCCTCTAGAATATGCACTGCCTTCATCACTTCCATCGTCTGTTCTTTCCTGCAATAGTCATTTTCCAAACCATCCCCCGTTCCGTTTTCCTGCAACGGTTCGGTTTTCTTTCTCCTTCGCCGATCCAATTCTTGATACCAGATATGCTTTGCAATCTGGCAAAGCCATGTGGAAACCTTACAGCTTCCGTCAAATTTCCCCGAAGAACGAATTGCCCGATAAAAGGTTTCCTGCGTCAATTCCTCTGCAAGGTCTGCATTGCCGCAAAGGCTCATCAAATATTTAAATACAAACATTCCATATTCTTCAAAATCCTTTTCGGGCTGAAACATTTTTTCTCCTCCTCTCTTGTGGATTCGCTTATATATCCGTTTGCAGCAGATTTCGTTACACACTTTTCCAGATTTTTTTAAAATAAAAAGAACCTCAGCCACCTTGATACATGATGCAAGCTGAGATTCCTGAGATTCTTTTTATTCCAAAAACAGGAAAAGGGACGGATCTCTCCGTCCCTTCCGAGTATTTTGCTTATCGTCTTTGTGTAATCGAACGCAAATTTTTCAAATTAGGTTAAATTATACCAGACCCTGAGCCATCATTGCAGCTGCAACTTTCTTGAAGCCTGCGATGTTAGCACCAGCAACCAGGTTGTAGCCCAGACCAGCGCCTTCTGCTGCTTCTACAGAAATCTTGTGGATGTTCTTCATGATACCAACCAGTTTAGCGTCAACTTCTGCGCCATCCCAGCTATATCTCATGGAGTTCTGAGCCATTTCCAGAGCGGAAACTGCTACACCACCAGCGTTAACTGCTTTAGAAGGAGCAACGATCATGCCGGGTTCTGCCATAGCACGAGCCAGACCTTCGTTTGTTGTAGGCATGTTAGCTACTTCGATGTAGTACTTTGTGCCGTTAGCGATGATCTGTTCGATTTCGGGAACGTCCAGTTCGTTCTGGTAAGCTGCGGGCATGCAGATATCTACTTTCTGGCCCCAAGGTTTCTGTTTAGGGAAGAATTCGCAACCGAACTTGTCAGCGTAGTCCTGCGCACGGTTTCTGCCGGAGCTTCTCATTTCCAGCATGTAGTTGAATTTTTCTTCTGTTGTGATACCTTCGGGATCGTAGCAGTAGCCGTCGGGACCGGACAGAGTAACAACTTTACCACCCAGCTGAGCAACCTTCATAGCAATACCCCATGCTACGTTACCGAAACCGGACATAGCAACTGTCTTGCCTTCGAATGTGTCGCCGCAGTGTGTCAGAACTTCGTTTACATAGTATGCAGCGCCGTAGCCTGTTGCTTCGGGTCTGAACAGGGAACCGCCGTATTCCAGACCTTTACCTGTCAGTACGCCATTTTCCCAGCAGCCTTTGATTCTCTTGTACTGGCCATACAGGAAGCCGATTTCTCTGCCGCCTACGCCGATGTCACCAGCGGGAACGTCAACGTCGGGACCGATGTGTCTGTAAAGTTCTGTCATGAATGCCTGGCAGAATCTCATGATTTCCATATCGGATTTGCCGTTAGGGTCGAAGTCGGAACCACCCTTGCCGCCGCCGATAGGCAGACCTGTCAGGGAGTTTTTGAAGATCTGTTCAAAGCCCAGGAATTTAACAACGCCGGAGTATACGTTGGGAGCGAAACGCAGACCGCCCTTGTAAGGCCCGATTGCAGAGCTGAACTGTACTCTGAAACCTCTGTTTACGTTTACCTTACCAGCATCGTCTACCCATGTAACTCTGAAGGATACCTGTCTTTCAGGCTCTACCAGTCTTTCCAGCAGACCCATTTTTTCATATTCGGGGTGCAGTTCTACTTCTTTTTCGATAGAAGCGAAAACTTCTTCTACTGTCTGGATGAATTCAGGTTCATGTGCGTCACGTCTTTTAACCTGTTCGATTACGCGTTCAATATAAGCGTTCATAACTCTTTGACCTCCTATTGTTTATACAATAACAATTAGTATTTTTCCGCACGGTTAAAATGCGGTTCTGCCCCATGCGGTTAGGGCAAAATGAAGAGAAAGCTCCGAGGAAAACTGCTGCTTTTGTGTAGCATAACAAATCCTCTTGCCTCTTTCCGAAAATATTATAACACATATTTTAAACTTGTGTAGTATTTTTTTCAATTTTTGGGATAATTTTTACACAAATTTTGACCCAAAAAATTATGCAAAAAAACGTTTCTTTTATTTTTCCGTCATATATTCCAACGAATTTCCATTATTTCACCTTTCTTTTCAGCAGTTCGCACCGATTTCACAAAAAACTGCATTTTCATCCATACAACACCAGCTTTTTGTCATGCTCCGCCCCATAAGAAATTGTTATTTATCTGTCACGATTGTACTTTATTTCAGTCATAGCAGCCCTTCTCCAAAAGAAAAACACCTGCCTTTCAACAGGTGTTTGATGGTATCCGCAAAGTTGATGCTCAGGTCGAAATCCTGATTTCGCCTTAAGATTCCGTTTTCTTTCTGAACAGTCCGCCGATGTCAAATCCGTGTTTTTCCTTCTGCTCCTCATCGCCGCCTTCAGAAATAAATTCGATATAACGGCCCGTGCCGATGGCAACGCAGCTGACCGCATCCTCCGCAACCATCGCGTGGATGCCCGTTCTGCTCTGAATCAGCTTATCCAGACCATACAGCAGGCTGCCGCCGCCCGTCATAACAATCCCTCTTTCGTAGATATCCGCCGCCAGCTCAGGGGGTGTTTTCTCCAGAACGCCATGCACCGCCTCCGCGATTGCCGCAACGGATTCCTGCAATGCCTCCAGCATTTCGTCCGAGGTTACGGTAAAATTCTTCGGCAGTCCCGTAATCAGGTTCCTGCCGCGCACATCCATGCTTACCGGAATGGTACGCTCAAATGCCGTACCGATTTTAATTTTCAGATCCTCCGCCGTTCTTTCGCCAATCAGCACATTGTGCTTCTTTCTGATGTAGCGAATGATGGCATCGTCAAAATTATCCCCCGCAATCTTCAGGGAGTAGCTGACTACCGTTCCCCCAAGGGAAATCACCGCAATATCCGTTGTGCCGCCGCCGATGTCCACCACCATACTGCCGCACGCACGGGAAATATCAATCCCCGAACCAATCGCCGCCGCAATCGGCTCTTCAATAATATGCACCCTCCTTGCGCCTGCCTGTCGGGTTGCATCCTCAACGGCTCTTTTTTCCACCTCTGTTACGCTGCTTGGTACGCAAACCGCAATGGTCGGCTTCACGAAGGAACGCTTGCCCATCGCCTTTTCAATAAAATACTGCAGCATTTTTTCCGTTACCTCATAATTGGAAATAACGCCTTCACGCAAAGGACGAATCGCAACGATATTGCCGGGAGTTCTCCCCAGCATACGTCTCGCTTCCTCACCCACAGCTAAAATCGTATTGGTGTCTTTATCGATGGCAACCACAGAGGGTTCCCGAATCACGATGCCCTGCCCCTTAATATATACCAGAACAGTGGCAGTACCCAGGTCAATGCCGATATTCTCGCCAAAACTCATAAAATTAAACATACCGCCGCTCCTTTGTTCTTTCCGTCAAAAATTTTTTCTATGTCTTTTCAGTATACTGGAATCTTGCGCTCTTGAAAAGCCCCGTTTATAGAAAAAACAACATTTTTCTTCTATATGAATCGGAATCTGCGTTATTTTTCCTTATTTCAGCTGTTCTTCCATCACCTGCAGACCCTTTTGCAGCTGCGTATCCTGCTCTGCGGGGATCTCTGTCAGCGGTGTGCTGCTGTATGCTTCGGGCAGCTCCACCTTTTCATCCGGTTCAATGCCAACCCCATGGATGGAGGTTCCGTTCGGCGTATAGTATTTCTGTACCGTCACATTCAGACCGGAGCCGTCCGGCAAAACAAACAGCC
>UMES01051180.1_pt1 | contig 13597 bp, 9 predicted proteins | sample 1964791 | NCBI WGS metagenome assembly UMES01 (sample SAMEA4836024, study PRJEB28245) | human gut metagenome | biome: gut microbiome; material: fecal sample | place: Denmark | collected 2008
GGTGTCAGTGACAGCACAAGAGAACTAGTACTCGCAGAAGCAGAACGAATGGGTTATGCAAAGCAGAAAGTAACAACAGCCGGGCCTCAGAATATCCGGTTCGTCATTTTTCTTGGACATCAGCGAATCATTCAGGAAACAACCTTTTATTCCTACATTTTGCAGGGAATTGAAAAATATGCCAAACGATATGGTTACAACGTACTGGTAAGTTATTACCGCGCAGATGAAGATCCTACTTTGCAGTTAAATGCAATTTCCGCAGATGTCACAGGTTTGATTATTCTTGGAACATCTATTGAACGTTCCCGTTTGGATTTACTGCAACCACTTTTCGATCTGGATCTTCCTATGGTCATGGTTGATAATTACATTGAATCCCTCGGCATTGACTGCGTTGTCACAGACAATTACCGCGGCGTATACAATGCTACAAAATACCTGCTTGCCAAAGGCTATACCGATCTCGGATATCTGCGTTCCAAATCCAAAATTGATAATTTCCGCAGACGCCAGGAAGGATTTTTTAACGCTTGCAAAGAGGCTGATCTGAATCAGAAGTATACCATGATTGATGTAGGTATTTCTTCTCAAATGGCTTACGATGATATCAGCCTATGGCTTGAGCAGGGAAATAAACCACCACGCGCTCTGGTTGCAGATAACGATGTCATTGCTACAGCATGCACAAGAGCTTTAAAAGCACACGGATATCGTATTCCGGAAGATGTGGCAGTCATAGGCTTTGACAATATGCCTTTATGCACAATGGTAGATCCTCCGCTGACTGCAATTGATGTCAATAAGGAAATGATTGGTAAGACAGCGGTAAATCTTCTTCATAACCGCATTAACGAATTTTACTCCGGCGCAGAATGTATGGATGATGGAACGCTTCTCGTATATGTTTCCACCAGATTGATAGAACGTGATTCAACCTGATCATTTTATCTAATCGTATAAAGTGAGATACCATCATAAATGATCCCCCATAAAGACAGAGACATAAATCCCAGGGATTTATGTTTCTGTCTTTTTGCCAAATCTCCCAGCACAAAAATAAAAAGCTTTTATATCATCGAAATTTTCTCAAAAAAAACAGATCCAACGGCAGGGATCGCTACCATCGGACCTGTTATCTAGAGATTTATGTTATCCCTATACATGAGGAAGAAAACTAATTTAGATTGGACAATATTTCACTATTTCTTATTCTTCTGGCGGAATGATCTCATCCGCCTGTTTTGCAAGATCTGCCTCAGAACCCGGAACCTGATATACTGCTACCATATGAGTAACCATATCTGGTCCGTTTACTGTACCATGCTCAAGATGAGCCGGGATACGAACGAAATCACCTGGCTGCATTAATTCAGAAATTCTTGTGCCATCTTCCAAAATGATATACTGCTCGCAATCTTTACCATCAATCATATAAAGCAGCTCATCGCACTCATGGCTATGCTGGTTATGTCCTAAACCTGGAAGCAGAGTTACAATGCCACCTGTCATGTTGTCTGTGCCTGTTGTACGCGGCTCAATTGTCCACTCAAGTGTTCCCCAAGGGAATTTCTGTGTCTCACACTGTTTTGTATTTACAAAAAATTCTTTTCCTGTATATTTTTTCATGATAATAATCTCCTTTTACTATACCGATAAGATATTGTTTTTCGATCATCCGGAGCCAGTTTTTCAACCGGCTCTGAACAATCATATACTTTTTAACTCTTAAAACTGAGTAAAGTCTGGCATTTTAATAATTTCTCCGCCTCTCATAGCAGACTCATGAGCCAGGATTCCGGCAACATTCCAGTTAGCTGCTACAACAGAGTTTACATGAGCTGGTCTGCCCTCAAGAATTGCATCGATATACTCACGGATCATATGCGGATGAGATCCACCATGTCCATCACCCTGGATGAAGGATACATGCTCTTTATCTTCGATCTGGTTCTTCAGTGAGAATTTCTTGATAGAATCCGGAAGCATATAATCTGTATCCGGTACATGAATGTGTTTTGCACCTTCATATCCTTCATAGATAACAGGTCCTTCACCTACACACTGCTCCCACTCGAAAGATTTCTTGGAACCATAGAAATCAAAGCTCTCACGATACTGACGAATTGTATTAAACAGTGTACGTGTAACCTCTCCAGATACATCAGAATCAGCAAATGTTAACTGTACAGACTCTGCTGCAAACGGGGATTTATACTGATCAATGTACTCTTCCTGAATACGTCCGGAACCGATACAACGAACTGTTTTGATCGGTTTACGAAGGATTTCAGAAAGTGGAGCAATCGCATGAGTCGGATAATGCATTGGCGGCATACCATACCAGTAGGACGGCCATCCCGGAAGACCCATGTTCTGCTGATGAGATCCTCTCAGGAACTGAAGACGTCCAATCTCACCTTTCTCATATAATCCTTTGAAGTATAAGAACTCTCTTGTATAAATGGATGTCTCCATTAACATGTAAACTTTACCGGTTTCTTTTTCCAGTTTGCAGATGTTCTCACACTCTTCAACTGTCATTCCCATCGGAACAGTAGAAGCAACATGTTTACCTGCTTTTAATGCTTTTTCTACGAACGTATAATGTGAAAGTAAATCTGTGTTGATATGTACTGCATCAATATCAGGATCTTTTAATAACTCATCATAGTCTGTGTAACGTTTCTCTACCCCATGTGCATCCGCGAATTTGTTTAATTCTTCTTCGTTTCTACGACAAACTGCTACACATTCTGTTTTGTCATACGCCTGATAAATCGGTACAAATTCTCCTCCAAATCCTAATCCTACTACCGCAACTCTTACTTTGTTGTCCATACCTTACACCTCTTTCTTTAAGATTAAAAAATATTGTATCTGAAAAATTATCTGCTTGTCTTTTCGCGAACATATACAATTAACATGAGAAGCAGAATAATTCCGGATCCTAAATACTTACCGCTGTCGCCATAGCCAAGTGCTACAAATAAGTTCGTCAGTGTCTGAAGAACGATTGCTCCAAGGATTACCCCAATGTAATTTCTCTGACCACCTTTGATTGAAACACCACCGATAACTACGGCTGCGATACTTGGCATTACATATGTAGATGCCATATCCTTGAATGCCATTCCCAGGTTACCAAGAAGGATCAGACCCATCAATGCAGCAATCACACTGCATACAACGAAGGAAGACATTCTGATAAAGTTGACTTTTACACCAGATAAATGTGCTGTTCTTGGATTCGCTCCGGTTGCCACATATAAACTGGATAACTTTGTTTTATACAGAAGCCACATTACAACTACTGTCATAATAATTAACAGGAAACCAATATTTGGAATCGGACCAGTCTGCTGACCTGCAAGCCATTTCAAAAACGGACTTGGTTCACCACCGATACTTGCACCGGCTGAATAAATATCTACAATACCCTGAAGGATCTGTGACATTGCCAGCGTTACTACCAGTGAAGGAATTCTTGCGTAAATAGTCATAAAACCATTTACCAGACCAACAATGACGCCAACCATCAGTGCAAATAAAATTGCTTTCCAGATATTCATGTTGGAACCGTCCATCATACCTGCTGTTACACAGGATACCAGTGTCGCTGTATAACCAACGGACAGATCAATGTCACCACCTGTACAAATGATTAACATCTGACCAAGACCGAAGATTGCGATCAAAGCTGCAAACTTAACAGTTGAACCAACAGAAGCGAACTGCCCACCGGTAATCGCATTTCCGATAACAAACAGGATAATAATTAGGATGATACAAAGGATCAGGCTTGAATTTTTCTTAACAAATGATTTTGAGCCATTTTCTGCTGCCATATTATTCATCCTTTTTGCCCTCCTTTGAAGTAAGCATTTTTACCAGTCTGATAATTGCGGAACTGGATACTGCTACCAACAGAATCAATCCACTTACCAGTGTCTGATAATCACTATTGATGCCGGAGAAAGAAATCAGTTTGGATACAAGACTGATAATTGCTGCTCCACCGATTGCTACATATACATTTCCTGTACCACCTGCCAGTGAAACACCTCCGACAATTGCAGATGCGATACTCTTCAGAGTTAAAGCATCTCCAAGACGGGCACTACCTGACTGGTTCTGTCCAACCAGGAATAATGCTGCCAGCATACAGCAGAATGCATCAAACAAATATGCCATAATCTGAACTTTAACTGTTTTTACACCACTGTCATATGCAATATTACGATCAGAACCAACTGCGGAAATATAACGACCTAATTTCTTTCTGCTGATGATATACCACAATACAATCACACCTACGATCATTAATACTCCGGTCGGAATCTTATCACCAAAAGATTTGAGTGCTGCCGGCATATTATCTACAGAGCTGAATTTGTAGAATACACGCATCCAGTTTGCACATCCGCCGCCCGGAGATGGCATGATAAACAATGCTGCTCCAAGATAAATATAGGATGTTGCAAATGTCTCAATAATTGGTGGAAGCTTAAAGTATGCTACGGATACACCATTTAAAAGTCCGATACCAACCATGGCCAGACAACATACCAATAATGCGATCGCACCACTTCCAGGAGTTGCTGATTTCATAATACCGGCAAGAATACAAAGCATAAATGCCATTGCATTACCACTTGACATATCCAGACCGCCCGAAATAATTACAACTGCCTGTCCGATTGTAAGAAGAATAATCGGTGTCCAGGAAATGATCATATTCTGAAGAGAAGACGGTGCAAAGAAATTTCCCTGCAGTGCTGCTACAACAATGATCATAACGATTAAAATTATGATTGTAATGAACTCCGGTTTTCTGACGAAAGCAGGAACAGATTTTTTCTTTGTATTCATGTCTATGCTTCCTCCTCTTTGTGATTACCCTTCATGGAGAGTTCGACCAATGCCTCATCTGTAATTTCATCACCAACAAGTTCGCCAACGATTCGTCCTTCATGCATCACCAATACACGGTCACAGTTATCTATCAGCTCTTCATTATCACTGGCATAGAGCAGTGCGGAAATATGTTTCTCATCCACGATATTCTGTACAATGTCATACATATCTTTTTTTGCACCTACGTCAACACCTTTTGCCGGATCAGAAAGTACAATCAGTGAAGAATCTACCTGCAGCCATTTTCCCATAACAACTTTCTGTGCATTACCACCGGAAAGGCTGGATACCGGGCATTCGATACCGTCTGATTTGGTTGAAAGAATCTTTTTCGATTCCAGACATTCTTCTCTGTATTTCTTCTTTGGAAGAATAAACGGCTCTTTCTTTAACGCTGCCTTCGGAAGGATATGATTCTCATAAATACTGTTCTTCATCATCAGACCTTCCTTCTGACGATCACCAGGAATCAACAGGATTCCTCTTTCAATTGCTTTATGCGGTGCATTCAGCAAAACTTCTTCTCCATTGACTGTAATCTTGGATTTCATATCTTTATAGTCACCGGAAATTGCAAGAAGTAATTCTTCCTGTCCCTGACCGGACAGACCTCCGATTCCAAGAACTTCACCCTTTTTAATATGAAGAGAAATATCTTTTAAGATACCTTTATAATTCAGGTTTTTAATATCAATGGTTCTTTCATCAGGAATTTCTTTATATGTACGCTTTTCAGAGACTACTTTCTTTTCTCCTGTAATCATCTGAATAATTACATCTGCGTCTTTTTCATCTTTATCAAAATCCAATCTGCCAACAACTTCACCATTTTTGAAAACGATGATATCATCGCAGATATCCATTACTTCCCACATTCTGTGAGAGGTAAAGACCATACCAACTCCTCGGTCTGCAAGCATTCTCATGTATTTGAATAAAATCTCAACCTGTGATTGTTCCAATGCAGCTGTCGGCTCATCAAGAATCAGCATTTTCGGTTCCTGTGAAATTGCCTTTGCCACCTCTACAATCTGCATTTCTGAAGGACTGAGTTCAGAAACTTTTCTGTTGTAATCAAAGCCTGGCACAAAATCTTCCAATATCTTTGCTGCCGTCTTCTTTGCATCAGAATCATCCAAGAAAAATCCTTTCTTTTTCTCAAATCCCATTACGATATTCTGCCATACTGTCAGATCCGGTAAAAGGCTCAGATTCTGAAACGCCATTGCAATTCCTGCTTTTTTAGCATCCATCGGGTTTTTAAAATTAACATCTTTTCCCAGATATGTAATGGTACCGCCATTTTTATGGTAGACACCCGTAATACATTTGGAAATAGTACTTTTACCCGAACCGTTGGCCCCCAGCAGACCGGTTATCTTTCCACTTCGACAGACAAGATTTCCATCGCTCAAAGCCGGAACGCCATTAAATTCTTTTACTATATTTTTTGCCTCAAGGATTATTTTATTTTCCATTTTGTTTACCCTTCAAAAGCCATTCACTTTTTCTTTCTATTAGTTTAAACGAAAACGCGACAACAATCTGTAAAACAGAGAACCGGGAACCGATGAGCAGCCTGCCATCTGCTCCCGGTATCTGTTTATGACTTCATCAGAATTTATGCTGCATTAAGGCTGTTTCTTATTTGAACAGAGCGTTTGCCTCTTCATCAGTCATATATTCATCAATACACTGCTCGTCTGTAAAGTCTTTTACAACTTCCCATCCTTCGTCAAAGTTGTCATTTGTGTAAACAGTTGTAACAACATACTCATATGTAGCTACGCCATCTTCTACCGTAAGTTTGCTCTCATCAAATTCTTTACCCTGAGCAATCTTAACTGCGATTCTTGCTGCTGTAGCACCAATTCCAGGAGGGTTCGGAACTACGACTGCGTTGAAGTCTTCACCTTTATCTACTAATTCTTTCCAAGCTGTGAAGAATGCTTTGGAACCATCACCGGAAACAACTTTCGGAATGTAGTTTGCATCAATACAAGCCTGAAGAACACCATAGCATCCATTATCCTGAGAAATGATTCCGTCCGGTTTGATACCAGAAGCAAGAATTGCTGCTGTAACAGATTTGGATGTTGTATTATCCCATCCGCCCGGCTGATTAGCTGCCAGTGTTACATCCGGATACTCAGCGATTGCGTCATCCGTTGCTTTAATACGGATTACGTTAGCCGGATGTCCGTCAAGACCGGATACCTCAACTACAGTACCTTTACCACCGATGATATCAAGTAATGTTTTTGTTGGTCCATAAGCGTAATTGTAATGATCTACAGATACATTTAATACACCTTTTGCTGTGATAGATGCATCATAAACAACTACCAGTTTTCCTGCTGCTTCTGCATCAAGAACTGCCTCATTCAGTGATGTTGTATCGTTCGGATTAATCAGGATTACATTTACCTGCGGATCATCAATAAAATCACGAATAATCTGAACCTGTTCATTGGCATCACCATTTGTAGCATTATTTACTACTTTGTATCCTTTGATATCTCCACTTTCTTTATATTCATCAAGCACACCTGTGATGTCATTCACCATCTGATCGCGCCATGCAGATCCGCCAGAACCAGGTGCAATACCTACATAAATATCCTGCCCCGAGAGATCCACTTTTGTTAATACCCCATCTGTCGACTCACTCTTGCTTCCTGAACCGGTTGTTTCTGCAGTGGCTGATCCATTGTCTGTTGCGCCGCCTTTATCATTAGACGCTCCACCACACCCTGCAAGTAGCCCAACAGCCATAGCTGCTACCATTAATGCTGCAATTACTTTCTTTTTCATTCTTTCGCTCCTCCTTTTTTGTGTTAGAATTCACCCTCTTGAATTCCAATATTCTGTATCAGTTTTCCACTGTTACATTCTTTACAGTTCATACAAACCTTTTACTGTCGGATACATCTGAACAAATCTGAGATACTGTTTATTATATTTCTCTACGATTTCCTGTTCCGGCTCAATCGTTTCTATTACTTCTACGATCTTGTCTGCTGCTTCTTTTACCGTTGCATATTCTCCACATGCAACTGCTGCAAGCATTGCTGCTCCAAGTCCCGGACCTTCTTCTGTTTTCAGAATATCTACTTTTATTCCAAGGACGTTTGCAATAATTTTTCTCCAGATACGGCTCTTGGCTCCGCCACCGCAAAGTTTTGTTCTTTCTATTTCAATTTCCTGAGATTTTGCAATTTCAAAAGAATCACGGATTGCAAATGCAACGCCCTCCAAAACTGCCTGTGACATCTGTGTCTGTGTTGTATCCATTGACATTCCGATAAACATGCCTCTTGCATTTGGATTGTTATGCGGTGATCTCTCTCCCATTAAATAAGGAAGGAATGTCACCGGATTATCTCCAAGTTCGGATATACCACCAAGTACGGTGTCGTAATCTTTACTTCCAATAATATTTTCTACCCACCATTTGTTACAGGAAGCTGCACTCAAAATGCATCCCATCAAATGGTAACATCCGTCTGCATGTGCAAAAGAATGTAAAGCATTTTTCTGATCTACGCAAAACTTTTCGCTGGAAATAAATACCGTTCCGCTTGTTCCAAGAGATACATTACATTTTCCATCTCCTACGGTTCCGGTTCCGACTGCTGCTGCTGCATTATCGCCAGCTCCTGCAACAATCTTGCATGTTTCCGGGAATCCCAGTTCTGCCGCAATTTCCGATTTTAAAGTTCCGGTTGCTTCATAACTTTCATATAATTTCGGCAGCACCTCTTCGGTAATACCGCAGATTTCCATCATTTCTTTTGACCAGCATTTATTCTTTACATCCAGCAAGAGCATACCGGAAGCATCTGAATAGTCTGTACTGAGTACACCGCTTAATTTGTATGCGATATAGTCTTTCGGTAACATTAACTTGCGAATTCTTGCAAAATTTTCCGGCTCATTTTCTTTGACCCACAAAATCTTTGGTGCTGTAAATCCGGCAAATGCAATATTTGCGGTATATTCAGAAAGTTTATCTTTACCGATTACTTCATTTAAATGATCTGTCTGTTTCTGTGTACGTCCATCATTCCAGAGAATTGCCGGTCTGATTACCCGATCATTTTCATCCAGAATTACCAGTCCGTGCATCTGTCCGCCAAAACTGATACCTGCAATCTGAGTTTTATCAATCTCTGCTGTCAGTTCTTTCAGACCTTCCAGCGTTGCCTGCCACCAGTCTTCCGGTTTCTGTTCAGACCATCCCGGATTTGGGAAATATAATTCATAGCTTTTAGAAAGCACATTTTTGATTGTGCCATCCCCCTGCATTAATACAAGTTTAACGGCCGAAGTACCTAAATCTACGCCTATGTAATACATGTTTCTTTCCCTCATTTATCTGTATGGATTCTCTGTCATATAACGCATGCCTGCCGACTGATTATATCCGATTTCTTCCGGTGCTACACCAATGTATTTCAGTACTTCAAACAACTGTTTTCCGTAATGTCCAAACATAACTGCTCCGTGATGTGGATAATTTTTCTCAACCAGTACATGACGGTAAAATCTTTCCATCTCTTTGATTGCGAAGATTCCGATTGCTCCGAAAGATCTTGTTGATACCGGAAGTACCTCGCCCTCTGCCAAGTAAGCTCTTAGTTTTCCATCGGCTGTACTCTGGAGACGATAGAATGTGATGTCACCTGGAATAATGTCACCTTCAAGCGTTCCCTGTGTAACTTCTTCCGGAAGACTTCTTGCCATGATCATCTGATATTCCATGGAATGTTTTACCAGTTTTGTGGAGCAGGTGTTTCCACAGTGGAATCCCATGAATGTCTCGCCTTTTCTATAATCAAATTTTTCTTTGATATCTTCATTATAAATTGCATCTGTTACGGTATTGTTGATATCAAGCAATGTAACTGTATCACCGCTTATGCACTGACCAATGTACTCGCTTAATGCTCCATACAGATCAACCTCACAGGATACCGGAATTCCTTTTCCTGCCAGACGGCTGTTTACATAACATGGAACAAATCCAAACTGTGTCTGGAATGCCGGCCAGCATTTTGTACTTAATACCACATACTCGCATGCACCTTTATGCGCTTCCACCCAGTCAAGAAGTGTAAGTTCATACTGAGCAAGTTTCGGTAAGATTTGCGGTTTGTTATTTCCATCTCCCAATTCTTTTTCCATATCTGCCACAACTTCCGAAATACGAGGATCATCTGCATGTTTATGAAAAGCTTCAAACAGATCCAGTTCTGAATTCTCTTCAACCTCAACCCCTAAATTGTAAAACTGTTTAATCGGTGCATTGCATGCAAGGAAGTTTAATGGTCTCGGTCCAAAGCTGATCACTTTTAGGGAAGAAAGTCCGATGAGTGCTCTTGCAATTCCTACAAAATCATGAATCATATCTGCACATTCTTCTGCGCTGCCAACCGGTTCTTCCGGAATATAAGCTTTTGTGTTTCTCAGTGCCAGATTGTAGCTTGCATTAAGAACTCCACAGTATGCATCACCACGTCCCTGTATCAGATTTTCTTCCTCTGCTGCTGCAACAATGATTGTCGGTCCATCAAATTTTTTCACAAGCATTGTCTCTGCAATCTCCGGTCCGAAGTTACCAAGATATACGCATAAAGCATTGCAACCTGCTTTCTTAATATCTTCTAGTGCCTGCATCATATGAATTTCGCTCTCTACGATGCAGATTGGACATTCATAAACATTGTTCTCCTCATATTTGCCCTGATATGCTTTTATCAGATTCTTTCTCCTGTTTACAGAAAGACTTTCCGGAAAACAATCACGGCTAACGGCAACCACACCTATTTTTACTTCTGGAACATTAAACATTTTTGTGCCCCCCTAACATTGAATTTATTTAGTAAACTTTTTTCTCAATTAATTTAGTTGTATTTTACCCCCCTTACATTTGTCAATTATTTCTTTCTTTAAATTCACATTTTTGGCATATTCTTGCATTTTTTCTCTTCTTTTTTATGCATTTTGCCTATTTTATTGTCCAGTTTTTAACAAAAATGCAGCTGCATATTTTAGTTAAATATTTAGTTCGTCATCGTTTTTTACTTTACATGCACTTCTTTTGAAGCAAAATTATTTTCTAAATGATGTTTTTATATAAAAATGTAAAAAAAGTGCCGAAAAACAATCCCTATCTGAATCATTTTTCGACACTCTGTTTTTATTTAAAGTTCTTCTGTCTTATATGTCTTATATGTCTTATAACCTTCGTAATAATAGCTGTGATCAATGCCTTTCATAAAGATCTCACGGCTATCGCTATCTGTAAGTCACCACTACCATACTCTGCCCTGGCAATGTTACACTTCCTTTAATCTGAATTTCCTGCTCTGTCACCACTGATTTCTCCGGTAATCCTTCTGGTTTCTCACCGGTTTCCTGCAATGTCCACTGTTTTCCTGCCGTATTTATCGCACGTCCTGTCTCATCTTCCAGTGAAAGGCGGTATCCCTCGTCGGTTGTATTTACCGCTTTCAAAATAACTTGTCCCGCATCACCTATGGATGCAGACACATAAATACCTTTTTTTCGGAGTTCCTCATCCTGTCCATGTAATAAAATCGTATATGCCCCTCTGTGATTTGCAAATAGTTTCTGCACATAATAATTCGGTGTCAGATAAACCTGACAGTCATCAAACCAGATCATGTCCGGTTTCCACTGACTGTGTCCGATCCGGTTAAACAACGGTGCATAAGAAGCCAGTTTTACCACATCTGCATTTTTCTCGATGCCCGTCAGTAAGGCCGCCTCTGCCAACGCGCTTTCCATAGAATTTTCCCGAAGAGTTGTATGCGCCGCATATTCCCCTGCAAATACTGCCACATCTCTCGGATATGAATCATACATGGTCACATGCTCATACAGCCACTCCGGGCTGACGTAATAATGTTCGTCCACCGCATAACAGAAATCTGGATTTTCTTTTGCCTTTTCCCGGTAATACTTCCAGGCATCTTCTGTAATAGAACATTCCATGAATGGTCCCGCGGTACCAAGCAGACGAATGTCAGGATATTTTGCATGAATGGCTGCCTCAAACTGCTCATACCGATATCTCATATCAAGATACTGTGTCTCCCACTGCTCATTTCCCACAGACAGGAAATCCATACCGAAGGGCTGCGGATGCCCCATTTGGGCACGCAACGCACCCCATTTACTGTCCACCGGTCCATTGGCAAATTCGATGAGGTTCAGTGCATCCTGCACATAGTCATTGAATTCCTCACTCTCAGAATCCACCATCTCAGTGGAACGGAACTGACACGCGGTACCGATATTCAGCACCGGAAGCGGTTTTGCTCCCAGCAATTCACACAACAGGAAATATTCATAAAAACCAATGCCAAAGGACTGTCCATAATGCGCATCCGGGCGCTTGGTCATCGGATCATTTTTATTCCAGTCATCATCAAAGGCCCACAGATTCGGAATATACCGCCGATCTTTCACATCCCCGACCGTATCTTTCCAGTAATAACGGTTGTCCAGGCTGATGCCTTCCACAATGCAGCCTCCCGGGAACCGCACAAATCCCGGCCTGATCGCTTTCAGTGCCTCAAACAGATCCTTTCGGAACACACCTGCCACAGCATCTTCCGGAATCATGGAAATCAGATCGAATTCCACTATTCCCGGAGCATCCAGCGTAATTACAAACTGTGCGCCACGCACATCCCCGAAAGCTGTAAGTACCGTCTCATATTTCACCCACTCACTGCGCCGGCATTTATCACTCTGATCCATCCGGTGAATTTTTTCAATATCCGGATTCAGAGTACCGTAACCGATTTCCATCGGAATCTTCAGATCACAAAACGGCACATACGGAACTGGTTTGACTGCCTCCACGCAGTTTTCAGAAAATACCTGTCCGTCCTTTTCTACACGAATGTGAAATCCATTCCCCTCATAATCTACGCAACGGGCATAAAATGATACACGGTATGTATGATTTTTCTCCAGACGGATTCCGTCATAAGCCTGATTGGCAAATCCCTGTCCTGCTTTTTTCGCCGTAAAGCGCAGATAATGGGGATTGACTTCTGATAACGGTGTTCCCGTCACATACTGCATCAGAGGACGTTCTTCCCCATCCTGGCATACCGCCTTCCATGCATATCCAAAGTCATCCACCGCATAAAATCTGCCCGGATTTCCGTAAGCTTCCTTTGCCTCAAAAGAACGGTTTTCAATCATTTCCGCATACAGGCCGCCGTCTGCTGCAAAATTAATATCCTCAAAAAATAACCCCATCAGTTCCGGTGAAATCGGAACTCCTTTTTGCTTTCCTACTCTCATTTTTTTACCTTCTTCTACAATAACAATTCCATCAACTAATTTACCTTACGTTCATCTTCCATTTTTCTATCTGTTTCTGTTCTACAACTATTTTCTACTGTGTCACAGATACTTCTTCTTTTCCTGTCCATTTACAACAGTTCTCTTATACGCTGTCCGCAAAAAAATCTGTCTTTCCTCTGCCTGATCAGATAACCCAGAAGCATAAAATCCCGGCCCCCACTGCGATCAGCGCGCCTGCCATAACATCTTTCACAAAATGAACTCTGCCTATGACTCTGGCTGCTGCCAGAAAGATACCTGCTACGACAAGAGTCAGCCCCAGCGGCCACCA
>UMES01017802.1_pt1 | contig 13578 bp, 10 predicted proteins | sample 1964791 | NCBI WGS metagenome assembly UMES01 (sample SAMEA4836024, study PRJEB28245) | human gut metagenome | biome: gut microbiome; material: fecal sample | place: Denmark | collected 2008
AGAATATCTTTGCTGTTTAACGTATATTTTAGCCAATGTTTCAGTGAAATAGCTTTCATCCTCCATATCCTCTTCATTATCTTCCGACTCCTCTTCTTCAGAAACTTTATTCTTCACCGGTGCCGCCTCTTTTATTCCTAATTGAGGTAACAAAGGTTCCTCTGCCGACTTTTCAATGAAGTTGTCTATCAAATTCTGTCCTTTCATCTGAGGTATATCATCAGACACATGTTCTTCCTCATGCAATAAAAAAGAAGTATAATCTGTTGTTACATCCATTGGTAATTCCATAACAACGGGCTCTTCAGGCAAAGAAGAGAGAAAAGTATCGATCAATGAAAGAGTACGATCCAAACCAGCCTCTTCCTTAGGTAGGTCTTGTTTTTCAAAGGAAGACACAGTAAAGCGCTCCCCCTCTATCAGATAAAAAAGAATCTTGCGGTCAGCTACATACAATGCAGCCTTACGTAGTTCCTCACCAAATGTTATGTCATGCAATAAAAACAGATTCTTCAGATAAAGCAGTCTCACCGTCTGAAAATATGGATAACGCGCAAGCAGCGTCCGCAACTCGTACAAAGTATCCCGATTCAATCGTTCAGGATGCGTTATCCATTCATATAATTGTTGTTGTATCATGACGGAAAATCACTCACTACCAGTTTGCCACTGTAGCATTGAATATTTGCTCTACAATTTCTTTAATCATTTGGTTTACCAACTCATCCTGCACAGCACTTAACTGCTGATTGGAATTATATTCACGACTAGCCGAAAATTGCTGTCCGTTCATATTTTCCGTAGGATTGGAACTATTGACAAAATTCACTCTCACCGTCATACGCAATTCTACCATACTAGAATAGCCATCGGATCCAATTCCTTTATTAAATGCCTCATAATTCGTTATCTCACCAGACAATTGCAGGTCACCACTGCGCTTGACTTGCTTTAAACGAGTTTGTTGCATATAAATATCCTGTAATGCCGTATTGAACATATTCTCCATCGGTCCCCAAACAAAGCCAGCTGAACGGTTTGGGAAATTCTCAAACGAAATAGTCTTTACCTTTGTATAATCTATAGACGATCCGTTAAATTTATATGAAATAGAACAAGCAGTTACGATCCCCGCCAGTACCATCAACACACCAACTACTTTCAATTGTTTAATCCAAACCATATTCTTTTATTTTTCTATAAAGTGTTCGTTCTGAAATATTCAAATCTTTTGCTGCATTCTTACGCTTTCCATGATGACGGTCGAGCGCCTTACGTATCATTTCTTTCTCCACTTCGTCCAATGACAAAGTGGCTTCTTCTACAACCGCCTCCGTATCCTGAATATCATCTACTACAGGATGAGCCGGTTTGGCGGCAGAAATTATGGTAGGCGTAGCAGGCACCACTGTAGCAACTAAATTCCGTTGCGGTTCCTGATAATAAGAAACTGCCGTAGTAGCTGGTGCCGTCGGAACAGATTGCGCGCCACGTTCCGCCATCAGTGTATTGACTAACTTCTTCAAGTCAGTCACATCACGCCGCATATCAAACAACACCTGATACAAAATCTCACGCTCACTTTCAAAAGCCTTCCCTGTATTTGCTTTCACTCCAAACAAAGCAGGCAAACCAGAATTCACATGTTGCTCTGGTAAATAATTTCTCAAAATCTCTGCCGTTATATCCCGGTTAGTTTCAATAATAGATATCTGTTCAGTGATGTTTTTCAACTGGCGCACATTACCGGGCCACGAATAAGCCAGCAACAAAACTTTCGCATCTTCTGTCAACTGGATAGCCGGCATACGATATTTCTCAGCAAAATCTGATGCAAATTTACGGAAAAGTAAAGTTATATCATCTCCACGCTCACGCAAAGGAGGTATTTTAATAGGTACAGTGTTCAAACGATAATACAAATCCTCACGAAAACGACCTTCAGCAATGGCTTCCGTCAGATTCACATTGGTAGCGGCAACAATACGCACATCCGTTTTCTGCACTTTAGATGAACCTACCTTAATGAATTCACCACTTTCAAGTACACGTAACAGACGTGCCTGAGTAGCAAGAGGCAACTCTCCTACTTCATCCAGAAAAATGGTTCCACCATTGGCTTCGGCAAAATAGCCATTACGGTCACTGATAGCGCCCGTAAAAGCACCTTTTTCATGTCCGAAAAGCTCTGAATCTATAGTACCTTCAGGAATAGCCCCACAGTTCACCGCTATATACTGTCCATGTTTACGGCGACTGAACTGATGAATAATCTGTGGGAAATTTTCCTTTCCCACCCCACTTTCACCGGTGATCAACACTGACAAATCAGTGGGTGCCACCTGGATAGCCACGTCTATGGCACGGTTCAACCCTTCGGCATTACCAATAATACCAAATCTGAGCTTTACATTTTGTATTTCTGACCTAACCATATTCACTCTATTATATGACAAAATTACAAATTCTCAGGCAGACAACAAGAAATTATGGCAGAAAAATAAAAAATAAGACGTGGATTTCACGGATAGATACGGTCTTTAAAAGAAAAACCGTGAAAACCCGCGCAATCCACGCCCGAATAAAAAATCCTGTTATAAATTAGTCGATTTCTTGATCGGCCTCATAACCACCCATTTCACGAATGGCATTTTTCAAAATAGCATACTGCTGGAAGAGGTGATTGACAGGAATTTCGTTTTCAGTATAATCATGCATCGGACTCTTCAAGAAGAAACTCAAGAAACGTTGGATACCAAAACGTCCTGCACGTGCAGCCAGGTCACTCAACAATACAAGGTCCAAGCACAGAGGAGCAGCAAGAATTGAATCACGGCAAAGGAAATTAATCTTAATCTGCATTGGATACCCCATCCATCCGAAGATATCAATATTATCCCAACCTTCTTTATTATCATTACGAGGCGGATAGTAATTGATACGTACTTTATGATAGTAGTCTGTATACAAGTCCGGCTGATCTTCCGGAACAAGAATAGATTCCAGTGTAGATAATTTGCTGACCTCCTTCGTGTGGAAGTTAGCCGGCTCATCTAACACCAAACCATCACGATTACCTAAAATGTTTGTAGAGAACCAACCGTCCAAGCCTAAACAACGGGTTCCAATAATCGGTGCGAAACCTGATTTAACCAACGTTTGACCCGTCTTGAAATCCTTGCCGGCAATAGGCATTTTAGTCTTTTCAGCCAACTCCCACATAGCAGGAATATCAACAGTTGTATTAGGTGCTCCCATAATGAAAGGACATCCTTCCGACAGTGCAGCATAAGCATAGCACATAGACGGAGCGATATGAGCCTTATCATCATCTTTCATAGCCTGTTCCAATGCCGCCAATGTTCCGTGTATTTTTTCATCAACAGGAACATAAATCTCTGTAGAAGCAGCCCAAAGAACGACAATACGGTCACAATTATTAGCCACTTTAAAATTGCGGATATCTTCACGCAACTGTTCCATCATATCCCAACGATTCTTGCAATCTTTCACATTATCACCATCCAGACGACTAGCATAGTTGTGGTCGAAAGCAGCTTTCATTGGAACTATTTTCTCCAATTCATCCTTTACAGGATTAATATCTTTCTCTTTTAAAACCTCAGCATTGACTGCTGATTCGTAAGCATTAGCCGGATAAACATCCCATGCACCAAACACAATGTCATTTAAGTTTGCCAATGGAACAATTTCACCATAATGCAAATACTTTTTATTCTCTCCACGGCCAACACGCATTTTATCATATTGAGTCATAGATCCGACAGGTTTTGCCAATCCCTTACGAGCCATCAGCACACCTGTCATAAAAGTTGAAGTAACAGCGCCCAATCCAACACAAAGAACGCCTAATTTACCGGTTGCCGGTTTCACATTCATTTTTTCCATTCTAATTTCTTTGTTAAAATTGCATCTCATAGCAGAGATTAAGATAATTTGTGCCAAAGTTACACCTTCTTTTGAAAACTTCCATGCTTTTTCTAGTTTTTTTTGTAGCTTTGCGACCGTTTAATATAAATAGGTATGAATGATATTTGTTGCATAGGTCACATTACATTAGATAAAATAGTAACACCCAGAAAAACGACTTATATGCCCGGCGGGACTTCTTATTATTTCTCACACGGAATCAGTCACTTAAAGGATACAAAGCATTATCAGCTGGTCACGGCACTAGCTCCAAGTGAATTTAAAGCTGTTGAAGATATTCGTGCTAAAGGCATCAAAGTTACTGTTATTCCTAGTCACCGGACAGTGTATTTTGAGAATACATACGGTGAGAATCAAGACAACCGCAGCCAGCGGGTATTGGCTAAAGCCGATCCCTTCACCGTAGAACAACTAGAGAACATAAATGCTCATATTTTTCATTTGGGAAGTCTTTTAGCAGATGATTTCTCTTTGGACGTTGTGAAATATCTTTCTACCAAAGGTATATTAGCTGTAGATGCACAAGGGTACTTACGTGAAGTCCGAGGGGAAAAAGTTTATCCGATAGATTGGACAGACAAAGTAGAAGCACTAAAATATATTGACATTCTAAAGGTAAATGAACATGAAATGGAAGTGCTTACCGGTCAGACAGACATAAAACAAGCTGCCCTACAACTTGCAGAATGGGGAGTAAAAGAGGTATTGATTACATTGGGAAGCTTAGGGTCTATAATTTATGCGGAAGGTACATTTCATAAAATCCCTGCCTATCCTCCTAAAGACATAGTAGATGCCACTGGCTGTGGAGATACTTATGCTACCGGATATTTATATATGCGTAATAAAGGGGCTTCCTATGAAGAAGCCGGTTGTTTTGCAGCAGCTATGTCGACACTGAAACTAGAGGCATCCGGTCCTTTCAGCAAAACCGAAGAGGATGTATGGAATATCATCCGAACCAGTTCTTTAAAAGCTGAAAAAATTTAAGAAGAAATGGACAATCCCGATAAAGCCTAACAACTGTATCGGGATTATTCATTTCAGTTTCTTTCCACGTCAGCATACCACGAATAGAATAACACAATACAAAAAGAAACAAATGGTATGATGAATGATAAGGACATGGTACTATTATCTGCCACATAACCCATCAGCACAGGACCAACAGCCCCTCCTACGGGAGACATCATAAGGAAGGAAGAAGCCCGTTTGGTCTTTCCACCCAATCCCTTCAAAGATATGGCAAAAATAGTGGGAAACATGATGGCTTCGAACACGTATACCAAAAACAAGGCTATTAATGAAATCTTTCCTAAATTACAAACGATAAGAAAAGTAGCCATTACCGTCCCCAAAGCACAGCATAGCAGAACTCTCTCCGCACGGATTCGCTGCATGATCCAACTACCGGCAAAACGTCCGCACATAAACAATCCAAGTCCACCAAAAGAAAGTACTACCGCCGCATCCCGAGCATTCATCCACCCGTCATCCACCACATAATTGATAAAAAAACTATTAATAGAAATCTCCGCTATCTCATAACTGAATAGTGCCACTATTCCGAATAAGAATAATTTATGCGACCATAAACTTCTCTTAACCGTTTCTCCGTCAGCCAAATCGTCAACATGAACAATCTCCGGAAGTTTGATACGGGAAAAAATAAATCCCACTGCCAGTACAACCACTCCCATCAACATATAAGGATACGAGATATTTGCTTCTCCCTTCCCCGAGAACAATAACAGTCCTCCTACTAAAGGACCACAAATACATCCTAGCCCATTAAAAGACTGGGCCAGGTTCAACCGACTGGCAGCTGTTTCCCTATCCCCCAGTTCTGTCATATAAGGATTTGCAGCTGTTTCCAAAAAGACCAAACCGCAAGCAATGACAAACAAAGAGAACAGGAAAAATTCAAATGACATCCAATACTCGCCGGGAATAAACATCAAGGACCCGATTCCATAAAGCAACAATCCGAAAACAACTCCCTTACGATATCCATATTTGGTTATAAACAATCCTGCCGGAATAGCCATTATGAAATAGCCTAGATAAAACATCACCTGTACCATTGCCGAATGAGTACGGGTAATATCCATCACCTCTTGAAAATGTTTGTTCAATACATCAAGAATAGCATGTGCGAATCCCCATAAAAAGAACAAAGAGGTTACTAAAACAAAAGGAACTAAATAGTCCCTTTTCACCAATGCGTGTCTTTGTATTTCCATATCCTATTACAATAATGCAAGCAATTGAGCCAAGTCCGTAATAATTACATCAGGAACAGATTCGTCTATAACTTCTCCTCCCCAACCTTCTCCTTTCAACCAGGCAACGCGACAACCTACAGCTTTGGCCGGAACAACATCTTTTGAGAAAGAATCTCCGACCACCAGCACATTCTCTGCCGCAAATCCCATAGCATCTACTCCAAGTCTATAGATAGCAGGATCCGGCTTACGAACACCCACTACAGAGGATTCAATTATCTCATCAAAGAAATCCAAAAGTCCGAAATCCTTTAAAATAGTCTGTATATTGCCATAAAAATTAGAAACCAACACCAACCTATACCTCTTAGCCAACTCCTTCACTACCGGGCGTGTAACCTGCAATATATCCAACACATAGCCATAACAGCTGTCTGCCACTTTCACTGCATAAGATTGCAGTTGCAACTCATCCATAGGCAACTTTCTCTGTTCCGCCAACCATTCCACCTGAAGTTTAGTCTTGATAGAAAGCACATCATGAAAATTATGCCAAGGCTGGACAAAAGGATATTTAGCCAACGCCCTTTCTCCAAAAACGTATGCCTCACGGAAACTTTCCTTATCCACCGGCACCTGATGTTCCATATACTTAGTCCACAACACTTCCGCCCAATGACAGCTGTTCGTATCTATTGTACCGCCATAATCAAATATAACTCCCTGAATATTTTTCAATGTATCCATTATCTTACTTATTAGCAGGTGTACCATTGCCGACTTTCATCAACAACACACCAATTACAATCCAAATCAATTCACGTACACGGGTTATCAATCCGGTATAAACCCCAAAAGCTCCCGGAATAGCCAATCCTCCTACCGCCAAAGCAAAGCCTCCTTCACGTGCGCCCAATTGCATAGGCGAGAAAAAGAACAAATTGGCAAACAAAGAAGTAAATGCCATGATTAAAATACAAGCTGGAAAACTGACATCCGTTGTCAGAATATTCAATATGAAATACACTTCCAGACATCCTATAATCCGAGCCATGAATTCCAGACTTAACGAGGCATAAAACGTAGATCTACGCTGTTTATGCAGTTCGGCTATCTGACTGTCCACACGTTCCAAAGCCTCGCGTTTATTTTCCGAAAAACGTTTAGCCCATTCTTTGATAAAAGGAATATGCTGAAGCAATTTTAAAGTACGGACAGCCATACCATTCTTGTAACCTTTCATAAAAAAATAAATGGCTAAAAGAGAAACCGCCCCCACAACAGCCAATATAGTTCCCATAGCAATATCTACCGGACGTAGAGCCAGATACAAAAAGATAGAAAAAAACCAAAAACAAAAATGCGAGAAAATATGCATCATCACATAAAGAATTACTGATGAAGTTGCCTTACTGGCCCCAACATAAGGAGTCAGCTCCATAATGCGGTAAGGCTCTCCTCCCATCAATCCCACCGGGGTGGCATAATTCAGTGCAAATCCGGAAACTGTCAGTTTATAAACTTTCCAAAATGGAATAGGTGTTCCCTTTTTTCCATCCCGGATGATAATATACCAAGAAAGGGTATTGAACAGATAAATAATAATCCATAACCCTACCACAGCCGGCAACCACATTCCCGCCCGGCGCAAATTAGCCAGTAGTTCATCATACTCCATATCAAAAGAACAAAGCATCACTACGATGGCTGCAATTCCAAACATCAGGAATATATTTCTATACTTACTTTTCACTTCGTTATGTATTTATGATACAATCGTGCGCAAATCGCCTCATGGCAATGACGCATATATACAAACAAAGAGGTCATCACAACAACCTCGAACACAAAATACAACCATGGTTCGCCAATCAACAAACTGATATATAGAGCAATGGCACGTGTATTAAAAGTCAAGATATTGGTATATTTCATCAAAGGTTTGCTAGCCGCACGAAATTCATCCCGTAATTCCTGTGGAATATTGTCTCCATACTTTTCCTTCACCAATGCATAAAACAGTTGGAAATTAGGAGTCATTCTTTCCTGCTGACGTGTATAATTACCATAGAAATACAAGAAAGCTTTCCACCAGAAGTTTCCCTTCCACGGCAGACTGTAGAAGATTTCACGCTGTTGTTTGAAATTATCCAATTCGCTTCCGCTTTTCCCTTTTAAAAAGTATAAATGAATATTACGATAATAATCCGCCAATGTACATTGTTTGCTATGACAAACAGTACCCGAAACAATAGCCAATATCCAAATAAAAATACCCCAATGCATGCCGTCACCAATATGAAACGGCATGGGTTGGTTCATCAGTCTGAGACAAATTGCCGCATAAATGGTAAAGAACCAAATATCACCGGCAAATCCATCCAACATACGCCCCCACTGGGTTTTCTGTCCTGTCAAACGCGCCAATTGTCCATCCGCACTGTCATAATGATTCGCCCACATCAACAAAAGTATACCCAAAAGAGTATGTTTCATATCAGGATAATAAAACATCACACCAGCACCTATACCTAAAATGATAGAAAAAATGGTTACCACATTAGGGTGTACCTTTAGTTTTTTAAAAAATAATGCCCATGCATAACCTATGGGACGGTTGAAATAAATATCCAGGAACTCCTCTGTGTCCATGGATTTGAAAGAAGCCTCTATTCCTTTCTTCTCACTTTCTGTACTCATGTCTTTTTTATTTCATTTGCTTTTTAGCCCGTTTATAAATGCACTCTGCAATTTTACCTCCCGCTTCCTCACGGCAACGGGCAAAGCTGGGCCAGTCGTTAAAATCGATTATTCGCAGTGTGCCATCAGCTGAAATCACACAATCACCTCCGTAAATGGGCACATTCAGCGCCTCGGCAGCTTTATCACTTTGTATTTTCAATTCCTCTACGCTAAAAGGAATTCCTTTAGCTATCCCATTTATTTTCTCCAGACCAAACTTGCTGTGCGAACAAGGAGAGGGATAAAACCAATAAAAAAAATCGGTTCCATGCACTCCGTAGAATTTTACCAAGTCACCTTGCAAATGTTCGTTTATGACTGCAACAGGAATACCGCGTTTACGGAAATCAGCCAATATATTTTCTACCTCTTCCTTACAGGTGGCGTAGGCAACATCTTCTTTCACCATAGCGTGAGAGTCACCTCGTTTCACCCAACAAGGATAACAATTTTCCAAATACTCATCTGCCGTAGAAATTATAAAACTTTGCGGATGAGGAACCCCGTTCTTTATAAGTAATTCTGTCATTGGCTTACGCACACAATTATCTATACCGTAGGCAGAGTTTATCACCAATGCACCTTCATCCTCCAAAGACCTCAAACGAGCTATCGTTACCTTATCACGGGCCATATCAAAAATAATATCTCCCTTGACACCCTGTTCCACGAAATCTTTCTCCGCATAAACTTTCACCTCACAGCCCAACCGCCGCAATTCCTCCGTCACCTTATTAAATATGGCGGCATCATTGTCTACATGATTGGGGGAATATTCATTTCCACGGCTTACCCCTATTATTGAAATTACATCCATTCCTTCTGTTGTGTTTAAGTTACTCCTCTTTACCGGCTAGAAAATTTTCAGCTTTCACGATATCACCAGCATGATCTACATCCAAAATTTTTGTAAAAGGATAAGCCTTTAATTTCAAGCCGTCGGCTACCAACTGTCGTTGAAAGTTACGCATACGTGACATACCTTTCTCCATACACCCATGCAACGTCTTAACGGCTGCCGGGGTCAGACAATAAATGCCTCCAGATATATAACGGCATTCGGGAGTCGCCTCATCATGGAAACCTGTTATATCCAAAGCACTGTCCGTAGATATATAAAGCGGTTTTTCATCATCTATAAAATCCGTTACCGCCATATACCCATCTGTTTCCGATTGTTTGAACGTTTCAATAAAAGTCGAAAACTCTTCTTCACGGAATATAGTATCCACAGTAGTCAAGCAGAATTTATCATCCTGCAAATAAGGGCTCAGTTCATAAAAACTGTGCATGGAACTGGGGGTAGTTTTCACAACTACTTCCAATGGGATCTTTGCTTCTGCCTGTAGTTTTGCCAAATGCTCTTTTGTCAATGGACTTTCATTATTAATAATGACAACCACCTTATCAGCTCCGTTACGTACAAAAATCTGTATCAAGCGATCAATCATGGCAACTCCGTTCAGTTGCACCAAAGGTTTGGGCAAAGCAACCCCTTCTTGCGAAAGCCGGGAACCTTCACCCGCTGATATAATTGCAAATTTCATTTCTACTTTTTCTTGAAATTATATTTTAAACCGATCGTCCATTAATCTTCATCATCAATGGTATCCAATTTCAATTTATCGCTATCATCCCGTTTTTCATAATATTGTTTACGCAGCGGATGTGCATGAATCTCTTTCTCGACAACACGGTTACGGAAAACATCCATAGCCACATAAATAGCCTGGCGAAAAGAATCTTCCAAGGCAACCCCTTGCCCGGCAATATCATACGCAGTACCATGTGCCGGAGAAGTACGTACAATGGGAAGTCCCGCAGTGTAATTCACTCCTTCATCCATTGCCAAAGCTTTGAAAGGAGCCAATCCCTGATCATGATACATAGCTAGAATTCCATCAAAATGAGTATAGTTGCCAGATCCCATAAAGCCATCGGCCGGATAAGGTCCGAAACACTGAATGCCTTTGGCAACCATTTCCTTCATTGCCGGAATTATAATGTCACTCTCTTCCGTACCAATCAATCCCTCATCACCCGCATGAGGATTTAATGAAAACACAGCTATACGCGGACTGTCGATGCCAAAATCCTCTTTTAAAGAACGATGGAAAACAGCCAATTTTTCCATAATAAGTTCCTTGGTAATATCTTGTGCTATCTCGCGTACAGGAACATGACCAGTCACCAAAGCTACCCGGAAATCATTCTTCAGCAAAATCATTAACGCCTTCTGTCCTTCCCCCACACGCTCTTCAATATATTCCGTATGACCGGGGAAATGAAAACTTTCCGACTGAATGGTATGCTTATTGATAGGAGCAGTTACCAAAACATCAATCATTCCCTCCCGATAATCCTGCAAAGCTCTCTCCAACGCATCCAAAGCTGCTTTACCAGCCTCCGGTGTCGGTTTGGAGAGCTCCACCTTCAATTCGTCTTCCGTACAATTCACGATGCTCAGTTTATCCGGCTGAGCATCATCTGCAGAATTGACAATACTGAAATTTGTTTGAATATCCATTGCCTTACGATGATAAGCAGCCACTTTAGGCGATCCATAAATAATGGGTGTACAAAGTTCCAGCATGGTAGGATCCGAAAAAGTTTTGAGAATTACTTCATATCCTACTCCGTTGATATCCCCATGAGTAATACCAACTCGTATCTTGTAGTTATCTTCCATCTATATTATATATTATATGTCTCTTCTTACTTTACCCGGCTTGTTGTATCTATTTTTTCTTCCGGAATATTACCACTAATTACAATTTCGTCAATCAAGCTTTCATTGGGCAATCTCAATGTATAAAGTGAAGCTTCCATCTGACGCATCAGATTACGTTTCAATTTATCCGGCGAATAGATAAAGGCCTCAACCACAATGACACGGCCGTTAGCACGATCCACCCGTGCATGAGACACAAACGGACCTCCCATCATGTCACCTTCCATTTCCCATAATCCGCGGGCTTCTTGCGCATACTCTCCTTTTACAACAATATCTTCCACATCTACAAACATAGAGTCTGTTGCCATATACATTCCTTCGCGTTCACCCGGAATATTTGCTTTCATTACAGAATCACGTTTATGAATGAAATAATCTTTAGTAAAGGTATCCTTGTCCGTATAAGGATAAGAGTACATTACAAAATTCATATCCGCTGTAGCACGATTAGTAGAAGCCCACAAAAAATCTTTGCCTTCTTTATAGTTAGCCAGTTCTACCGGCACCCAGATATCACAATCAAAAATACTTCCTACCTTAGTGGAAATCACATCGCTATGTTTTTGTTTCAACAAAGTTATCTGACGATTCATCTCAGCTTTCACAAAGAAATCTATAATCACTTTACTGTTCTTTGCTACAAATTCCTCAAATTCGTCTTCATTAGGAGCCTGAATTGTCATAATCATCTGCGGAGACGCATAAACATCACGGGAAAACTTGAGTTTGGGCTGAGTATAAATATCTTGAATATCCACAATGATGATATTACGGAATATTTTCAGCACACGGTCAAAATGCTGAGGGTCCACATTTGATATACGAAACGAACGCTCCGCCTGGGGCAGTCCGGGCACATTTGTATCCAATACATCAAACAATGCACGTCCTGCAGGACGATCCCATACAGGTTTATTTACTACGACCAATACTTCGTAAGGCCTACCGCTGGACGTGGGGGTAAACAAGTTCTTTTGTCCCTTCTTACAAGAAGCCAGTACCAGAACCACCAGCACCAAACTTAAATAAAATGCTATTCGTTTCATAATTATATGGTATTATTGTTGTTATTTACTGTAATGTAACACCTTTCTCCTTCTGTTGTTTAGCCGTTGACAACATTCCACAAGCAGCAAAAATATCTTCTCCTCTTGAAGCACGGATCGTAGCAAATACGCCATGCTGCGTCAAGTAATCACGGAAGGCAACCATTGTTTCCATATCTACCCCTTCCAAATCCACATTAGGAATGGCATGAAACCGGATCAAATTGACACGACATTCAATGCCGCGCAAAAGTTTCACAATCTCTTTAGCGTAAATAAGTGAATCGTTCACCCCTTTGAATACGATATACTCAAAAGACAGACGCCGCTGTTTGCTAAAATCATAATTATGCAATATATCAATAATTTCCGTAATGGAAAAAGCTTTCTCGGCAGGCATTAAATCCCTTCGTTGCGAAGGAATCGGAGTATGCATACTGATAGCCAGATGACAATCACTTTCATTCAGAAAGCGCTCCAGTCCTTTCTTTAAACCCACAGAAGAAACAGTGATGCGTTTCGGGCTCCAGCCGTAACCATATTCTGAAGTCAGAATCTCAAGCACTTTCAACACCTCATCCAGATTGTCGAAAGGCTCTCCCATACCCATGAAAACAAGATTAGTCAGCTTTTCCCTTTCAGGAATAGAATAGATCTGGTTTAATATTTGATGGGCACTCAGATTAGCTGTAAAACCTTGCTTCCCGGTCATACAGAACTTACAATTCATCTTGCATCCCACTTGCGAGGAAACGCAAAGAGTAGCCCGGTCCTCATCGGGTATATAAACCGCTTCAATAAAATTATGAGCCGGTGTACGGAAAAGATATTTCACCGTACCGTCTACCGAACGCATTTCTTCCACCGGAGCAGATGCTCC
>UMES01037962.1_pt1 | contig 13570 bp, 18 predicted proteins | sample 1964791 | NCBI WGS metagenome assembly UMES01 (sample SAMEA4836024, study PRJEB28245) | human gut metagenome | biome: gut microbiome; material: fecal sample | place: Denmark | collected 2008
ATTCTGCTTGCCATAGGTTTCCTCCTCTCTCCTAAATTTAGGCATAAAAAATGCCCGGATTTCTCCGAGCATTAAAAAAGCACCAACCCACTCACGGATTGATGCCTATACATATATTTTACTTATGATTCACTTTGAAAAACTGGAATTTACAGTTATCTATACTCATTTGGAATTTCGATATGAAATGTCTCACACAATAACTTCACATCATGTACATCATTCTCATCAAATTCATATCCCAAATGGAACATTACTTGACTATATGGTTCAATACAAGAAACCTCTATCTCCTCAATTTTTCCTTTACCAGAAAAAGTTTCTACCGGAAAGTTATCCCCCTCATAAAGAATTTCACCTTCGCACGTATATTCAAAACAATGCAAATCAACAATCCTGTTTTTCGCATCTTCCCATACAGTATGGTTCAATGTTGTATATTCCATCTTAATCTCATAAAAGTCATTAGCTTTCATTATCTCTATAAAGTTCTGATAATCTTTCTTTTCTACAAAAATATCAATATCGTTATGGACTCTTGACTGATGTCCAAGCAACGCATCTACCCCCCAGCCACCATCAAGAAAGACTTTAATCTCGGCATCTATCGCAAGTTGAAGAATCTGTTTTACATCTGTAATATTGACCATCTTATCATCTCCACAAATTCAAATTTGTCGCTGACAAACATCAGCCTTTTGCCATAGAAAAGTATAGCAGAAAAAGGCTGATTTCTCAATCAGAATCTATCGAAGTCTTCCTGTGTTGCCAGTTCCTTATATACATCACATCGGATTCCTTATAACCATCTCCCCTGTGGGAAGGACGGCTGCCGTTGCCTTCAATAACAGCAATGGAACCGAGTCAGCATAGCCTTCTGGATTCGTATAAGCCACTCCCATAAGAACTGCTCCTTTCGTTAAATGGTAGGGATGCGTTTTCTATCCCTTCACAATCCAATGGACATATATTCATAAAATGGGCGGTAACTTTTTCAAAAAAATTTTTCCTTCCTATTAAAAATTAAAAAACAACATCCCTATGTAGCAAATAACAATCCATGTGTATTCCCACAGCCCCCACCTTGCAATGTGGACTACAACATAAAGCGACATCTGCAACATACCAAGCTTGCAGATGTCGTTTCTTCTATATAAATGAAAAATTCCTCCATAAATTTCTTCACTATTTCCCCGCCCATTTCTCTTATCTGTGTCCATTGATTAGTGAAAGACAAAAGGAACAGAAAAAGATTTTTCAAAAAGTTCCGCCCAAAACTGAAAATCATGTCCATTGGATAGTGAAGGACAAAGGAACACAAAAAAATTTCAAAAAGTTCCCGCCCAAAACTAAAAACCATGTCCATTGGATAGTGAAAGGGCAAAAGAGTCATTCAGAAAGGAGTGTTAACGATGGCAACAGCAAGAACTACTGACACTGATGCAATCAGAGATACGGATCTGGATAAGGAACTTGCAGATGTCCTTATTGCAATAAGTGTCATAACAAGACAGCTTGCAAAGAAAATCAATGTAACCTATGTAATTCAGAACCTAAACGGAGCTTGTCGTAAAATTCATTAATAATTGCTTTCTCTTTATATTCGTCATTTATACGAATATAATACAACTCGTCTCTAATAAATACCTTTTTTACCTTCTCTCCATCAGGATACAACTCATCAAACCCTTCTTCGTCAACCCAAAACGCATTTTTATTGTGATTACAATCATGACACGCTAAAATCAGATTATCTATATATCCCGCATCTTTTTTTGTTGCAAATACAGGAGCTTTTTCATATAAAAAATGATCTATTTCAAATTCACTCTTTTTTATCAAATCGATTGAAGCTCCACAATATGCACATTTTCCATTATATGCTTTAATGAATTCTATCTTAAATTTTTGGGAATTATTGCTTATATAACTATGCATATCTTTTGCATAAGGATGCTCTGTTTTTATTAAATCTTCTACTTTGTTCTTTTTTTGTTGAATATCAATTAATTCAGGACAATACTTTGTTCTTCTGTAATCCATATTTCTAGCAAAATGTTCCAATACATACATTGCCTGTTCTGCCGTAACTTTCTCCTCCGGAGAAAACGAAATAATCACATGATATCCTTGTCTGTTACCTGTCTTGTAAAATATATTCTTTGTTTCTACCATCTGTTCAAATGCAGTATCAGGCAGGCAGTTGATACTGCCCACCAAAACACATTCTTCTGTCTTGTCCGGATTTTTGATATACTGCAAAGCATTTTCCAGATGTGATGCCGGATTTCTTCCTTTTGATTCCTTTATATTCAGGATCTTTGTAATCGCCATGTCTCCAGCACCTCCCTGAATAAACTTTTGATTTCATCAAGACTTCTCTGCAACTTATCAATATCGCTGAAGTACAGTTTTCCTTGTGTATTTCCAAGTCTAACCGCCTGATTGATATTATTTGCAATACCAGCAAAAATCCTGATAACTCTTGCCCTGTCCTCTGGATATCGGAAGTCAACATTGCCACCTAAACGAATCAATTCCCGCACATATTCGCTTACAGTTTTTCCACTTTTTCTAACTGCTGCATCCAGAATATCCATATCTTTCTCCGACAGTTTCACCGAAATCTTATAGTCTTTCCTATCAGACTTGTATCTTCTCTTTCCATCTGCCATAATCAAATTCCCTTTCGCGTCTTAAAAATGTTGTCTTAATCCAACTTCTTTTTATCTGTCCCATTGCTTTTCATCCTTTCTAAAAGTTGTGTTCATAGGTTTTGCACCTCGCATTTTATGCTCGGTGTGTTTGGCGTTCACACTACTCATTCTCATGCAAGCATGAAATTCGTAGTGTTCACTGGTTTTGCAAGATGCGGAAAAGGTCGGACCTTTTCCCGAAAAAATATAAACGCCATCAGCGTTTACATCATTTTTCGTCTTGGCAGGAGCACCTGCACCCGATATATTTTACTGCTATCACACTTGATAGCAGATATTATGATATTGATATCTTTCCGGCACTTTTTGATAGCACTACACCATTTCCGTTTTCTTTGCTATCATTAGTGCCGGTTTTGATATCATTTCACCTGATTGTGATAGCAGCCATGCTATCACGAGAAAAAACTATCCAAATCCAGCATGTCATTTGCTTCAACATCTTTTTCCATGCCATTTTCATTCTCACCGACTTCTTTCGTTACTCTTTCAGCAGCAGGCAAAGAATTTGTAGTTTGACCTGTTTGAATTCCAAGAAGATACGATGCAATAATCTGAGGAAGCTTTTCATTAATGATTGTTTCGACCGTCTCAGCAATTCTTTCAATTAGCGGTTCTTCCCAATCCTTCCTGTCAACTGTCGGACATTCTTCATTTAGTTCCATATCCCCAAGAAGATTTATTGCTGAAATTATGAAATCCTGTATGGAAGAATATTTTTCAGCATTAATTTTCTGGAGAATATCAAACGCCTTTCGATGCTCAGGATTATCAGAATAAAATCTGACAATTTTTTGCTCCTTTTTCTTCATTGTCTCACCTGCTTTCACTTCCCAGTTATCCTGCTATTCCAAGTTTCTTCTTTTTCAATGCTACATAACAGAAATACTCATAGCCCTTTGCATTTGCATTGATGTCAAAGTTGAATGTGATTCTGCTTCTGTCAAAAATGCTGAAATGTTCCAAAAGCTTTGCTCCTCCGCCCAAGACATACAATTTCATTGTCTTTTCGTTGTATCCAAAATCAAAAATCTTTGCAGTCAACTCCCTCACATATTCCTTTGCTGTTGTCTCCATCCAATATTCATATTCGGGATCAATATCTGCCATACGATTCATTAGAAATGTGTTGATGATTGAATCCGGCACATCTTCCTGAAACTTATCTAATAACGTCTGATGGATTTTTAAAGCACACTGACGTACTCCAAACAATTCCGTCCACATTTTATTTTCTACTGGTCTGCCATCTTGTAAGAACATGGCATTCATCGTTCCATTCCCAATGTCTACAATCATGTTCAAACCTTTAAATTCTGGCAGAAGCTCTGCAACCGCAGCATAACATTGTGGCATAACACTACAACCTGCAATTTCCACTTCAAATATTCTGCCTTTATATACAAATCTAATTTCGGAATTTTGAAGCATATATGCCTGAAATGACTCCTTTTGTGAATCCATCCATTTAAGCGGCACTCCCACTGCCAAATGAATTTTCTCACATCTAACATTCCTCAAGTACAGTTCCTTTGCAATTGCCGCAACAGTGAGGATGTAAAAATCATTATCCATCACTTTGTCTTTCGTGTAATTTTTATGCCCCTGGTCCAGCACATAATATTTGCCACCATAATACAAATAATCAGTACTCATTACCGGCTCTGTATCTCTCTCCACAAATCCATTACTGAATACTGTATTAGCTGTTTTTATATTTCCATAACCATGATCCACAGCCAAAATCAATGTTCCATCAATTCTAAGTTCTCTCATATCACGCTTCCTCCAATCTCTTCTTTATTTCTTTTTCACGAAGCTCTTTATTTTTCATAATTGCAACACGTCCATCGTGGGTAATTATTTCCTGTGCCACTTCCCATTTCTGTCTCTGCTGCACAAGCACCGACAAATAATCATCTGTTGAGCCAAGTGAAATTCCTGTCGTATTAATTATTTCATTCTCAAGTTCACAGGCATACTCCTGAAACTCCATAGCTTTTTCAATCAATGTCCCCTCTAACAGATACTTACGATGAAGTCTTCTGTCCAACTCAAACAACCATGTCATCCACAGTGTTCCATACTTACCAACACCTGTAATTGTTGCATTATCACATGCTCCAAGAACAGGATATAAAAAATCTCCTCTCTGTTCGTACCTGATTCCATTCCTTTCAAAAAATGTCATTTCGTCAGTTTCTGTTGTATTCATATAACCACCAATCCTTTCTAATCCATTTCTTTTAAAATTGTTAAAATATGCTTCAATGGCATGAGCATCTCATCAAAATCAATGTCGCTCATATTTTCATCCTGCAAAAACTGCAATTCTTCCAGCATCGCTTCAAGATACATTTCCATTTTTCTTGCAACCTTCTTTCCCGCAACCACTCTCACTTCATGCTTTAATAAGCACTGTATAATATAATCCTGCTTGGAAAGACCGCTCAACGCAACTTTCACATTAAGCTCCTGCGCTTCCTCCGGTGACATACGAAACGCCACCACTACATTTCTCCATCTGTTTTTTGCATCTAATCTCTTTTCGCTCATTTGATTCATCTCCTACCCAGGGGATGCCACCACATCCCCTTGTTTTTATCCTGCAAGATACTTTTGTATATTAAGAATCTTATTATCGTTCTCGATTGATTCTTCCGACGTTACTTTATCTTCAATAACCTCATTTACCGTAACATCTTCCATAACTTCATCTTGCACACCATCTTCATAGCTTGCGTTGACCTCATCCAATTTATCTGCCATAGCCACCTGCTTTGACGGAAACAAATGCGAGTAGCGATACGTTATATCTATACTCTCATGACCAACTCTGTCAGCGATTGCCACAGCTGAAAATCCAAGATCGATCAAATGTGAAATGTGACTATGACGAAGATCATGGATTCGAATCTTCTTTACTCCTGCAAGCTTTGAGCCTCTCTCCATCTCATGGTGGAGAAAACTTTTTGTCACCTGAAAGATTCTTTCTGTAGGTTCTTGATCATAAAGCATTGCAAAATAATCCTGCATCTCCTCCGACAAAAACTTAGGAAGTTTTATCGTTCGATTGCTTTTTGGAGTCTTGGGTGTTGTAATAAAATCCTGCCCCTGCAACCTCTGATACGATTTATTGATACGAACTGTATTCTTATCAAAATCAAAATCCTCCGTTGTAAGAGCTAGCAGCTCACCTAATCTCATTCCAGTCCAATACAGCATTTCAAATGCATAAAATGATATAGGCTTATCCACAATTGCATCAGAAAACTTTTTGTACTCCTCAGTAGTCCAGAAAAGCATTTCCTTATTTTCCTCTTTTCCCATATTTCCCGCCTGTCTCGCCGGGTTTGATTTCAGATTATAAAACCTGCAGGCATGGTTAAAAATTGCACTCAGCGTATTATGCATGGTTTTTCTGTAAGTCTGAGAATAACTCTCACCATTTTCATATCGAAATCCTACCATCTCGTTCTGCCACTTTCTCACATCTCCTGCTGTAATCTCATTCATCTTCAGATTTTTGAAGTACGGCAAGATTTTTGTCTCCACAATATGTTCCTTGGTAAGCCAGGTATTGAGCTTAACCCGATTCTTCACATCTTCTGTATATAACTTCCAGAACTCTCCGAATGTCATATCCAGATTATTTTCCTGACGAATCTTATAATTACGCTCATAATCCAAAGCTTCCCTCTTTGTTGCAAATCCTCTTTTCTTTATTTGCTTATTTTCCCCAGTCCAGTCCTTGCAATAGAATTTGACGAACCAGGTACCAGTCTTACTATCCTTATATGCTGGCATACTCATCATCTCCTTTTCCTATTGCCGATAGGACATCTTAAGTCCCACCGGCTTTGTGTACTAATACTCTTTGTTGTTATACAGCTTCTGTCATTCCATAAAATCGCTCTTCAAAATACTTACGACTAATCTTGCCACGAATAACTGCATAGCCTTTTTCTTTCAGTTCGTTATTCAACTGTCGCATAATGTTATAAGCAGCCGATTTTGAAATCCCCAGTATCTGCATCACATCATCTACTTTTAAAAACTTCTCGTTCATGCACTGCGCCTCCCTTCTTCTTGTGTTTAAATACAGAGATTTATGATGCTGTCACAATAACTGCTGCATAAATTCTGTATTATGTATTGCTTTGCAGGAATTGTAATCAGATTTTTCCGTCCAACTGTTCACATTCCTTAGCATTCAAAAATGCTGGCGTTCTCATATCGGTTCTGCCGGTGTTCCAACCTGCCTCATTACCTGAAAGATTACTTCAGATAATACCGCCCGCTCCTGCTCGAGGTATTCAGTCCACTTAGGGGAGTGTCTTCATTCGCTCGCTTCTTGAAAGGTCTTGGCAAATGTCTGTTAGTATTCCGATATCGCTCATTTATTTTTCAATACTGTATAGTATAGATATATAGATTGTGATTATTCTATACCATATCGTATTGAATTGTCAAGAAGTTTTTCTAATATTTTTGTATAGAAAAACTTCCCTTTTCATTTTTTTCGTGTTATACTCTCCTTAAAAGTCCATAACACATCTAAATGGAGGGAACTACACTATGACAATAGGTGAAAGAATAAAGAAAATACGGGTATTCCGCAAAATGACAATGGATGACCTGGGTGGTGCTCTCGGTTTTGAGGGAAAAAATATGTCTGTCCGTATCTCTCAATACGAAACCGGTGCCCGCATTCCCGGTGATGATATGATTCAAAAGCTTGCCGACGCATTGCACTGTAATTACAAAGCAATCTCTGACTACAGTTTAGGTGCTGCGGAAGATATTATCGAAACACTCTTCTGGCTCGAGGAAAGCGCCTCTTCTCTTCCTGCACGAGGGAAAGGGACAAGATTTCCTGAGTACACTGCACCAGGTAATCTGATTCACTTAACTGCAATGACACCTTCAAAGCCTTCTGAAACAGCAAAACCAACTTATAACGAAGATGATTATGACTGCGCAGGTGCACCTATTGCATTAACTTTTGAATATGGATTGGTAAATGACTTTTTGTCAGACTGGTGTGAAATGAAAACGAAATTAGATAATGGAGAAATTTCTCCAAACGAATACTTTGAGTGGAAAATCACATGGCCGCATGCGTAAATACTATTATTCATGCACAGCTCACTTTAGTACCATTATAGTACCAAACGGCAAAAAACAAGCTCGCAAATGCCCATTTTATAGGCTTTTGCGAGCTTTTGAAAATTATTCAAACTCAATCGTTCCAGGTGGTTTACTGGTCAAATCATAGAATACACGGTTAACACCTTTCACCTCATTGATAATCCTGCTCATTACTTTATTCAGAACTTCATAAGAGATCTCTGCTGCTTCTGCTGTCATAAAATCAATTGTTTTTACAGCACGAAGTGCAACGGCATAATCGTATGTTCTCTCATCACCCATAACACCTACAGAACGCATATTGGTTAATGCTGCGAAGTACTGGTTGATATCCTGATCAAGACCGGCTTTTGCAATTTCTTCTCTGTAAATTGCATCTGCATCCTGAACAATACGAACTTTTTCTTCTGTAACTTCACCGATGATACGGATACCGAGTCCCGGTCCCGGGAATGGCTGACGAAATACCAGGCGTTCCGGAATTCCAAGTTCCAGTCCGGCTTTACGAACCTCATCTTTGAACAGGTCTCGTAACGGCTCAATGATTTCTTTAAAATCTACATACTCAGGAAGACCGCCTACGTTATGATGAGACTTGATGACAGCAGATTCACCGCCGAGACCACTCTCTACCACATCCGGATAAATGGTTCCCTGTGCAAGGAAATCAACGGCTCCGATTTTCTTTGCTTCTTCTTCGAAAATACGGATAAACTCTTCACCGATAATTTTACGTTTTGCTTCCGGCTCTGTCACACCGGCAAGTTTGTCATAATATCTCTGCTGTGCATTCACGCGGATGAAGTTCAGGTCAAACTGTCCTTTCGGTCCGAATACTGCCTCTACCTCATCGCCCTCATCTTTACGAAGCAGACCATGATCAACAAATACACAGGTCAGCTGTTTTCCGATTGCTCTGGAGAGAAGACCTGCTGCAACAGAAGAATCTACACCACCGGATAATGCAAGAAGGACACGTCCATCGCCAACTTTTGCACGGATATCTCTGATCGTATTTTCTACAAAAGCATCCATTTTCCAGTCGCCGGCGCATTCACATACCTCATATACAAAATTAGAAAGCATTGTCTTTCCTTCTACAGTATGAAGTACTTCCGGATGGAACTGAATCGCATACAGTTTTTTCTCCTCACATTCTGCTGCTGCCACCGGACAGTCTGCAGTATGAGCAGTAATTGTAAATCCAGGTGCTGTTTTTGAAATATAATCAAAATGACTCATCCAGCAGATGGTTGACGGAGATACATTATGGAACAATTTGGAACTGTTTTCTACAAACACCTCTGTTTTTCCATATTCACGCACCTGGGCACGCTCTACTTTTCCTCCCAAAATATGCTGCATCAGCTGTGCACCATAGCAAAGACCAAGTACCGGAATACCAAGTTCAAACAACTCCTTTGTATAAGTTGGTGAATCAGCTTCGTAGCAGCTGTTGGGTCCACCGGTCAGAATGATTCCCTTTGGATTCATGGCTTTGATCTTTTCAATATCAGTCTTATAGGAATAAATCTCGCAGTACACGTTACACTCGCGGACACGTCGTGCCACAAGCTGATTGTACTGACCGCCGAAATCAATCACTATGACAGTTTCTCTGTTCATTGGATCGTTTCCTCCTTCGCAATAAATTATTTACACTTTCATTGTGGCTATATTTATTTTTATATAAAAATTTTTGTCTTACAACGACAAAAATATCCCGCCACTCTTTGTCTATTATATATTACTCCTGCCTGACTTTACAAGAGGAAATACCCAAAAAAATATACAACAGTAGTTGAACCTCCTGCTTGATGTTCATAACAGGAACAAAAAAAACATTGCAAGCTGCTGTTTCCATAGTATAATGGAGGTAGTAAAAACTAATTTTACAGCCATGTTGCAAAATCCATTCTGTCTTAGCAGGCTAATTTTGTGACAGACATAATCGCAGGAGGTATACAATATTATGGAAACATTAAAAACAATGACTTATCGTAAGTCAGTCAGAAGCTACAAATCCACTTTATCCGATGAAAATTTACAGAAAATCCTGATGGCTGCGCAGGCTGCACCGATTGGAATGGGCAAATATGACACCATGCATATGACAGTCATCCGCAACGCTGAATTATTAAACGAGTTAGACCGTAACGGTGCTGAATTTTTCGGTGATCCATCCAGAACACCTCTGTATCATGCACCTTGTCTCGTTGTAATCTCCACTCCAATTCCAAATCCGGCAATGGCTAATGTACAGTATTCCAACGCTGCCATGATGGCTGAGCATATGTGCCTAATGGCTACTGATCTCGGTGTCGGAAGCTGCAATATCTGGGGCGCGATCGCAGCATTAAATGCGAAACCAGAATTAGTTGCAAAACTCGCTCTTCCGGAAGGACACGTTCCATGCTGTGCTGTCACACTTGGTGACACAGATGATACATTTGCAGAGCGTGACATCCCTGCTGATCGTATTGCAGTATCTTATATTGACTAAGCACATCCATTGACAGATGCAAATTTGCTGGAAGTCATATCAAATGTAAGATGCCCTCTGACAGGATTGGACTATAAATTTCCAAATACATTTCATATATGTTCTGGAAAATCAATTTCAAAAGAGCAGACAGGAAAATGATTCACTTCATAAGAAGTCAATTCATCCTCTTCCTGTCTGTTTTTTATTGATGAACAATTCACGCTTACCTTTCATAGAAGAATCTTATTTGCAGACTTTTCTTCATAGTCTCTTTTATTAACATTCTGCATGCACCATAAACAACAATACATCAGTATCCTGCATGCACCATAAACTGCATTTCTACCTAATCAGTAGATAGGATATATCTATATCAGGAAGCATCTCTGCTCCGTTTTGCACTTTTTATTGTATTTTACGTTTTATACCAGTTTATATTCTTTCAGCCGATTCCGTAATATTTTGTAATCTGGACAATATCGCTCTACCTCTGCCCAAAACTCCTTTGAATGATTCATATGTCTGCGGTGCGCAAGTTCATGAATCACTACATAATCCAGTAACTCATCCGGCAAATAATATAGCTGATAATTAAAATTCACATTTCCTTTGGAACTGCAACTTCCCCATCGGGTCTTCTGATTGCGTATGGTAATTTGCCCAACAGTAACATCCATTATCTTGCAGTAATGTACAACACGATTTCCTATTTTTTCTTTTATCTGCTCTATTTCTTCCCTGGATAAATGTTCCGGTGCTGTTGCTCCCGTATCTTCCCGCTGTTCCATCCGTTCCTGCATCAATCCTGCTTTTTGCCAGATCCAGTTTTCTTCCCTCTTTATGAATTTACCCAACTCCTGATCTGACATGTGAGCAGGTATTCGAAGTACGACCATACCATTTTCTTTCACCTGCAAACCAATACTTTTTCTGGCAGATCGTATAATCTGGATTTCTAATATTTGTCCATCTTTTTTCAGCTCTAGCTCTGTCTGTTGTCGCATAAATTAACTCCTCTGTTTCTCCTGAACTACGCTTTATCTAAAATCAGTCCATTCCCTGTTGTCCTGTTTTTAACATGCTTTGTTCTATTAACTATCACAACTATACCATAGAAAAAGCAGAAATTACTCAATATTTCCTCCAGTATAACAGGTTTTACTGATTCAAACTTTCCATGCTTACGCCTTAAAAGAAAAATATCTGAACAATTTCTGCTTTTCATTTTTTACATGTGATGTTGATGCAAATTTTTTTTACTTTTTACATGTGATGTTGATGCAAATATTTCTCTCTCGTTGCCATTCCCCCACGAATGTGACGCTCAGATTTATTGATATCCAATACCACTCTGGTCTTCCCTGCCAGTGATGGGCTGATTTGTTTCAAACGTTCTGTGATGTCTTTATGTACCGTAGACTTACTGATTCCATACTTTTTCGCCGCCTGTCGCACCGTTGCATTATTGTCTATGATATATCGCGCAATTTCCATTGCCCGTTCTTCGATATAGCCTTTCACTCAAAAATCCCCGCATAAATTGCTTTTTTACAATCTATGCAGGGATTTTGTGAGGTATGTCTGTATCACACTTTCAAATTCATATAGTTCCTTTATAACATCAATTGCAATGTTTCGTATCCATCAACTTGCCGTTTCTTCATAATATCTGTCTGCTATATATTCTGCCGACTCTGCCCAGAGACCGTTTTCCGTTTCCTGTAACGTCTTATATATTTCCGATTTATAAAAGCGCAATACGGCTTCTTCAAAACTGATTTGAAAATGTTCCTACAATAATTTCAATACATCTCTGATCTGTATACATACATTCATTGTAATGTCTTTTCCGTTAAAACTATATATTTTCTCTGGCATAAGAATTCCTCCTAACTAGTTTCAGATATTCTAAAGCTTTTTCCGTATGAAATGATACCTGATTATTTACTTTACTATATCGTAATCTCTCCACTGCCTCTTTCGCAGTAAGTGTCTGCAAATTTTTCTGGAGTTTCTCATATGCAGCATAAGCATTTTTAACTTCCTGTATTTCGTTCTGTTCAGTCTCATTTTCCATCTAAACAGAAACGGTTGTTTCTCCCGAACGTAAACGACCATGAGACTTTTTATTTTTTTCTTTTGGGCGTCTCTGCTTCTTTTCGCGGCGAAGGCGATGTTGCTGCATCTGACGACTCCGGATTGCTTCATCCAGTTTTCGGAATCGGTCTTCCTGTGCGTCCTCCTGCTCTCTCATCAGATAATTCATTTCCTTAATTACCTTTTCTCCCACCTGCTCACCGACAGCCTGACCAAGCGCCTGATTGTTCTCTGCAATGGCGTTACGCACAATATCATTCATCATAAGCTGAAACTGTTCCAGCCGGGACATATCTTTTGCAGCCTCCTTCGCTACAGCCTGTCCCTGTTCTGATATTTGTGGCAATTGCCCGGATACAGCCTGACCACTATTCTTCTCTGATGCAGACAATTGCCCGGACAAAGTTTCTGATGCCTTTTGTGTAAACTGTGTTTCCTCAAAATCTGCATTTTCGTTATGAAGCATCATTTTGATTGCTTTCAGCTGATAGCCCTCTTCTTTCCATTTTTTGATCAGTTCAAATTGACGGATATTTTCTTCTGTATAGTAGCGATGTCCCATTTCATTGCGTGGAACATCTAATTCCAGTTCTTCTTCCCAGTAACGTAATACATGCGATTCCACATGCATCATAGCTGCTGCATCTGAAATCATATATCGTACCTTCTTCACGACCATATCCTCCTTTATGACTGCCTGTACACTCCGAATCTGTTCTCAAAAGCTTCCGGGCGCACATTTGTTATACTAATTGTAGCACATTTATGACGTCACTCAAGAAAAACTAATCGTAAAGTTTCGACATCTTTCACGAAGTCGTTAAATGAAACAGAGATGAACATCTGTAATGTTGAAACATACCTCTGTTCATCTCTGTCTGATACTTATTTAAAAATCATGATTCCAGATTGTGTTTGTAAAATCATTGCAAAAGACTTGTTCAAACGCACTCTGACACTGCCATTATGTTTCCGATTTTACCTTTTTGTTCATCTTCTGAAAAGTAATCGTTACTTTAAACAGATCTCCGTCCAGATACAGGTCAAAAGTTCCTCCCTGCATCATGGTCAGATTGCGGGCAATCTCAAGGCCAAGACCGCTGCCTTCGGTACTTCGGGA
>UMES01039297.1_pt1 | contig 13366 bp, 9 predicted proteins | sample 1964791 | NCBI WGS metagenome assembly UMES01 (sample SAMEA4836024, study PRJEB28245) | human gut metagenome | biome: gut microbiome; material: fecal sample | place: Denmark | collected 2008
GGCAGCTGGAATAAGGTGAAAGGTTATCGTCACGCATTTGCTAAGTAATGTCTGCAAATATCATATTTTAATTCAGGTAATATAAAAACAGAAGAGGTTGTAGCCGGCATCGGTTACAACCTCTTTTTATTGTATATATTCTGTTTATTCTTCTACAATACTAGTACGTGGCTGTTGAGGCGTGATTTCTTTTTGCTGTTTCAGATATTCTATCAAAGCATCCGAAGAGGTGGCAGTCATTTCATGCCCCGGGTCGGCATGGTCGAATCGATAACTGGAGGCGATGTAGCTGTTCATACCTACTTTGTACTGTTTATTTTCGTCCAGCGGGTTGCCATTCATGTCTTTTATGGTGACACTCACGGCTTTGCCGTCACGGGTATGAATGGTGTAGGTCATGCCCGACACCAATAGATCGGCACGTTTGCTGGCTTTGCGGTAGGAGTTCATTAATAAAGTGCGAATCTCTGCCGGAGTCATTTGATAGACAACTACAGTATTGCCGAAGGGGTCCAACTGATAGATTTCGGCCATGGTGATTTCTCCTTTCGCCATTTGTCCGATGCGTACACCGCCGGCATTCTGGAAAGCAAAGTCGAGATTATGCACATCGGCTACGGCATCGGTCATCAGTGAGCCGAGTGGCTCTTTACCGTTGAACTGTGCTGTGGCATGTGCTATTACTTGGTCTAAGTGGCAATCCTTGCGGAATTTCTGAATAGACTGCTTGATATCTGTATCTTCGTCTTTGAGTTTTGCCATATTAATCAGCTCGAATTTCTTCTCTTTTACTTTATTATCCTCCAAGGTGATAGTAGTCTTGCCCAGATAATGAAGGTTGCTCTGTGCCTGACTTATCAAGACACCATTGACGACAATGGTAGAATCAATGCGTGTATGTGAGTGTCCCCCGATGATAACATCCAGTTCGGGCATCGCTTCGGCTATCTCACAATCTTTGTTATAACCGGTATGAGTGAGACCGACAAACAGGTTGCACCGGCTGCGTAAGTTCTTGTGTTTAAGTGCGGTTGATACAGGCTCGGTGAATGTGATACCTTTCAGGCGTGCGGGATGGGTGGCGGGTAGCAGCTCACCTGTTCTTCGCTTACTCACTTCGATAAGGCCCAGGATGCATATCTTGGTGTCACCGATTTGCAGAAAAGCGTATGGCTGAGGTTGTTTGATTCCGGCTGTTTCTTCATCAACAATCATGTTGGCACATAGGAATTGGAAGTTGGCTTGCTCCATTCGCCGGTTCAGTACCTCCTGTCCGTAGTCGAATTCATGGTTGCCGAATATTTCATACTGATATCCTATCCGGTTCATCAGGTCAATCATAGGAAAGCCTTTCTCAGGGTATTGGTCCACCACCGGATTACCCGAAAACATATCTCCCCCACTCAAAATCAGAATGTTGGGATTCTTGGCACGCTCTTTTTGTATATAACTTGCTATTTTGGCAAAGTTGTCGATACTGCCGTGCATGTCATTAGTCGAAAAGATGATGATTTGCGTTTCTTTTGCTGACAGTGAGCAGCATAGAAAGACGAATAACAATAGAAAACCAGATAGCTTTTTCATTTATTATTGGTGTTTAATAGGTTAGTTTAATGCTGCAAAGATAGGCTATAAATATTTCAAATTCCTTGCAACGTGCAAAAAAGTTTATTTCCGGTGCAAAGGAATATTTGCCTGCTCAATGGGGAGAATACTTATAAATAGTGATTGTATGAAAGAAATGACTGTTGAGGAAGGTTTCTAAATTACCTATAAAAAGCGATTGTGGCGCGTCAGTTTTATCAAGACCTTTGCATTCGAATAAAGAATGTAATTACTTAGAAGAAGAAAACGTGAAAACAGCAGTTCGGAAAGTGAATATTTTAATCATCGTTTTATTGACGGCTGTATCTGTATATGCACAGCAGCATAAAACCATGATTTCGGGTAAAGTCGTATCGAAGGAGAAAGAAATCATAGACTTGGCAACGGTGTATCTGAAAGGAACCAATTATGGTTGTATGACCAATGAGCAGGGAATATATCATTTGCATGCCCCCGCAGGGGAGTATACACTGGTCGTTTCTGCTGTCGGTTATGAAACGATAGAGAAGCCGGTGAAGCTCTTTCGAGGTGAGAGAGTAAAAATGAATGTAGTATTAGCTTCGTCTGTGACAGAGTTAGACGAGGTCGTTGTCGTGTCCAATGGGGTAGGTCGTGTGAAGCGTTCGGCTTTCAATGCCGTGGCTGTGGATACGGAGGAGTTGCAGAACTCGACGAAGAATTTGAGTGATGCTTTATCCAAACTGCCGGGTATGAAACTGCGGGAGGCAGGAGGTGTAGGTTCTGATACCCAACTCATGTTGGATGGGTTCAGTGGAAAGCACGTCAAAGTCTTTATTGACGGAGTACCGCAGGAGGGGGTAGGCAGCTCTTTCGGGCTGAACAATATTCCGGTGAATTTTGCCGAGCGTATAGAAGTATATAAAGAGTTGTACCGGTAGGATTCGGTACCGATGCTTTAGGAGGCGTCATCAATATTGTAACGAATAAGAAGAAGAGAAAATGGTTTTTGGATACTTCTTATTCTTATGGTTCGTTTAATACGCATAAGTCGTATATCAATTTCGGACAGACTTTCAGAAGCGGATTGATGTATGAGATTAATGCATTTCAGAACTATTCCGACAATGATTATTATGTGGATACGTATGTCACTCATTTTTCTCCCGATGGCAATACCACCGACAAAAAGAAGATTGAGCATGTAAAACGTTTCAATGACACTTACCACAATGAGGCTGTCATCGGAAAAGTGGGTTGGGTGGGGAAACCCTTTGCCGACCGTCTGCTTTTCGGTTTTACTTATTCCAATATGTACAAGGAGATTCAGACAGGAGTGCGCCAAGAGGCAGTATTTGGAGAGAAACACCGCAAGGGACATTCGCTGATGCCCTCATTGGAGTATCATAAGCGGGATTTATTTACCAAAGGACTGGATGTTAGTTTGACGGCAAATTATAATTATAATCTGACTCAGAATATTGATACGGTGCCTTATCAATATAATTGGTATGGAGAAAAGCAATATACCGGTTCAAAAGGAGAGCAATCTTACCAGGACAATGAATCGAAGAATAAGAACTGGAATGGGACGTTCAAGGTTGATTATCGTCTCAGCAGGACGCAGACCTTTACACTGAGCCATGTACTGACGGTTTTCGAGCGCAGTAACCGTTCGGATGTGAATTCCACTTCGGCTGTTTCGGATTTTACCGTTCCCAAGAAGACAAGGAAGAATATCACCGGACTTTCTTATCGTCTGATGCCTGCTGAAAGGTGGAACTTCTCTGCCTTCGGAAAGTATTATAACCAGCATAGTTCGGGATTAGTCTCACAGAATGCCGATGGTATAGGGAACTATATTGATATGTCCAAGCACGTAAGCGCTCTGGGGTATGGAGCGGCAGGCACATATTGGATAATAAGGGATTTACAGGTAAAGCTCTCGTATGAGAAAGCTTATCGGTTGCCATCGAATGAAGAGTTGTTCGGTGATGAGGACTTGGAAGCGGGTAAGGCTGACCTGAATCCGGAGAACAGTGACAATATCAACTTGAACCTCAGTTATACGCACCGCTTGGGCAAGCATGAGCTCTATGTGGAAGGAAGTCTGATTTATCGTGATACGAAAGATTACATCGTCCGTACCATCAGCTCTTTTGGTGGTAAAAGTTATGGTTCCTATTATAATCACGGGCGTGTAAAGACGAAAGGTTTTAATGTGTCTGCACGTTACAGCTATTCGCACTGGCTCAGTGTGGGAGGTACTTATAGCAGCATGGATACGCGTGACAATGAAAAATATCTGGAGGGAGGCTCCCTGCAGGAAAGCCTGAAGTATAAACTTCGTATACCCAATCAGCCTTACCGTTATGCCAGCTTGGATGCTTCGCTCTATTGGCATGATTTGTTTGCAAAAGGAAATCGCTTGTCGCTCACGTATGACAGCTATTATCAGCACGAATTTCCATTGAATTGGGAAACTATCGGAGAGGCTTCTTCCAAGAAACGTGTGCCGGAACAATTTTCACACAATCTGGGGATTACGTATAGTATCAAGAATGGACGCTATAACCTCTCGTTGGAATGCAAGAATTTCACGGATGAGAAATTGTATGATAATTATAGCCTGCAGAAAGCCGGGCGTGCATTCTACGGGAAGGTGAGGGTTTATTTCGGACAATAGAATATGAATCGATAAAATATAAATAGAAGAATGATGAATAGAAAATTTTTGTTTTGGTCTGTTGTCATGGCATGTTGTGCAGGCAGCGTGTTGACTTCATGCAGTGATGATACAGTACCTGAAAATTCAACGCCGGATGCTCCCGGTACCGGGGCAGGGACATACGTGGTTGCTGCCACAGTTGATGGGGTAAATTATCTCCTGACTGCCGAGTCTTTGGACGAAGGAAGCGTTACAGTGAAAAATAACGGTCTTGAGACAGAGACCGGTACGTATTGGGTGTTTCATAACAATGATTACCTCTTCCGCCTTGTGTATAATAAGGGAGGAGACGGAACCGGTTCTTCTTACATTCTGAACAGTAATAATAAGCTCGAAGAGCATCTGTCGTATGCTTTTAAACGTATCACCACGTATGGCACGTGGGGAGATAATGTGATTACCGCTTCTACCGGAGATACAGACCGGACGGATGCCGGCGGATATGCGGAGCAAGGTATTTTGGTCAACTATCTGAATTCACTGGACGGTACTACAAGTACCAAGACCTACCCGTGTGAAAACTACTTGGGTAATGGTGAGTATGTTACTTTTTCCGGGTTTGTACAGGCAAACGGCAAACTTTACACTTCAGTAATTCCGATGGGGATGAGCCAATATGGTGTAAAAGCGTTCCCGGACAAGGTGACCGATCCGCAACTTGTGGCAACCGTGGCGGGAGGCAGTGGCAGCGGTGCTTATAAAGAAGGTTCTATTCCTTCTACTCAGTATCCCGACCATGCATACGTGGCTATTTACAGCGGAAATGATTTCAGCAGTACTCCAACGATTGTTGCCACTGATAAAATCGGCTTTGCCAGCGGACGTATGCGTTCTCAATATTACCAGACTATTTGGGCGGCTGATAACGGCGATCTTTATGTTTTCTCACCCGGCTACGGACGACTTACCACTTCTTCGGATGACTTAAAGCGTGTGCAGGGAACACTTCCTTCGGGAGTGATGCGAATCAAGGCAGGAGAAACTTCGTTTGACGATACTTATTATGTCAATCTAGAAGAGCTTGGAAACAAGCATCCGATGTACAAATGCTGGCATATCACAGAAGATTATTTCCTGCTTCAGATGTATACTCGCGGGTTACAGTCGAAAGGGGAGTATACTACTGAACTGGCAGTCTTTAAAGGTGAAGACCGGACACTGAAACCGGTGACCGGATTGCCATCGGAAGATGTTCTGAGTGCTTATGGAAATATTCCTTATAACGAGAACGGTTACATATATATGCCGGTATCCACTACCGATGGCAGTACTCCGGCACTTTACAAGATTGACCCTCGGACTGCTACTGCCACAAAGGGGCTGACTATCATTGCGGAGTCTGTTAGTACTGTAGGTAAACTTACATCTCAGAAATGAAAAAGATATTTCGGACACTGCATCTTTGGCTTTCTGTACCTTTCGGACTGCTCGTCAGCCTGATATGCTTTTCGGGTGCCATGCTGGTTTTCGAGAACGAAATAACAGAATGGAGCCGTCCCGACCTTTATCAAGTGAAAGAGATAAAGGCGGAACCGCTGCCTGTAGAGATGCTTCTAGAACGAGTGGCGGAGACATTGCCCGATAGTGTATCTGTTGCCGGAGTGAGTATTCCTTCGGAGAAAGGGCGCACGTGGCAGGTAAATCTTTCCAAACCGCGCCGTGCATCAGTTTATATCGACCCTTATACGGGTGAAGTGAAAGGGAAATACGAACGTCCGGCTTTTTTCCTGACCATGTTTAAACTGCATCGCTGGCTGTTGGACAGTATGAAGCCTGATGGCGGTATTTTTTGGGGAAAGATGATAGTAGGAGTGAGTACACTGATGTTTGTTCTTATTCTGTTGACGGGTATCATTATTTGGTGGCCGCGTACACTGCAGGCGATGAAGAATAGTCTGAAGATAACGTCGCGGAAGGGGTTTCGCAGGTTCTGCTATGATTTTCATGTGGCGGGCGGTCTGTATGCGTTGTTGTTTTTGCTGGTGATGTCACTGACGGGGCTGACTTGGTCTTTCGCCTGGTACCGGACCGGATTCTATAAAATCTTTGGAGTAGAAACCCGGCAAGGAAGTGGGCATGCAGGTCATGGACAGGAAAAGAAGGGAAAGGAAAAATTACAGGTTCCGTATGCACATTGGGAACAGGTTTATCGACAGTTGAAGAATGAGAATCCCGATTGCAGACAGATTACCATATCCCGGGGTACTGCCAATGTCTCTTTCGACCGGTTGGGCAATCAGCGTGCGAGTGATCGTTATGAGTTTGACCCTCGTTCGGGTGAGATAACAAATGTATCTTTATATCAGAACGCTGAGCCATCGGGGAAGATTCGGGGATGGATATATTCAGTGCATGTGGGAAGTTGGGGCGGCATGTTTACCAAAATACTTGCCTTTGCTGCGGCTCTCATCGGAGCTTGTCTGCCACTGACCGGCTATTATCTGTGGATAAGGCGTAAGATAGGGCAAAGAAAGAGGAAATGCCGATAGAATTATGAATTTATTGTATCGTTATCTGTCGTGGCGGATATATTCCGACACGACAGCAAAACGATGGCAAAGTAATTTTCGGCTTAAAACCACTTTATCTTTTTGAAGATAACGAATGCCATGGCCGATAGCATGATAGATATTAATATGATGAGGCTGAAAGCATGCGGTAACTCATCTACATGTACATCTACGTTCATTCCATAAAAGCTGGCTATCAATGTAGGTACCATCAATATGATGGAGATGCTGGTCATGCGTTTCATGATGGTATTCACATTATTTGAAATAATGGAAGCGAAAGCATCCATTGTGCCTGTTAAGATGTCACTGTAAATATTTACTGTGTTATATGCTTGTTTCAATTCAATGACCACATCTTCTACCAAATCAGGGTTTTGGTAATCCTTTTCCTGAAAGATACTTTGCAATTTGCCTATCATCACCTCATTTCCACGTATCGAGGTGTTGAAATAGACTAATGTCTTTTGCAGCTTCATCAGTCGAAGTAAATCTTCGTTGCGGATGCTTTTCTCCAACTCTTTTTCGGCTGCCGTCACATCATTGTTTATTTGCTTCAGGTATTTCAGGAACCATACTGCAGAAGAGTAAATCAGCCGTAATATCAATTCAAACTTATTGCGCACCACTATTCCTTTTCGGCGTGTATGGTCGATAAAGTCGGGTATCATTTCAGTGGAATGATAGCAAATGGTGACAATAATCTCATTGTTTGTGATAATGCCGATGGGAATGGTTGTATATGGAATACTTCCTTGTTGTTGCAAAGGAATACGGATAATGGTCAGCAACCAGTTTTCCTCGGTGTCGGTACGCGGTCGTTCATCTACATCGGCAATGTCCTCTAAAAAAGATTCGGGGACTTTTAAATCTTTGGTCAGAAAGTCAAAATCGCTTTTATCAGGGCATTCTACATTTACCCAGCAGTTGGGCATCCACTGCGGCTTTTCCACAAAACCGTTTTCACAATAAAGATATTTTCTCATCTTATTGCCTTCTTTCGTTTGTTTTAATTCCGGGCAGAGGCATTGCAGGCGTGCTGTTTAGAGCCCTGCCGGATAAGTTAATACTATACTGTACGTTCGTGGGTTTGAATCGTCCATTTCTTGTTGTTTTTTATAAATTCCGAGGCAAAAGTACGTAAAAACTTTAAATACACCTAATCTTCTGTACCTATTTATGGTGATTGTTGTTCTATATTATCCTAATAATTAGGTATTGCAGAGGGAAACGCAGTGCACTACCTTTGCAAATGTAATAATTACAATTTAAAAATTAATTTCATTTTTAAAATAGAAAGTGTATGGAACCTATTATTAATTCACAAATACCTGAATTTAAAGTTCAGGCATTTCACAATGGAGAGTTTAAAACAGTGACTAACAAGGATATCGAAGGGAAATGGGCTATTTTCTTTTTCTATCCTGCCGACTTTACTTTCGTTTGCCCTACTGAGTTGGTAGACATGGCAGAGAAGTATGACCGATTCAAGGAAATGGGTGTAGAGGTGTATTCTGTCAGCACAGATTCACATTTTGTTCATAAAGCATGGCATGATGCTTCCGAAAGCATTCGCAAAATCACTTATCCAATGTTGGCAGATCCTACCGGAGCTCTTTCTCGCGCATTCGGTGTGATGATTGAGGAAGATGGCATGGCTTATCGTGGTACCTTTGTGGTTAATCCTGAAGGTAAGATTAAATTGGCTGAAATTCAGGACAACAGCATCGGACGTAATGCCGATGAGTTACTTCGTAAAGTGGAGGCGGCTCAGTTTGTTGCCGGTCATGATGGGGAAGTTTGTCCGGCAAAGTGGAAAAAAGGTGCCGAGACTCTGAAACCGAGCATTGACCTCGTAGGTAAAATTTAAAGCAATTGGGAAAAATATGTTGGATAGCGCAATAAAAGAACAGTTAAAGGGGCTATTTGCCCAACTGGATGCGCACTATACTTTCGACATCTTTGTCCACCCTCGGCATGAAAGCCGTGCCGAGTTGGTGGATTTGTTGGAAGAAGTGGCTTCTTGTTCCGAAAAACTCTCCTGTCGTTTGCAAGAGAGCGAAGGTTTGAAATTTATTCTTTTAAAGGAAGGGGAAGATACGGGTATTACTTTCCGAGCCGTACCCGGCGGGCATGAATTTACTTCTTTGCTGATGGCGATACTTAATGCTGATGGCAAAGGTAAGAATTTTCCCGATGAGTTTATCACCCGGCGTATCCGTGCATTGCGCGGGCCGATAAATCTGACTACATATTTGTCGTTGGGCTGCACCAACTGTCCTGATGTAGTTCAGGCATTGAATCTGATGGTGGTGCTTAATCCTCAGATACGCCATGAGGCTGTAGACGGTGCTGTGAATGAAGAGGAGGTGAACCGCATGAAAGTGCAGGCTGTTCCTACAGTGTTTGCCGATGGCGAACAGATTCATGTGGGACGCGGTAATATCGGTGATTTGCTCGAAAAACTTGAAGTGCGTTATGGTGCATCGGTTTCGGAATCTTTTGAAACGAAAGAGTATGATGTGTTGGTAGCGGGAGGCGGTCCTGCCGGTGCTGCGGCTGCCATATATTCTGCTCGAAAAGGACTGCGGGTGGCTGTAGTGGCTGAACGTATAGGTGGTCAGGTGAATGAGACCATGGGTATTGAGAATCTGATATCCGTGCCTCGGACTACCGGTAAAGAACTGGCACAGGACTTGAAAAGCCATTTGGCTGCTTACCATATTGATATACTTGAGAATCGCAGGATAGAAAAAGCCGAGGTAGTCGGGGAAATGAAAGTGCTGTCGGTTAAGGGTGGTGAAAGTTACAAGGCTCCTGTGCTGATTATTGCTACAGGTGCCAACTGGCGGAAGTTGAATGTTCCGGGCGAAGAGAAATATATTGGTCATGGAGTGGCATTCTGTCCGCATTGCGACGGACCGTTTTATAAAGGCAAGGAGGTAGCTGTTATCGGTGGTGGTAACTCCGGAGTGGAGGCGGCCATTGATTTGGCAGGTATTTGCTCTAAGGTGACGGTCTTCGAGTTTATGGAGACTCTGAAAGCAGATACCGTTTTGCAGGAGAAAGTCAGGAGTCTGCCTAATGTAGATATCTTTACTCACACCCAGACGGTTGAAGTATTGGGCGATGGGGATAAGGTGGTCGGTATGATTAAGAAAGACCGTTTTTCGGATAAAGAAGAAATCTTTGCTTTGGACGGCATTTTCGTTCAGATTGGTTTGACTGCCAATAGTGCTTTATTCAAGGATTTGGTAGAAACGAACCGTATGGGCGAAATCCTGACCGACAAAAATGGCCGCACTTCCGTGAAGGGTATTTATGCAGCAGGAGATGTAACGGATATATCCTATAAACAGATTATCATTGCGATGGGTGAAGGGGCAAAGGCCGCACTTGCCGCTTTCGAAGATCGTATGCGTGGCGAAGTCGGATGAGATATGGCTTGTTGCCGCTTTGGTACACAATTTATAAGAAATAAAAAAAAGGTTCGCATCTGCGAACCTTTTTGCTCTTCCTCTTGGACTTGAACCAAGGACCCTCTGATTAACAGTCAGATGCTCTAACCGACTGAGCTAAGGAAGAATTTGCAATTAATTCTTTCGCTCTTCCTCTTGGACTTGAACCAAGGACCCTCTGATTAACAGTCAGATGCTCTAACCGACTGAGCTAAGGAAGAATGTTTTTTTCTTAATTGCGGTGCAAAGATAATAGGTTTTTTCGAAATATGCAATATCTTTGCAGAAAAATTTTAGGTAAATGGATAAAATAATTGGAATGGGCAATGCATTGGTTGACGTTCTTGTTACTTTGCAAGGTGATGCACTGTTGGATGAAATGAATTTGCCCAAAGGAAGTATGCGACTTATAGATGAGGCTAAGTTTTTGAAAATCAGAAATAAATTTGCTGATGTGAAGACTCATAAGGCAACGGGAGGCTCTGCCGGAAATACGGTCTTGGCGTTGGCCAACCTCGGAGCGCAGCCCGGCTTCATCGGAAAGATAGGAAAAGATGATTTTGGGCAATATTTTAAAAAGAATGGTTTGAAGCGTGGGATAGACATGAATTTGTTGGTCGGTGATTTGCCTACAGGAGTTGCTTCTACCTTTATATCTCCTGATGGGGAGCGCACTTTTGGTACTTATCTGGGAGCGGCGGCAACTATGAAAGCCGAAAATCTTACATTGGATATGTTTAAAGGATATGCCTATCTATATATAGAAGGTTATTTGGTGCAAGACCATGATTTGATTCTCCGTGCCATGCAGTTGGCCAAAGAAGCCGGTGCACAGATATGTCTGGATATGGCCAGCTATAATATTGTGGCGGAGGAACTGGATTTCTTTACCACTTTGATAAATAAGTATGTCGACATTGTTTTTGCCAATGAAGAAGAAGCGCGTGCTTACACAGGAAAAGATGCATGGGAAGCCATCAATGAAATTTCTGCCATGTGCAGTGTGGTGGTTGTGAAACTCGGTGCGCAAGGTTCCTGTATCAAGAAAGGGACGGAATGTATCAAACTGGAGATTCCGCTGGTGAAGAAAGTGGTAGACACCACCGGAGCAGGCGATTACTATGCTGCCGGATTTCTTTATGGGCTCACGTGCGGTTATTCTTTGGAGAAATGTTCCATTATCGGCTCCATTTTGGCGTCCAATGTGATACAAGTGGTGGGTACAACCTTATCAAAGAAAAAATGGGACGAAATAAAGTTAAATATAGAGGCGCTTCTGCAATCCTGATTAGAATAATGTATTAATTTGCGGTTAACAAATATATAAAAGAATGAAGTGGAATACTAAGAGTTTATTATTTATAGCGTGCGTCGGCTTGGCGGGAAGTGCTCTTTTCGGCTTTAGCAAAGGTGATGACCGTAATTTTCGGATAGCTAAAAACCTGGATGTCTTCAATGCGGTATTCAAGGAGCTGGATATGTTTTATGTGGATACGATTGACCCCGAGAAGGTAATTAATTATAGTATCGAGGCGATGCTTGCACAAACCGACCCTTATACGGAGTATTATCCCGAAGAGGATAATACACTGAAAGAAATGACCAGTGGAAAGTTTGGAGGTATCGGTTCTGTCATTCGTTACTACACTCCCCGCAAGCGTGTTGCCATTATAGAGCCGTCGGAAGGAAGTCCGGCTGCCGAAGCCGGTCTGCAGGCGGGCGATATCATTATGGAGATAAACGGTAAGGATATGGCGCAGGGAGACAGGACACCCAACGAACTGACCTCTTATGTGAGCGATAATTTGCGTGGCGACCCCGGCACGACTTGTGTATTGAAATTGGAACGACCTACGGCAGACAGTACTTATATTCCTATGGAGCTGAAGATTACCCGCGGAACTATCCGCACCAATCCTGTTCCTTACTATGGAATGGTAGATAAGAACATCGGCTATATTGCCATCAGTACTTTTGCTATTGAAGGATGTTCCAAAGATATAAAGAAAGCATTGATTGAGTTGAAGCAGCAGGGAGCCACTTCTATCGTTCTTGATTTGCGAGGAAATGGTGGAGGACTATTGAGCGAAGCTGTGAATGTGGTGAACTTCTTTGTGCCGAAAGGAAAAGAAATAGTAGTGACCAAAGGTAAAATAAAGCAAGCCGGCAGTACTTATAAGACATCCAATGAGCCGATAGATATGGAAATTCCTTTGACCGTGTTGGTGGATGGCGCTACGGCATCGGCTGCCGAAATCGTTTCCGGTTCTTTGCAAGACCTCGACCGCGCTGTGATTGTGGGTAACCGCACCTATGGAAAAGGCTTGGTGCAAGTGCCGCGTGAACTCCCTTATAATAGTAGCATGAAGGTAACAACTGCCAAATATTACATTCCCAGCGGACGTTGTATTCAGGCCATCGATTATGCCAAACGCAATGCCGATGGTTCGGTGGCACGCATCCCCGACAGCCTGACTACTGTATTTCACACGGCAGCGGGACGTGAGGTGCGCGACGGCGGCGGTATCCGTCCCGATGTGGAAGTCAAGGCGGAGCGTTTCCCCAATATCATGTTCTATCTGCTGAATGATGATATGATTTTTGATTACGCCACCCAATACTGCATCAAGCATCCCAACATCGGTGAAGTGAAAGACTTCTCAGTGACGGATGCCGACTACGATGATTTCAAGCAAATGTTGAAGAAGCGTAATTTCACCTATGACCGTCAGAGTGAGAAGTCGCTGAAGAACTTGAAGGAGATTGCCGAATTTGAGGGATACATGGAAGGAGCATCCGAAGAGTTTGCAGCGCTGGAAAAGAAACTGACGCATAATCTTGACCATGAGTTGAACCGTTTCTCCAAACAGATAAGGAAAGCGATTGCTGAGGAAATAGTGAAACGTCATTATTTTCAGCGTGGCGTGATATTGGAACGCATGAAAGATGATGCAGATCTGACTAAGGCTATCGAAACATTAAAAGATAAAGAAGGATATACTAAAATTCTGTCTGTCCCGGCAGATAAGTAACAGATTCTTTCTTCGGAAAACCATAAACAAGGACGAAAAAGGTGGTGGCAGTACTTTCTTTCCTATTCGGAAAGA
>UMES01031038.1_pt1 | contig 12992 bp, 10 predicted proteins | sample 1964791 | NCBI WGS metagenome assembly UMES01 (sample SAMEA4836024, study PRJEB28245) | human gut metagenome | biome: gut microbiome; material: fecal sample | place: Denmark | collected 2008
AAATTACCAATTACTAAAATCTATAAAGAAATCCTCTCCGGCGAAACCATCGCCGGCCGCCCCGTCATGCAGCAGCTCCTTCAGGATGTGGAAGCCGGCATCTGGCAGGGCGTTCTTGTTATGGAGGTGGAGCGTCTCGGTCGTGGCAATACTCTGGATCAGGGCATTATTTTAAATGCCTTTAAGTATAGCTCCACAAAGATTATCACGCCCATGAAGTCTTATGACCCAAATGATGAATTTGATGAGGAATATTTTGAATTTTCCCAGTTTATGTCCCGTCGGGAATATAAAACCATCCTCCGCCGCATGCAGCGTGGGCGTGAGGCATCCGTAAAAGAGGGAAAGTTTGCAGGCTCTATTGCCCCCTTCGGCTATCGTCGGGTAAAGCTGCCGCAGGAAAAAGGCTTCACTCTGGAAATAGAAGACGCTGAAGCCGCAGCAGTAAGGCTGGCTTATGAATTGTATGCCTATGGAGACCCGCAGCCGGATGGTACCTTTGCCGATATTGGCCGCGCCACCATTGCTAAGCGTCTGGATCAGATGGGCATCCGCAATCGCAAAGGCGGCACATGGGCAACCGCATCCGTCACCCGTATGCTGCAAAATCCTGTATATATCGGGAAAGTCCATTGGAATCGCCGCCCCGAAAAAAAACATACGGAAAATGGAAAAATCAAAAAAACACGTCCTCTGGCAGAAAATTATTTGCTCGTTGATGGTCTGCATGAGCCCATCATCTCAGAAGAGCTCTGGAATCTTGCACAGGCGAAAATGAAGCAGCATTATAGACCAACAGGTGTAAATGGAATCATACAAAACCCTCTGGCAGGTCTTGTCCATTGTTCCTATTGCGGAAATGCCATGCAGCGCCGCCCTTATCTCAAAACAGGACAGCCCGCCTCCCTTATCTGCCACACGCATTTCTGCCCGCAGATTTCTTCCCCCCTTTATATGGTGGAAGGAAAAATTCTGGAAGCCCTCTCCTTGTGGATGAAGCAGCATGAACCGACATGGGAAGAGGAATCCTCCGCGGATGTATTCTCCACAAAAATCATGGCACTGGAACACGCCATTGCCGATATGGAGCAGGAGCTGCAAGGTCTGCAATCCCAGTTTGAAAAGATTTTTGAATTTCTGGAAACGGGAATTTATACCCCCGAAGTATTCACCGCCAGAAATAAAACTCTGTCTGAAAAAATAGCGGAAATCAGATCCGCAATCGAAGAAACGCAGGCAGAGCTTTCCAAGCTGAAAGCAGCAAGAAAAAATCAGGTTTCGATGATTCCTAAAATCAAAAATATTCTGGATACCTATGAAACGCTTACCCCTGCAGAAAAGAATAAGCTTTTAAAAGAGGTGCTGGATCACGTTGAATATCATAAAAAAATAAAAGGGAAAAAGAATGTGCCCGCAGACAATTTTGAAATCATCCTCTTCCCCAAAATATCACCCGAAAACTAATCACTAATCAATGATAGCTATAACACCCTAACGAATTCGCCCATTTGGAGATGATGGGCACCATCGTGCATCAGCTGACACAAGGGCTAACAAAGGACGAAATTCTTGCCGCCGGCTTAGATCCCTATTATGTGAACCATGGCTTAGGCGTATACCCCTCCTCCGCCGCGGGTGTTCCCTTCACTGCTGCGTATCTGCAATCCAAGGGAGACCCCATTACCGATTTGTATGAGGATATGGCAGCAGAGGGTGCGTTTGCATAAGCACAACTTTTTCTTCTTTTCCATTCAGAAACAAATCTGTCTCTCCCCTTCCGTTTTCTCTCCATTTTTTCTAAATATTCTCCTTTTGGAGACAAAAGTCTCTTTTTGATTTTCATTTAGAAAAAACAAGAAAATTTTTCCGAATGTAGAAAAATCCCGAAAAATCAATGCTTTTCTGCCTTTTACAAAAAAATATTCTACAGAATTCCAACTTTGGCACACTTCTTGCTCTTATATAGGGCAGAAAGAAAAAAATAAAACCACCTGCCCAAAGCAAAAAAGGAAGGCGGCAGTCTTTGGAAAGGGAAATCCCCCCCCTTTCCGGAAAAAGCCTTAGAAATCAAGGAAAACTGCGACTTTTCACCGACCTGCTTTGGACGAAAATCAACATTTTTTCCGAAAAATAAAACGGATTTACCCTCCGTAGCAACGGAAAAGGGGGCAAAATGCTTCTTTCTACAGAAAAAGACATTTGTTTTTTCAAGCAAAGACTTTGTCTCTATTTAGAGACTATGTCTCCAAAAGAAGAAATGTGTTTCCGATCGGAGAGTCTTGTTTCCAAACAGAGAACACCGTCTCTAAAAAGAGAATTAAGTCTCTAAAAGAAGAATCCAGTCCCCAAACAGAGAATTTCAATAGAACCGCAAAAAAGCGTGCTAAAATAAAAAGAAAGGAGGAGAGAGCATGACAGAAATAAATCAAGACAAACGATACAAATACATCTTTGACGAGATACTGACGCTGACCGATGACGGCTTCGTCGTTGTCGATAACCATGATGTGATTACAGATATAAACGAGCAATACTGCCAATACCTGAAAACCACCAGAGAGTATGCCATCGGCAGAAGTATTGCAGAGATTATCCCCAATACAAAAATGATTGACATTGTCAATTATGCCTACCAAGAGGAAGGCGCCATTCTTCGCCTAAGCGAAAAATCGGACGATGATTCGGACAGAATCTTTCTGGTAAACCGCTCCGCCGTATATGACGAAAACCACAATGTCATTGCAGGCGTGGCACAGGTAAAATTCCGACTGCAAACTCTGGATTCTGCAAAGAAGCTGATGCGGAAATATTCCGAATATGAATTTTACAGAGAGGAATACCGCAGCAGAAACAGCTCGCAATATTCCTTCGATAAAATCGTCGGCAACAGCCCACGCTTTGCAGAGGTCAAAAAGGCAGGCTATAAAGCCGCCAAGACCATGTTCCCCGTTCTGCTGACAGGCGAAACGGGCACAGGCAAGGAGGTTTTCGCCAACGCCATCCACAACAACGGAGAGCAGCGGGAAAAGCCGATGGTCAGCATTAACTGTGCCGCCATTCCCAATGAGCTTTTGGAAAGTGAGCTTTTCGGATACGAAGAGGGTGCTTTCACAGGAGCAAAAAAGGGCGGCAAAAAAGGAAAATTCGAGCTGGCAAGCGGCGGAACGCTTTTTCTGGATGAAATCGGGGATATGCCCTTAGGGATGCAGGCAAAGCTGCTGCGTGTGCTGCAGGAAAAGGAGATTGAAAAAATCGGGGGCTACAAGCCCATTCCCGTAGATGTGCGCATCATTGCCGCCACCAGAAAAAATCTGCCGCAGCGCATTATATAAGAAGATTGCAAAATATGAGCTGCAAAAAAGATAATTTCATACGTTTATAACGGGAGAGACACCGCAGGCTGTTTTTGCGGATTTCCGTCCCCCGAAGAAATCGGGTGTTTCGTGAAAAACGCGAAAACAGCAGGTGTTCTTTTTGTACCCAAAAATCAGCAAGCGGCGTACAAAAAAAGCTGTCTCCTTCCGTGAAAAAATATAAAAACTATACAAAAACCAATAAAAAACACAAAACAAAACACAAGACATCAAGGAGGAATTTATTATGAAAAACCTGAACACAAACGCACTGGAAAACCTGAAGCTGGATCTGGAAAACCATGTACTCATCGTTACTATGAACCGCCCCAAGGCGCTGAACGCTCTGAACAATCAGACCTTGGATGAGCTGCAGATGGTATTCGATTATGTAAGCAAAGAAAATGACATCTACGGCGTTATCATCACAGGCGAAGGCAGAGGCTTTGTTGCAGGCGCAGACATCGTGCAGATGCAGCCCTACAGAAGTGAACAGGGCAGAGACTGCCTCGTCTGATTGGTACAGGCCTGGCAAAGGAAATGATTTACACAGGCAAGCACATTGATGCACAGACAGCCCTGCGTTACGGTCTGGTAAACAGAGTGGTTCCCGCAGAGGCTCTGCTGGATGAAGCAAAGGCACTGATGGATGATATTTTAAAGGTGTCCCCAATGGCAATCAAGTATGCAAAGCTCTCTATCAACAAGGGCGCAGATATGGATTTGATGAATGCTTTGGAGGTAGAGAAGGACTTGGTTGGGCTTTGCTTCGCAACTGAGGATAAGCAGGTTGGGATGCAGGCGTTCCTGGAAAAACGCAAACCCAATTTCCGTTAATCGGCTTTCATAAAGGAAAGGAGAAGGGAATATGAATTTTAGCGTATTGATTTTGCTGATCGCCATCATCCTCTTTGGCGTGCTGGCATTTCGACAAATGAGTGCCTTGATTCTGGCACCGGTTGTTACCATCTTTGTTATCGTGCTTTCCGGTATGCCCATTCTGGATACCCTGCTGCAGCACTTCATGCCTGCCACATCGGATTATATCACGAAGTATTTTCTGATTTTCTTTGTCGGCGCGCTCTTTGGTGCAGTCTATCAGTTCACAGGGGCGGCGGAATCCATCGCACGCACCATGGGATGCTTCTGCGGCAACCACTTTGTTGCTCCCATGATTATGTGTATCACAGGTCTTTTGACCTTCGGCGGTGTGAGCGGCTTTGTTGTATTCTTCGTGGTTTACCCCATTGCTTTGCAGATGTTCAAGCGTGCCAATCTGACACGCCGCCTGATTCCTGCGGCAATTTCGGCAGGCTGCTGGACATGGTCCATGACAGCGCCCGGCTCTCCCTCTATTCAGAACACCATCGCTATGAAAAGCTTAGGCACAACTGCAACGGCAGTCTTCCTCCGAATACGAGCCGTTTTTCCTTTTTCCTTCGGAAACAAAGCCAATCCCTTTCGCTTTAAAGGCTTTTGATACTCTTTCACAATTTCCTCTATACAAATCGGGATAAATGTGCTATATTAACTGACGGATGGCATTCTGAAAGAAGCTATACTGCAAATTTTATATATTTTATTTTTTTGATTCGCCGGATGGCTGTATCCTCGGAACGGCACAAATGGCAGCAGATGTATCTTGTCTTATCACTTCTTTGTGAAGGAAGGTGATAGGTATGAGAGCAGGTTTTATCGGAGCCGGAAAGGTCGGCTTCACACTGGGTAAATATCTTGCGATGCACGGCATCGAAATCAGCGGTTATTACAGCCGCACACCCGCCTCCGCGAAGGAGGCCGCAGAATTTACACAGAGCAGATACTATACAAGTATAGAAGAAATTACGAAAGACAGTGATACCCTTTTTCTCACTGTGCCGGATGGCACAATCGGTGAGATATGGGATGACATGCGTAATCTGCCTATCAAAAATAAAAATATATGTCATTGCAGCGGTTCGATTCCATCGACCGTTTTTTTTGATGCAGAAAACAGAGGAGCCTATCGGTATTCAATTCATCCCCTGTATGCAATCAGCAGCAAAGCTACCTCCTATCTGGATTTGGGGAAGGCGTGCTTTACCATCGAAGGAAGTGACGCACATCTTGCGGAGCTAAAAGCACTGTTCAGCGAAATGGGAAACACCGTAGTTGCCATTTCTCCCGACAGCAAAGCCCTCTACCATGCAGCCGCAGTTATGGTCAGCAACCAGATTGTCGCACTGGCAGATATGGGCACCGCCCTGCTTGTCAAATGCGGCTTTTCCGAAGCGGCAGCAGCAGAGGCATTATCTCCCCTTCTTCTGGGAAATGCGCAGAGCGTGGCAGAAAAGGGTGCGGTAAATGCACTTACAGGCCCCATCGAGCGTGGAGATGCCCAAACCGTATCGAAGCATTTGCAGGAGATACGGAAATTTGCAGCGGAAAGCACTGTAGGTCAGGATATTCTGACCGCCTACACCGCCCTTTCCAAACAGCTTATCAGAATTGCTCAGCAAAAGCACCCGCAGAAGGATTACAAGCATTTGGAAAAGGAGTTGGAACAATGAAAAACACAGTAGCTACCCTGCAGCAGCAAAAATTGGACGGAGACAAAATCACTATGCTGACCGCTTATGATTATTCCACAGCAAAGCTAGTGGATGAATGTGGCGTAAATACCATTTTGGTTGGCGACTCTTTGGGCATGGTTATGCTCGGCTATGAGGATACCATCTCCGTTACCATGGAGGATATGATTCACCACACCGCCGCTGTTACCAGAGGTGCAAAAAATGCACTTGTTGTCGGCGATATGCCCTTTATGAGCTACCAGACCTCCGTTTATGATGCCGTTGTGAATGCAGGCAGACTGATGAAGGAGGGCAGATGTCAGGCTGTCAAGCTGGAGGGCGGCGCGTCTGTTTGTCCCCAGATTAAAGCAATCACAGAGGCATCTATCCCCGTTGTGGCACACATCGGGCTGACCCCTCAGTCTGTCAATGCCTTCGGCGGCTTTAAGGTGCAGGGTAAGAGCGAGGCAGACGCACGCAGATTGATTGAAGAAGCAAAGGCAGTTGAGGCAGCAGGCGCATTTGCCATCGTTCTGGAATGTATCCCCGCAAAGCTGGCAAAGCTGATTACAGAAAGCGTTTCCATCCCTACCATCGGCATTGGCGCAGGTGCGGACTGCGATGGTCAGGTTTTGGTTTATCAGGATATGCTTGCGCTTTTCTCCGATTTTAAGCCGAAATTTGTAAAGCATTTTGCAAACGCAGGCGAAGTGATGAAGCAGGGCTTTACGGATTATATCAAAGAGGTTAAGGAAGGCACCTTCCCTGCCGCAGAGCATACCTTTAAAATCGCAGATGACATTATCAATAAATTGTACTAATACGGAGGCAAACCATGAAAATCGTAAAAACTATCTCAGAAGTCAGAGCAGCAGTGAAGGCATGGAGAGCCGAGGGGCTTTCCGTTGGATTAGTTCCCACAATGGGCTTTCTTCACGAAGGACACAAGAGCTTGATCGACAGAGCGGTAAAGGAAAATGACAGAGTTGTTGTAAGTGACTTTGTAAACCCCACACAGTTCGGGCCTACAGAGGATCTGGCAAGCTACCCCAGAGATTTGGAACGCGATGCCACACTTTGCGAAAACGCAGGCGCTGCGCTTCTTTTTAACCCCGAACCCTCCGAAATGTACGCAGAGGATGCGTGTACCTTTGTGGATATGAGCGGACTGACAGGCGAGCTTTGCGGCAAGAGCAGACCCATTCACTTCCGTGGCGTTTGCACCGTTGTTTCCAAGCTGTTCCACATCGTAGCACCCGACCGTGCTTATTTCGGGCAGAAGGATGCACAGCAGCTTTCCGTTATCCGCCGCATGGTGCGTGATTTGAATTTTGATATTGAAATCATCGGCTGCCCTATTGTGCGTGAAGCAGACGGTCTGGCAAAAAGCTCCAGAAATACATACCTGAATGCAGAAGAACGCAAGGCCGCTCTGGTGCTGAGTCAGGCAGTGAAGCTGGGGCAGAAGCTGGCAGCAGATGGCGAAGCATCCGCAGATGCCATCACAACAGCTATGAAGGAATTGATTGAAAAAGAGCCTCTGGCACGCATTGATTATGTAAAAGCAGTGGATGCCGTTTCCGTTGAGCCTGTCAGCAAAATGCAGCCGCCCGTATTGGTTGCCATGGCGGTTTATATCGGCAAAACCAGATTGATTGACAACTTTATTTACGAAGGGTAAGGAGAAAACGATATGTATTTGAATATGTTAAAGGGAAAAATTCACAGAGCGACTGTCGTACAGGCAGAATTGGATTATGTCGGCAGCATTACCGTTGATTCCGATTTGCTTGCCGCGGCAGGGATTCTGGAATACGAAAAGGTGCAGATTGTAGATATCAACAACGGGGAACGCTTTGAAACCTACACCATCGCAGGCGAAGCAGGCAGCGGTATGATTTGCCTGAACGGTGCGGCGGCGCGCTGTGTGCAGAAGGGCGATAAAATCATTCTGATGTGCTATTGCCAGATGACACCTGAGGAGGCGGCTGTGAATCCGCCGAAGGTTGTTTTCGTGGATGAGGAAAATAAAATCAGCCGTGTTTCCAGATATGAAAAGCACGGATGCTTGGAGGATATGTAATCCCGATAAGCGAAAAGAGGTCTGTACCAAAGGGTACAGACCTCTTTTGCATTTCCTCTTATTTTTTGAGGGCAGGCAGTGCCGCAAAGCCTTCCTCCGCCTGTGCCACTGTTTTCTGAATAATTTCCTCTGCCATGCGCCGCAAATCCATTTGCAGCACCGCCGCAATTACGCCCTTTCTCTGCTCCTGCGACACATCATACAGCTTGAGCGAACATTCCAGGAAGCGAGAAATTTTCGCTTCCATGGTGAAATAAACATCGCACGGCATTGCCATGAAACCCCGCATGATGCTTGCCGATGCAATTTCCATTTCGTAGAAATCCTTCAATTCCAAATCGGGCATATATTTCCCGAAAATGGACTGCAGCCGCCCTGCCATGCTCTGATAGATATACGCCGAGGTGGTCGGCAGGGAATACCCCACCACATACAGCTCACGCAGCGGCTCTGTCAGCTCCGCAATATGCAGCTGCAACGATGTTTCCACCGCATACAGAAGCACCGGGTCCTCGATGCCGCTATGCTGCTCCGCCAAGGCAAACTGTCCCCCGAACATCCGCCGCACCAGCTCCAGCAGCAGTGCCTCCTTGCTCGCAAATGCCCGAAAGAAAGAGCTTTGTGTCATGCCTGCCGCCTTTGCAATTTTTGCCGTTGTGGTTTTTTCGTAGCCGCTTTCCAGAAACAGTGCTACTGCCGCACGCAGCATTTTCTGTTGCGTAAGCAAGCCATTCGTCTGTTTTCCTCTTGGTGACAAAATCGTCCCCCTCTTTCCGTTTTACTTGTGATTATAATCACATTTTATCATCTATTTCACTCCGCCGCAAGGGCAAACGCGCCGAAATACGCTTTTTGGAAAGGCAAAATACCCTCCCTGCCGTTTGACAAAGAGGGTATCTGTCAAAAATTTATTTTGTAATGGTTACTGTTTTTTCGGCTTCATTCCACACCACCTGTGCGCCAAGGGTTTCGGAAACGAACCGCAGGGGCAGATAGGTTCTGCCGTTTTCCACGAATGCCGCGGCATCCAGCTTCACAGCCGTGCCATTGACATACGCCGTATCTGCGCCGATGGTAATGAGAATGACATCTGCGCCCTTCTGAATAGTGACGCGCTGCAGCTCGCCGTTCCATGTTACGGTTCCGCCAAGGCTTTCCGCCACAATACGAATCGGGAGCATGGTTCTATCGTTCACGATTTTCGGGGCAACGTCATTTTTGATTTCTCTGCCGAAAACAGAAATCTTCCGACTGCCAATCGTGAGGATAATTTCGTTATTTTCTTTCCATTTTGCGTAAAGCGTGCTATTCGCGGTCAGCTCTGCGCTGAAATCAAAGGGCTTTGTCAGCTTGCTGTCGCTATACCAGCCGACGAAAATATAGCCCTCTTTTGTCGGGTCGGCAGGTCTTTCGATTTTGCCGTTTTTATCCGTTTTTACCTTATCGACCGCACTGCCGCCGTTTGTATCGAACTGCGCGGTATAGGTCTGGGTTGCTGCGCCGCTACTGCTGCTGCGCTTTTTCGTCAGCACAAGCCCTTCGGGAATCTCGCAGGCAAAGGGGTTGATATCGCCATCTGCCGCACGGGTGATTTTCACATCGTATGTTCCTGCGGTATTGGGAACGGCACTCATCCATTCGCCTGTTGTATCATGCAGACGATATTCCTTTGTAAATTCAATACTTTCGTTAAGCGTTCCCTCAGAAGTCACCTTTACCACAAAGCCGTTGCCGATATTTCTGGTGGTGAAGTGCTGGGGTGTTTCGTCGATGGTAAGGTCTTTGCTCGGCAGGGTGGGCAGGTCGGGATAAGTACCCTTTTGCAAAGAAGGCAGCTTACCTGCTTCTGTGGGAATATCCCAAATAGCTTTATCAAAGCCCGTCCAAGCAAATACTTCGCCCTTCTGCACATCCGTCATAACTCTGCCATTGGAAATATAAACATCCGCACCATTTACGTTGTTCCCTGCACCGCCTATCGGATAGGTTGTATTACCGTCAATCACAAGCTTGGTTCTGTTGTAGCTGTGGTTGTTTATTAAGTTTGTGTTCTGTCTTACACACCCCACAATGCGGTTTACAAAGCCGCTGTCTGTCACGCTCTTTGCCAGAGAAACGCAGTTTTTTATTGTAGAACCGGAGACAAATCCTGCAATGCCACCTGCGGTATTTCTCGCCGAAACATTGCCGCCGTAATAGCAGTTTTCTATGGTAACATGGTAAGCATATCCGGCAATGCCACCTGCAATGAATTCTGTTGCAGTCACATCTGCCAAGGCGTAGCAGTTTTTGATTGTGCCACGAGCACTTCCGGCAATACCGCCTATATAAGAATCTTCCCCCGTCACATCTCCCCGGAAGGAACAACTCAAAATCTGCGTTTTTCCATATGCATTACCCACAACGCCGCCTACATAGTCATATCCGTTTACTTCCCCTGTGACATTGCAGTTCTGGATGATTGCACCATCTACATAGCCGAATAAGCCGGCATTATTACTATTACCTGTTACTTCAAGATTCGTAATCTGATGCCCATCGCCGTTAAAGATTCCTTTAAAAGGATTGTTCGACTTTCCGATGGGTGTCCAATTTGTTTCGTTGTTCAAGTCAATATCTGCGGTCTGCTTGAAGTATTTGCCTTCGTATGTTATGCCGCTGTTTGCTGTTTCATTGCTGTTTACCTTTTGTGCCAACAGCTTCAAATCATTGACATTGCGAATCTCATAAGGGTTTTCCGCTGTGCCTTTTCCGTAAAAGCCTTCTCCTGTCAGATAAGGCGGAAGATATGCAGACTGCGTACCGCCTGTGTTTTTCAATATCGGCAAGCCGTTGTCTGTGAATTTCCACGCGGAATCATTCTTAAAAATTTCAGAGAACTGCTTGGAAAGTGTTCCGTTTGTATAGGTAAAGTTTGCGCCGTTTAATCCTGCATCATCATCAGCAGAAAGAGCCGGGTCACTCCAAGCGTAGTTATTTGTTAATGTTAGATTATATATGTTCCCTACAATACGATTTGTATTACTGCCTGTCACGCTTTCTGCCAGAGAAACGCAATTTTGGATTGTGCCTCTCCATGCAGTTCCGGCAATGCCGCCTGCATAATTTTTTGCGGATACCTCCCCGCTGTAATAGCAATTTTCTATGGTGACACCGTAAGCATATCCGGCAATGCCGCCTGCATTGACTCCTGTTGCAGTTGCTGTTGCAGTTGCTGTTACATTTGCCAAGGCGTAGCAGTTTTTGATTGTGCCAACGCCATATCCGGCGATACCGCCTACCTCCTTATCACCTGTCACTGTCCCTGTTACAAAGCAGCCGCTGACTTCACCTCCGCCTGACATATATCCTACAATGCCGCCTCTTCCCTCACCTTTTCCCTTCACATTGCCTTGGAAGGAGCAATTCAAAATCTTCGTATTTGCATCTGCATACCCAACAATGCCGCCTGTATAGTTATATCCATTGATTTTCCCTGTGACATTGCAGCTTTTGATGACAGCACCTTCCGTATGGCCGAATAAGCCGGCATACTGTCCGCCGTTGGATATTTTAAGATTGGTAATCTGATACCCATCGCCATCAAATGTTCCTTGAAAAGGTCTTACTTCTTCGCCCTGCAATGTTCCGATGGGGGTCCATGGTTCATTCTTCAAGTCAATGTTTGCGGTCAGCTTGAAGTGTTTGCCTTCGTAGGCTTCGCCGCCGTTTACCTTTTCCGCCAGCTTCTTCAAATCATCCACATTCTGAATCTTATAAGGGTTTGCCGCTGTGCCTTCCCCTTCAAAATCCGCAGTTTCATTTTCGAATACCGCTGTGCTGTTTTCCTCTCCCATCAGCAGAGAAATTCCTTTCGGCAGCCCTTTCTTGCTTTCCTCCTGCGGCTCGGTTTTCTCGTCAGACTGCTCCTGCAATTTCTCTTTTTCTTCTTTTTCCTCTTTCAGTTCTTCTTTTTCTTCTTTCAGTTCCTCTTTTTCCTCTTTCAGTTCCTCCTTGATTTCCTCCTTGATTTCCTCAAGCATTTTTTCCTGCACGAGCTCCTCCTGCGCCACGGCACGCATCGGCACCGCCGTTACCGCAAGGCACACTGCCGCCGCAATGCTTATCCATTTCTTCCAATTCATATTACCCCTCCTTCATGCGCTTTTGCGGACTACGGCAAAGCCCCCATATCATCCGCAAAAATTTCACTTGTGATTATAATCACATGGTATCATATCTGCTTTTTCTCCGCAAGGAAAAATAAGATAAAATTTTCTTTTTGGAAAAAATAGACAAACCCAAAACTGCGCCCCAAATCGGAAAGGGGGCTGAAACGGAAATATCCGCCCCTTTGCCGGAATACACTACTACTGAAAGGGGGGATTTTTATGGAAAAAGCACCTTGCCGCAGTATTTTCAAAAACGGAACAGAACGCACCACGCAGGCAGAGGTTACACGAATCTGGGCGGCTTTCATCAATCAGGCAGAAAAGGCAAGCACCATCCTCGCAAGGGAAAACGCATAGCATGAAAAAGGAAAGGGTCGCCATTTACTGCCGCCTATCGGAGGAGGACAAGGGCAAGGGCTCCGCCGAAAACGACAGCAACAGCATACAAAACCAACGCGCCCTGCTGACGGAATATGCCCATTCCCACGGCTGGGAAATCTACGAAATCTACATTGATGATGACTACAGCGGCGCAGACCGCAGCCGCCCTGCCTTCAAGCGCATGCTGCATGCCGCCGAAGAGAAAAGGTTTGACATCATCCTCTGCAAAACACAATCCCGTTTCAGCAGGGAATTAGAGGTGGTGGAACGATACATCAACCGCCTGCTTCCGCAATGGGGCATCCGCTTTCTGAGTTTGGTGGACAATGCCGATTCCGCAAACGAGGATAATCTGCTTCTGCGGCAAATCAACGGCATTATGGATGAGCATTATCTGGCGGAGCTATCCAAAAATATCCGCAGTGTGCTGACGCACCGCAGGAAAAACGGCTTTCACATCGGCTCCTTTGCG
>UMES01009522.1_pt1 | contig 12898 bp, 6 predicted proteins | sample 1964791 | NCBI WGS metagenome assembly UMES01 (sample SAMEA4836024, study PRJEB28245) | human gut metagenome | biome: gut microbiome; material: fecal sample | place: Denmark | collected 2008
GTATGGATCGGAGTCTCCTCTGTAAAAAACAGATCCGGGCGCTCTAACGGCAAATCGCCATACACTTCATCGGTAGAAACCTGATGATACCGTTTGATGCCGTATTTTCTGCAGGCATCCATTAATACAGAAGTTCCCATGATATTTGTCTCAAGGAAAATACCCGGGTTCTCGATGGAACGGTCTACATGGCTCTCTGCCGCAAAGTTCACAACCATATCCGGATGCTCTTCCTCAAATAACTGGTAAACAGCATCTCTGTCGCAAATGTCAGCCTTCACAAAACAAAAATTCGGATTATCCATCACCAGTGCCAGTGTGGACAGATTTCCTGCATAAGTCAATTTATCCAGACAGATGATTCTATAATCCGGATATTTATGATTCACAAATTATATTTTCTAGAATTATCTCAAGTATTACTGTCCCTATAATCTTTTTTTAAATGATATAAATACATCAACCGTTTTGGAATCATTGCACCGATTACTGGCTTAAAAGCATATGGATACGCTGATGCCGGATAATGTAATCTTTTAAATCCTTTTAAATAAATATTTGTAATTCCGATTGCCGCACGAAGACTTCGCTTCTTATAATCTTCTACCGATTCACGATAACGAAATAACGGTTCCTGTATTACATAACCTTTATAACCTTTTTCAAAGAAACGGAACCAAAGGTCAAGATCCTCTGCCCGAAGTGTGTCTTTTGATGAAACATATCCGCCCAGAGCATCATATGCCTTTTTTCGCATCATAATCGTCGGATGCGCAAACGGACTCATATGTACAAAACTTCTCCGTGTCGGATGTTCTGTATACAGACGTACATTGTGGTCGCCCTCATCATCAAAAATAATGACATTTGTGCCCACGCAAGACACATCCGGATGTGAATCAAGATACGCAACTTCTTTTGCAAATCTTTCCGGCAGGTTCTGGTCATCCGCATCCATTCTCGCAATATACTCTCCCTTTGCTGCTCTAAGGCAACGGTTTAACGTAGCTGCAAGTCTCTTGTTTACCTTATTTTTCAACAAAATGATCTGATTCGGATATTTCTGACGGTAACTCTCCGCAATCTGATACGTATGATCTTTTGACCCGTCATCGCACATGATAAGTTCCCAGTCTGTATACGTCTGCGCCAGCACTGATTCTATCGCATCCGCCAGCGTTTTTTCACAATTATAGATTCCCATAATCACCGATACTTTCGGATTCATTACATATCTCTCCTCTTCTTCACTATATTCCTGTATTTATTTTGGAAATTTGTATGCTATCTGACTCCATAAATATCTGCCACCATTTCCATAATTCTATGAACATCAAACTGCTGCATCACTTCACGATTGTGCTGTCCCATCTGTTCCTGTTGCTCCACATCTTTCAGCTTTTCTAAAGCTACATAAAAAGCATCAACGTCATCTGGCTTACACAAATATCCGCCTTTAGTATCCACCAAATCCACATTTCCACGAATTTTACTTACCACACACGGAAGTCCTGCTGCCATTGCTTCCATTAATGCTACAGATAATCCTTCTCGGAAAGACGGAAATACAAAAACATCTGCTGCATTCAGTAATTCTATAATATCTGTACGATATGCAAGTAAATGCAGATTTACTCCCAATTCTGATGCAAGCTGCATTAAATACTCACCTGTGTCACCTTTTCCCGCAATGACATAATGAATTTTCGAATGTTCCATTTTTGCAAGTGCTCGAACGATAATTTCCTGATTTTTGTTCTGATTCAGTTCTCCGACTGACAATACCATTACATCATCCAGCTCTAATCCGATTTCTTTCTTTTTCTCTGCCGCATCAAAATCTTTCAGGCAGAATTTTGTGGTATCTACACCTACTCCAGGAATATAAACAACTCGGCCGGCATTCATATGTTTTTTTGCAAATGCGTAATCTTCTTTATTAATAGTAATCAGAACATCCGTCAAATAAGAACAGACCTTTTCAATGGGATAAAAAATGAACCAATTTTTTTTCGGTGCTCCTTTATAAAAATGGAAACCGTGAGCTGTATAAATCACTTTTGTCCCATATTTCTTTCTTGCCTCCGCAGCCGCGAGTCTCGCCACTACAGATCCGATTGGAGAATGGCAATGCAATAATGTATATTTATTTTTGTTACACAGCTTCTTCACCTGCACCAGAGATTTTCTAATTCCTCTGACATCTGTAATTTTTCTCGGTATCGGAGCATGCATCACGCGTACTCCCATTTCTTTTAGCTTTGTAGCCATCTCTCTGACACGTTCATCAGAAATATTATTGCCTTCTTTGCAATTACATACTACGTCCACATCATATCCATACTCCACAAGTAGCTGAATATTTGGCATATTAAACTGATCTATCATAGATGCAACAGAAGCTAAAATCAGTGCTTTTGACCTCTTCTTCATAAGTTCCTCCACTTCTTTATCAGATTTTATACTCCTAAACTACTATTGTCAATACATTGCAACCCTACTCACAACTTTATTTTACTCAAAAAAACAGGAGACAACACCCGTTGTCTCCTGTTTTTACACCTGTACAAAATTTTTTTATACTAATTTTCCACATTTAAACTGATATAATTTTCCGTCAATATAATGCAAACCATCATATCCAATTCCATCTTTGCCAAAGTAATATGTAGTACCGGTAGAATCTGTATACCATCCAGTTACAAGAGCTCCGCTTGCGGTTGCACAGCATACTGCAGCATCGCCTTCATTGTAGACTACAGCGATAGTATTTGCACGCATTCTTCCATATTCATCAAATGCATATAATACGCCATTAATCGTTACAATTTCGTCCGCGCATCCCTGACCATTAATGAGGTAATAGTAATAGCCATCTACATAATTCCACTGTCCATCGATTGCATCATGGACTTCACCATTTGCTCTGAGAATGCAAGCAACATTATCCTCATAGGCAATCTCATTTTTCATGATAAGCCCAAGGGAGAAATAATATTTCTTTCCATCGATAACCTTCCATCCATTATAAGAGCATCCATCTGCATCAAAATAGTATACCTGACCTTTGGCATCTGTCCAGGTTCCGTTTTTCAGTAAGCTTCCATCAGCCTGAATATAGTATCTTCCATACAGACCATCATCCAGATTTCCTTCAACCAGTCCTGTCTCGATGCATTTTCCATTATAATCAAAGCCATAATATCTGCCATTGATGTATTGAATGTTGCCTGTAATAAAGAAATCACCATCCACATAATAGTAATCTGCTCCAAGCTGTTTCCATCCTGTTCCGGATACTTCAGAAGCAATTCCAGCTGCATCTACCAGATACAGTTTTCCATCCTGCTGATAATCTTTAACAGCACGGTTTTTCATCATGATATAATCGCTGAAATAATACTGTTTTCCATTAATCGTCTGCAGACCATTATAAAGTTTTCCATCAGATCCGGCATAAGCATAAACTGCTTCTTTTCCCTCATCCAGTTTGAAATTAATCCACTGATTTGTAAGCAATGTTCCGTCTGTATTAGCACCTACAGCAACGATCTCATTTCCAATAAAAACATACTGTCTGCCATAAGATGCCAACTTTCCATCACTGTTAAATACAAATGTGTTAATACCGATTTTCCGTACACACTGTCTCAGTACTGTTCCATCTTCAACATAGTACCAATGTCCATCCACTAATGTCCATGCATTATTCTGTAATTCTGTCAAAAGTCCATCTAAGCTGCATCTGTAATTAACATCATTATATGTTACGATACAGTTTGTCTGCAGTTCGCCACCAGAGAAGTAATACTGTTTGTTGTTGATGACTTTCATTCCGGTATAACCTCTGCCGTCTTCTCCAAAGAAATAGCTATTGCTATACCAGTTGTCTTCCCATCCATTGATGATCAGTGCACCATTTGCATCTGCTGCATAAGAGATTGATGTACCATCCTCACCTACAATAAAGAAAATACCGTTTGTCCGCATTCTTCCAGATCCATCAAAACCATAGGACACATTATTAATCTTTTCCACACAGTCTTTCATAAACTGTCCGTCTTTCAGATAATAATAAATGCCATCATACTGTACCCACTTATCAACTCCTGTTATCTCATGGGCATTACCGTTTCCATCACTTACATACGCCTTTCCATCATTTGTAAAACTGTAATTATAGACCATCTGACCATCTAAATTAAAATAATACATAACCCCATTAATCGTGTGTAATCCAGTTACTATTGCGCCGTCGTCACCGTAATAAACATACCGTCTTTTGCCGGATTCCCAATCCCAACCATCGGAATACCAGCGATTTGTATATAATGTACCTCCGGCTTGTGCATAATAGGATTTGTGCACCCAGTTTCCATTCTCATCATTATAACCTATTCCAAATTCAGCATTATCATACATCACACCATTATCATTAAATCCAAAGTAGGAATCACCGATTTTTTCTACACAATCTTTCAGGAATTCTCCATCTTTCAGATAGAAATAAATGCCATCATACTGTATCCATTTATTATCTCCCTCAATTTCATGAACATTTCCATTTGCATCACTTACATATGCTTTTCCATCATATAAATATGCTTCTGATGTAATAAGTTCACCATTGTAATCCTTAAAGTAATACATTGTTCCACCTACATCCTTCATTCCTGTGTAGGCAGCTCCATCGCTTCCATAGTAGTAATACGGTGCATTCCATTCATTTTCCGATTTATACCAGGTGTCGGTATACAAAAATCCACCGGATTTTGCTCTGTAGTAACCAGTCCACCAGCTTCCAATCTCATCCTGGAATGATACAGAAAATGATCTGTTATTATACATCTGTCCTGCGCTGTCAAATCCAAAATAGTTTCCGTCGATCTTCTCCACACATTCTTTCAGGAAATGACCATCTTTCAGATAATAATAGGTACCATCATACTGTACCCATTTGTTATCTCCTTCGATTTCATGACTCACACCCTGTTTGTCACTGATATACGCTTTTCCATCTGCTTCAAAAGCATATCCTGTCCGCACCCGTGAATCACTGTCGAAATAATATACAATACCATCAATGATACATATACCGCTTGCTCCAACACCATTCTCACCATAATAGTATTTTTCATTTCCGTTAATGTACCACTCATTGACATACAGAAATCCGCCTTTCCGAACACGGTAAACTTTTCTACCGTCCTCGTTGTATATGTTTACTACCGCATCATTATACATATGACCAGAATAATCAAACAGGAAATAAGAACCATTGATTTGTGCCACTGTACCCTTCAAGAAATCGCCGTCTTTGACATAATAGTAGATACCATCATACTGTACCCATCTGTTGTCTCCTTCAATTTCATGTGCTACGCCATCTTTATCAGACACATACAGTTTTCCATCCTGCTTAACAGCTGTATTACTTACCAGATTTCCGTTATATTCATTAAAGTAATACATAACGCCATTTACATTCTGTACGCCTGTGTATGCTTTTCCATCTGCTCCATAATAATAGTAATAAGTACTCATTGAAGCAGTTTCCTTATACCACCCATTTGTATACAATGCTCCGCCAGCCTGTGCATAATAGTTATTCCATTTATCCTCATCGTCATCATAGAGTGAAAATTCCTCATTATTATACATCCGACCCTCATCATCAAAGCCGTAATAATAATCCCCGATTTTCTCCACACATTCTTCCAGAAGTTCATTATCTTTGACATAGTAATAATACCCTTCCACATATGTCCAAGTATTATTTTTTATTTCTACCAATGTACCACTGGAAGAGCATATGTAAAATTTGTCGTCAACCCTTACCACTCTGTCTACATACATATAGCCGTCATTAAAATAATAGGTTACCCCATTAACTTCATACAAACCGTTTGGTGCAACACCTTCTTCGCCATAGTAATAATAGGTAGTATCATGCCATTCTTCTTCATCGGCATACCACTCGTTTACATATAACGCACCGCCTTTTTTCGCTCTGTAATAAAAGTTTTGCCTGTCTCCATCCTGTTTTATCCCGGAAATATAAAATTCTTCATCATCATACATCCAGCCCTCATCATCAAAGCCGTAATATGCACCATTAATCTGATCTACGCAGTTTTTCAATACTTTATTGTCTTTCACATAATAATAATGACCTTCTACATATGTCCATGCATTATTTTGTGCCTGTACCGCTGTACCGTCCTTTCTGCTGATATAGACACCTTCATCTGTCTCTGTAACACAATTTGTAAGCATCCGTCCCATCTCATCAAAGTAATACTGTACCCCATTGACGGTAACTAATCCACAAGCTCCTACTCCTTTCTCGCCATAATAGTAATAAATGGTTCGTCCATTCTCCTGCACACAACACCACTCGTTTACATATAACGCACCGCCCACTTTGGCTCTGTAAGAACTGTATGTCCAACTCCCATCCGCACCATAAGTTCCTGCCCGTACTGACATATTGTCTAACATACGACCATAAGCATCAAAGTAATAGTATGCATCTCCAATCTTTTCTACACAATTCAGTAAACACTGTCCGTCTTTCACATAATAATAATATCCATTTACGTTTGTCCATGCATTATTCGGTGTTTCTACCGCATGACCATCCTCAGTGAGGATATAATAGGCACCGTCTATAGACATGACTGTATTCCGTATCAATCTTCCATTATAAAAATAGTACAATACACCATCTACAGTATTTAAGCCCTCTAATCCAACACCTTCTTCGCCATAGTAATACTTGATATTATATTCCGTCTCCTCATACCAGCTGTTCACATACAGCGTACCATCTGCTTTTGCACGATAATACGTATAATTCCAGCCGCCGGCTCCATTAGTTTTTGGTATATAAAATTGCGTGTTACTGTACATTTTTCCATCTGACGCAAATCCATAATAAGAGCCATCTATTTTTTTTACTTCTGATTCTGCCCTATAGCCAGATTCGTCATAATAATATCTGTTACCATCCGTATCTTCATACCAGCTGTCAATATACAATTCTCCTCCAACCTGTGCACGGAAATATCTGCTGACAGAATTTCCATTTTCATCTTTCAGCCAGAAATAGAAGGACGCATCATCAAACATTTTGCCATCAAAATCAAATCCATAATACTTATTATCAATCTGTTCTACACACCCCTTAAGCATTACACCGGACTCATTAAAATAGTATATTGCACCATCAATTTCTTTAAACACGGATACTACATATTCACCATTTTCATCCACATACTTCATAGATCCGTCAGTTTCCGTTTTCCATCCCGGCGTTAACTCCTGCGTCTGTGCCTCCCCGGAATCACCTGACTGAATCTTAGTTTCGACAGTTGTCTCAACTTCTTCTGTTTCGTAAGCTGCATTCTTCAAGGAAGCATTCTCTGTCTCAGAAATTACTTCTGTCCCTGTCACTTCTTCTGTTTCCTGCTGTTGCTCTGATGCCGCCACTTCAATTGAAGCATCTGCAGCTTTGTCTGTTGCGTTTTCCGCATGAGCCTGAACCGGCGCTGTGGCAATAAAAGCTGCACCTAATGCTGATACCAGAATTTTCCGTCCTTTCTTATTCATAACATTTTTCTCCTTTTTCATTTTTTGAATGAACTTAATTCTGTCTAAAATTTTACCTTTATCAAGTATTATTGTCAACATAAGCCAGTCCAAAATCATTTTTATCTTTACATCCCTATTCTTTATTCTGCTTTTTTTCTGACTCTTTCATATATTTTTTTGCATCCTTAAAAAAGCTCCAGACAATTAATATGATTACTATTCCAATTGGAAATGCAGCAACAATGCTGACCGACTGTAAATTTCTCATAGAACTATCAGAGAAAACAAGCGCAATCGGTAGGATGATCAGTAAAATACACCATAATAACTGAATGCCTCTGTGTGGCTGTTCATTCTCTCCCAGTCGATGATAACTATAACAGGATGCCGTATACGCAATGGAATCAAAAGATGTTGCATAAAACGCAATCATCGTCAACAGAACTACCACAAGCATCACCGGTGCGCACGGTAAAGTTTTGATAATGCTTATAATCATCGTGTATAGATCGCCATTCGCCATATAGTCGGAAATAAAGTCGGCTGCTCCGCTGGTCTGAAGGCCAAGAGAATAGTTTCCAAGTATGATAAAGCTGACAATTGTGGATCCCACGCCAAAAACATATCCCCCTAGAATTGTCTGGCGTACCGTTCTTCCCCTTGAAATATTTCCGATAAAAAATGGGGCAGCTACACACCATACCATCCAATAGGCCCAATAATAAATTGTCCAATCCTGAGGAAAATTCGTTGATCTGGCAGGATCTGTATAAGTGGACAGACCAATAAAATTCTGTACCATTCTTCCTAGGGACTCAAACCCTGTGTCAATAATATATCTTGCTTTTCCGCTGAATATTAATACAAAAATAAGAAGTCCAAAAAACATATATATACATACTTTTGCAAGAATACTAATTCCCTTAAATCCATGTAATAAAGAATATGTATATACTGCACAGGTAATCAGCAGAATAACGATTGTAATTGCAGTTCTGCTGATTGTTATATGAAACAATTCGCCTACAATCGCTGCCATCAGCGGTGTAGCAACACTGAATGTGGTGGCAGTTCCTGCCAGAAGCGCAAATACTGCCAGCAAATCAATAATTCTTCCTGCTAATCCATCCGTATGTCTGCCCAGCACCGGCCGGCATGCCTCTGAATATTTCTGTCTGCTGCGTTTTCTGACATGAAGCATAAATCCAAAAGCAACTGCCAGTACAAGATAAAATCCCCATGGAATAAAACTCCAGTGAAACAGAGGAAATACTCCGGCCCATTCCTGAATACTTCCCAACTCTTCAATATGCGGATTTGTGGCATACATCACCCATTCAGAAAATGAGTAAAACAGAATATCTGCAGCAAGCCCGCAGGTAAACATCATACTTCCCCATGCGAAAAACGAAAATTTCGGTTTTTCATTCGGCTCACCAAGAACAATGTCTCCATATTTCGATACGGATAAAAAGAGAGAAATCAAAAAAACTCCCAGACCGATGATCAGATAGTAGGTACCAAACGTATCTCCAAAGAAGAAACGTATTTTACTCAGTATAACGTTGGACTGTTCCGGCAGAAAAAAGAACAATACTGCCAGTATGATTACCATTGCCAACGGTACAAGTGTGATTACCCAGTCTATTTTTTTCTTTTCTGTATGCATATCATTTCTCCTCCAGATATTTTTTATAAGCTGCATCCAGGGCGGCAAGCTCACTAAGATTATCAACTTCTACAATGTCCTCTGCCTTCATCGGATGAATTTCCAGATTAAAATCATCAAAATGACAAAACATTGCCACATCATCCCAATAAATCTGACAGTTTTTCTTTTCGTCAAATTCATATTCCAGATACTTTTTCAGTTTTTTTCCATCTTCTGCGGTCCAACGTGAAACACTGTACAACTGCCAGCCTCCACATCCACCGGTTCGCGAGCAGGAAATAACCTCTCCATTTTCCACCTGCATAAGCCATTCATCCGTCTCATCATCTGTCCATACAGCATTATATCCGGACTTTTCAAATTCAGGAGAAAGAATCGCATCATTGTATATGATCTGGTCTCCATCTAATATAATGGCATCTTCCAGATAATCACGGGCCACATAGAGAGATGAAATGTTATTGCATTCATCATACATAGGGTTCTCAATAATTTTCAGTCCGGAATATTCTTCTTCCAATACGCTAAACTGTTCTTTTTTATACCCCGTCACAACATAGATTTCCATAATTCCGTTTTTGTGTAATCCCCGGATTACGGTATCAATCATCCGCACTCCGTTGACTTTTACCATTGGCTTCGGCGTATCTAGCGTGACCGGATACATTCTGGTTCCTTTTCCTGCTGCCATTATAATGGCTCTCTTTACTCTGTGCATTCTTTCACCTTTCCGAGTTCTTCCTGAACTAATTTATAATACTCTTTTGCATAGCGATATTGACGGAGTGAATACTCCCCAAATTCTATCCCAAGCTTTCTCTTGTATTCACACCAATTGCTCCACACTAATCCACATGCAGCTATATAACAATAGATTTTAATCCTGATTTCTTTCGAACAGTTATGTTCAAAATAAATATCGATCAGATGATCAACCTGTACTCTATCATATAGTGAATAAATACAAAACATTGCGATATCCACATGCGGATCCTGCATTCCTGCGTATTCCCAGTCGATCAGGCGAATCTCTCCGTCACTGCTGAAGAGGAAATTATCCGGTACTGCATCAATATGTGTCAAACACATTTTTTCCGTGTGATTTTCTATATAGTTTCTTAATTCCTGTACATGCTGCTTTGTCTGCACATAATCCCTGTAGATAGATGGTGTTCCTTCCCAAAGTGATTCGTAAAAATCTATCTGTTTAAAAATGTCAAATTTATGATCGACTTTTAACCCCATCTGGTGAAACTCTCTTAATTTATTCATGCATACAGCAATATCATTTTCATCCTCTGCATTGCAGACACGTGCGCCTTCCATAAATTCTGTAATTTTATACCCATTTTCCGGATTGATATAGATAATATCATCGCAGAGCTTTCTGTCTCGGATCACCTGATATACATCAGCTTCTTCTCTTCTGTTGATCAGCTGATCGGTCCCCTCTCCCGGAATACGCATGATATATTTTTTCCCTTTACAGGAAAACAAAAAAGAGCGGTTTGTCATTCCTTTCTTCAAAACCGTAATATCAGTGATCTCAGAAGGCGTTACATCCAGTGCCTCTGAAATAATTTCTATTGCGTCTGATTTCAGATGATTGGACTCTTCATCAAGTTCCCGGAGCTGTTCATATGTATTAATTTCGACAACATCTGATTCATGTACTACCCGGGCTGTAAGAATCATCTTATCTTTTTCATATAATGTTTCTTCCCAGAAAGCATTTTCATAACGCCGATCCTGATCCATACTTTCTAACCGCATTTTTACCTGCTGTGCAACATCTCCAACTAGATAAGAAATACCTATCATTGTATTTCCGCCCTGCTTCTGATGAATTAAGGCCAGCTCCATTTTTCTGTTTACACGCACACTACTGTCATTATCAACCAGATCTCCCACCATATACCAAGAATATAACTCAGTCTTCTGGAATGGGTTCTGATCACACCATATGTCTCCCGGTACAATATAGGTATTGGAAATATGTTCACTGACGAGATTCAGAGAATGCAGATTATTTTTTACCGCATACTTTTCATTTACGATCAGTTGAACTCCATATTGATCGATCAGGTACTCGAACTGTTCCTTCATAAAACCAACAACAATATATATTTCCTCTATTTCAACCTCATGAAGCTGATTGATCAGACGTTCAATCAATGTTTCTCCATTTACCTCCAGTAAAGCTTTTGGAACCTGTGTATTAATAGGAACCATCCTCATTCCAAATCCAGCAGCCAAAATAATCGCATTTTTTGGCGATTTGCTCTGTATCTCATCTTCTGCTTTTCTGGTCGGATGTATCTGTTCATTGAGATACCCTTCCTGTATCAGACTTTTCAATGACCTGTTTACCACACCGATTGAATGTCCGGATGCTTCCGCCAAAACACGCTGATTGATAAACGGTTCATTCAGTATGGTTTTCAAAATATCGTTTTCTTGTTTATTCATGAACTCAAACCTTTCTATTTTCGTGAACATATATCTGTAAAAAAATGGTATTCGCAAATAGCTGAATACCATTTTTAGCATACCGCTATTATTTAAGATGACACAATTCTTCAAATTTGTCAATCATTCTTTTTTTCCTATCATTTAAGCCAAATTTTTCTGCTGTTACTTTCGCTATTTTTTTCCATTGATTCAGAACATCCGGATGATCCAAAGCATACTCAATGCCTTTTTTTAATTCTTCATCGGACATTCCAACAAGCATACCGCACTCAGCTGTCTCAATGATCTCTTTTCCACCACTTACATCCGTGGTAATGATCGGGATTCCAAGTACTGCTGCTTCTGTACATGCAGTACTGTAACCTTCACTAAAGGAAGAACAGATAAAAATATCTGCTTTTGCAGTGTACTTATGCGGATTTTTCTGTGCACCAGTCAGTACAATACAGTCTGATAATCCCAGTTCAGAAACCAGTTCTGTCAGTTTTTCATGCTCTGGGCCATTGCCAATCAACCAGCATTCAAATTCTTTTCCTGCTGCTTTCAGCTGATGAAGGATATGTAACAAGCGAATATAGCCTTTTTCTGCACTATGTCTGCCTACTGAAACAAGTATAGGTCTGTGAACAGCTGCAAATTCAAGTTTCTCTTCTGCATTACACTTTAACTTGCTATCATCCACAAGATTATAACAATACTCCGCTTTCACACTGCCATTGGTTTCATTTTTTAACCGTTCCGCATTACATTTTGATACACATATAACCCTGTCCATTTTTTCATAATATTGTTTCAAAATCAGGCCATCATCATATGTATGCATCCAGGCAACATGTACAGCATCCCTATTTTCTGATGCGGCAATTACTTTTGTAGATATTCCATACTGAAAAGCAACCTCTACATCGTACTTATCCCTGACCATTCTTCTGTATAAAAATCTGGTCGGAATTTTATCCAATATCTTATCAAGTCCCCTGACATAAAAACCAAGAAATGAGTGTACCTTTATATTCGGATTAAAGTTTTTTATATAATCTTCGTCTTTCTTATATACAGCCTTGACCGTAATATCATACTTTTCCGGTGGCAAGTAATTGCAAATATCTGTCAGTACTTTTGCAACTCCATCCGAATACTGCAAATGATTTAATAAAAAAA
>UMES01037018.1_pt1 | contig 12710 bp, 10 predicted proteins | sample 1964791 | NCBI WGS metagenome assembly UMES01 (sample SAMEA4836024, study PRJEB28245) | human gut metagenome | biome: gut microbiome; material: fecal sample | place: Denmark | collected 2008
GTTACAAATCCTCCGGCAAGCAAGCTTGCACCGGATTTATGACCTTTTGACCCTGGTATCATACAGATTAGATTTAGATAGATGCAAACATAGAAAGGAAGTTTTGTAAAATGGAAATCGTATTATTAGAAGATGTAAAGGCATTAGGTAAAAAGGGACAGGTTGTAAAGGTAAATGATGGTTACGCACGCAACTTTATCCTTCCAAAGAAGTTAGGCGTAGAAGCGACCTCCAAGAACTTAAACGATTTAAAGCTTCAGAAAGCAAATGATGCAAAGATCGCAGCTGAGCAGCTGGCGGCAGCCAAAGAACTGGCAGAGAAGTTAAACAATGCTTCTGTAACTGTTTCTATTAAGGCCGGTGAAGGCGGCAGGGCATTTGGTGCTGTTTCTTCTAAGGAGATCGAAAAAGCAGCTAAGGATCAGCTGGGACTGGAGATCGACAAGAAGAAGATCGTATTAAATACACCGATTAAGGCTATTGGCAGCTTTGAGGTGTCTGTAAAGCTTCACAAAGAGGTAACTGCAAAACTGGCAGTTAAGGTAGTAGAAGCATAGGAAGGTTCCGGGAGAACATTAACGATAAGACAGCCCGGGGGATATAGCCCGGAAATGTAAGGAGATAATTTTTATGGAAGAGACCCTTATTAAGCGGGTGCTTCCTCACAGTATAGAGGCGGAACAGTCTGTTATAGGTTCTATGTTAATGGACAGGGAAGCGGTAATCGCTGCATCGGAGATCATCACGGGCAGCGATTTTTATCAGCAGCAGTACGGGATCATGTTTGATGCCATGGTGGAACTGTTTAATGAAGGAAAGCCGGTAGATCTGGTAACACTTCAGGACCGCTTAAAGGAAAAAGAGGTTCCGCCGGAGGTCAGCAGCCTGGATTTTGTCCGGGATATCATTACTATTGTGCCTACATCGGCCAATGTAAAGTCCTATGCTGCTATTGTCAGTGAGAAAGCAGTCCTGCGCCGGCTTATAAAGACAACAGAAGAGATCGCGAATACCTGCTATGCGGGAAAAGAACCATTGGAAAATATTCTGGCAGATACGGAAAAGTCTATTTTTGACCTGCTGCAGAATAAGGGCGGACAGGAATTTGTGCCTATTAAGCAGGTTGCTATCAATGTACTGGAAAAAATCGAGGATGCATATAAAAACCAGGGAACCGTTACAGGTATTCCGTCCGGATTCATTGATCTGGATTACAAATTGTCCGGTTTCCAGCCTTCTGATTTCATTTTGATCGCAGCACGTCCGTCTATGGGTAAAACGGCCTTTGTCTTAAATGTAGTTGACTATGTTTCTGTGCGTAAGAACCTGCCATGTATGGTATTCAGCCTGGAAATGTCAAAGGAGCAGCTGGTAAACCGTATGCTTTCCATGGAGTCAAATGTAGACTCACAGAAGCTGCGAACAGGTACTCTGACAGATTCTGACTGGGATGCAGTTGTGGAAGGTATTGGCATTATCGGTAATTCCAAGCTGATCATTGATGATACGCCAGGTATCTCTATTTCTGAGCTGCGCTCCAAGTGCAGGAAAATGAAGCTGGAGTATGGCTTAAGTATTGTTATCATTGACTACTTGCAGCTGATGAGCGGAAGCCGTAAAGGAGGAAATGATAACCGCCAGCAGGAAATTTCCGATATTTCCCGTTCCTTAAAAGCGTTAGCCAGAGAACTTCATGCCCCGGTCATTGCCTTATCCCAGCTGTCCCGTGCCTGCGAGACCCGTACCGACCATCGCCCTATGCTTTCTGACCTTCGAGAGTCCGGAGCCATTGAGCAGGATGCGGACGTTGTTATGTTCTTATACCGTGATGATTACTATAACAAAGATACTGAACATCCCAATGAGGCCGAAGTCATCATCGCAAAACAACGAAACGGCCCTATTGGTACTGTAAACCTGATCTGGAAGCCTGAATACACCAAGTTTGTAAATGCGGTGCGTCCTCAGGGAGGAAATCAGGAAGGATAATAGAATTTTGGCGCTTGCATCAGTTGGTGCAGGTGCCATTTATTTTTTAGTCATAATAGTGATTCTCAACGCATACATTGATAATAAACGGCGGCAAAAAGAGCCGCAGTTAATCAGAGTGATACGTGATATGAAGGAGAGAATGGCTATGGATGAGGTACATTATCTTATATCAGATGCGTCCAGGAAGGTGGATGTGGAAGCCCATGTATTGAGGTACTGGGAGGAAGAACTGGAGCTTGGGATCCCCCGAAATGAAATGGGGCACAGGTATTATACGGATTTTCATATCCGGCTGTTTAAACAGGTGAAAAACCTGAAGGAAAAAGGATATCAGTTGAAGGCGATCAAGCATGCATTGGAGCAGATGAAAAAGGACGGAAAGCTGGAAGGGGAGCTGACGGACGAGCTGTTGGAGCGTGATATGGACGCAGCTTTAAAGGAGCTTAAGGAAGAGGAAAGTACGGCAATGGTTGCTGCAACAGGAGAAGGAATGGCTCTTCCCGCCAGTGCAGAGGAAAAAATGGCCCAGTTCCAGCAGATGATGAACCTGATCATCGGACGGGCGCTGGAAGTGAATAATGAAAAGCTGAGCCAGGATATCAGCTGCCTTGTAAAAGAACGGCTGGCAGGTGAAATGGAGCTTCTTTTAAAGGATTCTGACCAGAAAGAGGAGGAAAGGTTTCGCTTGTTAGATGAGACGATCCGCTCTTTCCAGAAAAACGGACAGGAAGAAGCAGCTGCGGCAAAAGTGCCGTTTTTTAAGAAAAAGCGCTTTGGACGAGGGGCTAAGAAGCTTTTTCACAGGGAGAAGAGAAGTTAAGGAAAAGAAAGAGGATAGATTTTCTTAAGACCGTGAAAAATATCGAAAAATAGCAGGATATGTGCTATAATCTGATAAGCACATGGGAAAAACACGGGGCGCAGGAAACGCAAAAGAGGAATCCTGAGTGGACTAAAAAGCAACAAATGACAACAAGTGAGGACACATTTCATGAATCAGAAATATACATATTACCTGAGATATGCCTGCATATCCGGTGCGTTAGCTGCAGCGCTGGCGCTGGGGGGATGCTCTTCTGGTGACAGCGGGATCGCTGTCCAGAATGAAACAGCAGAACCGGCAGCGGCAGATGCTGCGGACGGCCAGGCAATCTCAGATGGTACAGATGAGACCATAGCACCTTTAGGACTAGACGGACAGGTACTGCCGGGACTGGATGATGTAGAACTTCCAGAAGATGCAGAACCGGCGCCTCAGTATCTGAGAGAAGGCGTGCGCCATGAGATCGTAAAGAAGCTTCAGCAGCGACTGATGGATTTGGGCTTTATGGATAACGATGAGCCTACGGATTACTTTGGCCAGGTAACGCTCACAGCAGTAAAACATTTCCAGAGACAGAATGAACTGCCTCAGGATGGTATTGTAGGTAATACCACATGGGATGAACTGATGGCAGAAGATGCCAAACATTATGCAGTATCTAAGGGAACACAGGGCGATGATATCCAGAAGATCCAGCAGCGACTGTATGAGCTGGGATATCTGGCTTCTGCAGACCAGGTAACGGGCAACTTTGATGATGCTACAGAAATTGCCGTTTTAAAGCTTCAGGGGGTTAATGGACTGGCAGAAGACGGAAAAGTAGGCCAGCAGACCTATAACCTGATGTACAGCGATGACATTAAGGCAAATATGCTTGCATACGGTGAAAAGAGTGATGTGGTACTGGCATGCCAGCAGCGTTTAAAGGATCTGGGCTATCTGACTACAACACCAGATGGTACATATGGCCAGGACACTGTGATCGCAGTTAAGCAGTTCCAGGCAAGAAATGACCAGGTAGTAGATGGCTACTTAGGACCATCCACCCGTATTGTATTAAACAGTCCGGATGCCAAGCCAAATGGCTTAATGATCGGTGAACAGGGCGATTCTGTTACCAGAGTACAGCAGCTGTTAAGCAAATACGGCTATCTGCCATCTTCCAATGTAACTGGCTATTATGGTGAAGCAACGGAAGATGCAGTAAAGAACTTCCAGTCACGCAACGGTCTGTCTGCAGATGGTAAAGTTGGCGTACTGACCATGGCCAAGCTTACCAGTGACGATGTGAAGAAACCGGCACCTTCTACAGCTGCACCGGCTAAGGGCAACAAAAACAATAACAGCGGAAAGAACAATAATTCTAACAAGGGCAATAACGGCGGCAATACCAGTACACCGGCTCCAAGACCGGCATCCGGTACAGGTGTTTCTGCGCTGATCTCCGTAGCATCTTCCAAGCTTGGAAGCCCATATGTATGGGGAGCAAAGGGCCCCAGCTCTTTTGACTGTTCCGGTTTTGTATACTGGTGCTTAAAGCAGGTAGGCGTAAGCCAGAGTTATATGACTTCTTCAGGCTGGAGAAGTGCAGGACGTTATACAAAGGTAAGCAATTTTGGAGATATCCAGGCGGGCGATATCGTAGTTGTAAGAGGCCACGTAGGTATTGCAGCAGGCGGCGGAACTGTTATTGATGCTTCATCCAGTAATGGTAAGGTTGTCCACAGAAGCTTAAGCCAGTGGTGGAGAAATAACTTTATCTGCGCATGGCGTATCTTTTAAACAGTAACATACACCCGGTCTGCGCCTGTGGGCGCAGGTATATTAACAAAGGAGGAGACATTTATGCAGACGATCCTGGTATGTGATGATGATAAACAGATTGTAGAAGCCATTGACATTTACCTTACAGGAGAAGGCTTTAAAGTTATAAAAACCTATGACGGATATGAAGCTCTGGAATATCTGGAGACACAGTCCGCAGATCTTTTGATCTTAGATGTGATGATGCCGGGACTGGATGGTATACGTACTACCTTAAAGGTACGTGAGACCAGCAGTATTCCGATCATTATCCTTTCTGCAAAATCAGAGGATGCAGATAAGATCCTGGGACTTAATATCGGTGCAGATGATTATATTACAAAGCCATTTAACCCGTTAGAACTGGTAGCAAGAGTCAAATCCCAGCTGCGCCGTTATACACAGCTTGGGAACATGAGCCAACAGGCAGAAGGCCAGGTTTACAAGTGTGGCGGTCTCCAGATCAATGATGACAATAAGGAGGTTACTGTAGATGGAGAGCCGATCAAACTGACGCCTATTGAGTATAACATCCTTTTGCTTCTGGTTAAGAATGCAGGAAAGGTATTCTCTATTGATGAGATCTACGAAAAGATCTGGAACGAGGAAGCCATTGGTGCAGATAATACAGTAGCTGTCCACATTCGTCATATCCGGGAAAAGATTGAGATCAACCCGAGAGAGCCAAAATATCTGAAGGTAGTATGGGGCGTAGGCTATAAGATCGAGAAACAGTAGGTGGCCTATGGAAAAAAAATCGTTTGGTCTGAGAAAATGGAAGGTGCTGCTGTCCGTGTTTCATGTGATCTTTCTGGTCATTACACTGGCGGGTATCAGTGCCATGTATTTAAACGGCGGATACGGTAAAGGTATCCGCTGGATTTATGATGAAACATATGAGGATTCAGATGCATTCTGCTCCCAGCTGGGCATAGATATCAGCAATATTTTTACCTATATCGGCTATAAGGATATGTTTGAAACGAATGGTGTTCTGGACATGCATAAGAATATTGTGCGTATTACAGACGGACCAGGCGTAGATGAAAATATGACACTGGACCAGATCGTCCGTTATGCAAAAATCCGCGGATATTACCTGGGGGAAGATTTTACAGTTCAGGGGTCTCCTATGGCCATGGACGATGATGACATGGAAATCACCGTAGAATATAAAACGGACAACCCAGGTCTGGCAGATGCAGATGGCCTGGAGACCAGGATGACTAAAGAGGAAATGGCTCTTGATATCCTGGATCGTCTGGGAAAATATTATACGATCTATTATAATTTCATCAGTAATAATACAAATGTCCGGTTCCGTATCTTTTATAAAAGCGATAGTGGGGAAGAAGCGGTTTATACGAATGTTCCATCTATGTCTTTAGATGAGCTGAGAGGTTTTGGAAAATATTTATTTATTCCCGGAAATACCATCCGTATGGAAAGTAATCTGGCTTTGATACCGGAAAATGCGGCTTCCTTGCTGGAAACCTGGAATCCATTTGACAATGACCAGAATTACATGGTAGTTTCTGTGGATACAAATTATCCGTATTCTGATAAATATGCAAAGGAAGCAGGAGAATATAAAGGTGCCCGTTCTGCTTTTATTGTAGGAATGGGTGCTGTGATCGCCGGAATGGTCGGATTTTTCACTACGCTGGTGGCACTGGTGCTTTTATCCGGTCATGAAGATGAGCTGGGTGGTGAGATCCGCTTGTTCCCCATTGATAAAATGTATACGGAGTCCTGTGTGCTTTTGTGTGCGGCAGCAACAGCCGGTATTTTGTACCTTTGCAGAAAGCTGGGTATTCTGGTCATTGGCCTGTTTGCTTCAGAAGAACATCTGGCTTACTGGAATAAATTATTAAAATATGTGATACTTTATGGATGCAGTATTCTCTGTGGCTTCAGTCTTTTAAGGCGTTATAAGGCCAATACATTATGGGAGAAAAGCATTGCAAAAAAGGCAGTAAATGCTTCAAAAGATTATATTGCCAAAGCCAGTTTTGTGGCAGGTACCAGCCTTTGTTATCTACTGTTTTTAGTCGTTAATGGCATGATGATGTGGGGAACGCTGTTCCTTTTTGCCTATAAAGATGAAAAACTGACTTCACGTATTTTATTTTATGTATGCGCTGTTTTGTTTGTGGGACTGGATGGCTGGATCTACCACAGGCTGTTTCGTAAGGCAGAGCAGAAAGATCTTTTGAATAATGCCATTACCTGCATTGCAAAAGGTGATACCGGTTTCAGGCTGGACACAAAAAAGCTTACCGGAAAAGAAAGAACAGTAGGAGATCATATTAATAATATTGGAAGTGGTCTGGATACAGCACTTCAGGAAAAGGTAAAAAGTGAGCGCTTAAAAGCGGACCTGATCACTAATGTTTCCCATGATATTAAGACTCCCCTTACATCCATTATCAACTATGTGGATCTGTTAAAGAGGCAGAAGATACAGGATCCCAAGATCGCCTCTTATCTGGAAGTCCTGGACCAGAAATCCCAGCGTTTAAAGACATTGACAGAGGATCTGGTAGAAGCATCCAAGGCAAGTTCCGGCAACCTGAAGCTGGAAGTGACAGATATTGACCTGGTAGAGCTGGTGCAGCAGACAAATGGTGAATTTGAGGAACGTTTTGACCAGCGCCATTTAAAGATCATCTCTGATTTCCCGGATGGCATGATCATTATTAAGGCTGATGGGCGCAGATTATGGCGTGTTCTTGAAAATCTTTATACCAATGCTTTTAAATATGCCCAGGAAGGCAGCCGGGTATATGTGGATGTGGCTTCTGTAGATGGAAAAGCCATTTTTACTATGAAAAATATTTCGGAAAAGCCGTTAAATATCAGCCCGGATGAACTGACAGAACGTTTTGTCAGAGGAGATGTGGCGCGGACCACAGAAGGCAGCGGATTAGGGCTTTCCATTGCCCGGAGTCTGACTCAGCTGCAGAAAGGCGAGTTTGTGATCACCATTGACGGTGATCTGTTCAAGGCTCAGGTCATTTTCCCGCAAGTGCGTCAGGAGACCAGGGCAGAAATGCGTCTGGAACGGGCTGCGGAAGAGAAGCGGGCAGAAGAACAGTCCGGGGAGAAAATGTCCGGGGAAATGCCGGTGGGAGAGAACCTGCTGGAAAGCGTCCCCTATAACTGGGATGTAATGGTAGAAAATGACAAGAATTTAACAGTGAAAGAGGAAGTACTGATCCGGAATGGAAACCGGGAGAATAAACAGGAAACATAAACCGGAAAACTAAATAGGAAAAATAAACAGAAAACGCAAGGAAGATACTAAAAAAGACAGGCCCACAAGGAACCTGTCTTTTTTGACCGTAAATTTGCAGCCCGCTTTCAGGCGGTACTGCTTAAATGTGTAAATAGAACTTATTGATACTCGAAAACATTGATCCAGCTCTCTAACAGATCTTTCTCTTCCGGACGCTTATAAGCCAGCTGTGCGGCTGCTACGATTGGAAGCCAGCCCTGTACATAGCGTTTTTCTGTACCTGTTTTTTCACAGAACAGATCCATGTACAGCTCTGCTTTCTTTTTGTCCTTTAAGCTGAGCAGAAGGTAGGTTCTGGCCACATCGGCACTTGCATTACCCTGGGAAGCATGTACCCAGTCAATGACATAAAGCTTTCCATCGTCCCCAACAATGATGTTGGATGGATTGAAATCGCCGTGGCAGAGCTTGGTGTGTTTTGGCATTCCGTCCAGTCTGGTCAAAAGCTCATAACGTGTGCCTTCGTCCAGCTGTTCCACGGATTTTAAGGAACGGATGGTTTTTTCTTTCAGTTTGTTGAGCAGCGGGCAAGCCTGGCTGTGGATCAGCAGCTGAAGATCTACCATCTGGGACATGTACTCGTCCAGCTTGTCAGGATTTTCATCCATCAGCTGTTCTAAGGTCTTGCCTGGTACATATTCCTTGATAATAGACCATTTTCCATCAGTTACCGTTACCCCTAAAACCTTTGGAACATTGAGCGCTTCGATGGTCTCCACTCTTGCATTACATAATGCTTCGTTTAAAACCTCAGCTTTCGGGAATCCTTCACAGAATTCCTTAATGGCAGTATCTCCGTCACGGTAGACGGTCTTTTTTGCACTACTGAAAATCATTTCTTTTGCCATAATCATACTCTCCTTCCACACATTATATACGGTACTGCTGCGGTGTGAACTGCCGCATCGATTATTATTTTACTACATGAATGCTTAAAAGTACAGCAAAATTGATAAAAAATTAACGAAATTTACCATAAAAGTGTTACCGGCACTTAAAACCGGAAGATCGCAGTTCCATATCCGCCTAACGGATAAGAAATAGAATATGGCTGTCCATCACATTCACCTTTTATGGATGTATAAGTCGGGCACTGGCTTGGCTTATAGGCACCATGGACATTATCTAAAAGAAGTGACAGCTTACAACGTTTCGGAACGCCTACACGGTAATCCGGGCGGTCTACAGGTGTGAAGTTTACTATGAACAGCAGGTTCTTTTTGCCAGTTTCATCTTTACGGATAAAACTAAAAATGCTGCGGTCGCCGTCATTGGCGTTAATCCACTGGAAACCGTTCCAGTCATTGTCAAGGTGGTACAGACACGGATATTTCCTGTAAATATGAAGAAGATCACGGACATATTCCTGAAGCTTTTTGTGGCTTTCTTCTTCAGCTAAATACCAGTCAAGGCTGACTTTTTCATCCCATTCATGCCATTGGCCAAAGTCCTGTCCCATAAATAAAAGCTTCTTTCCGGGATGGCCTAACATAAAGGTGTAGCCGGCTTTTAAGTTGGAGAACTTGTCCTCTCCAAGGCCGGGCATCTTGTTGATCATGGAACACTTCAGGTGGACTACCTCGTCATGGGAGAGTACTAAAATGTAATTTTCACTGGTAAAATAGGTGAGGCTGAAGGTCATGCGGTTGTGATTATATTTGCGGAAATATGGATCTAATTTCATATATTCCAGGAAATCATGCATCCAGCCCATATTCCATTTAAAGGTAAATCCCAGTCCGTCATTTTCCGGATGCTCCGTCACTTTCGGCCAAGCAGTAGATTCTTCTGCAATCATGGAAACACCGTGGTTGCGGCCCTGGACAACGGTATTTAAGTGCTTAAAGAACTCAATAGCCTCTAAATTCTGGTTTCCTCCGTCTTTATTTGGTACCCACTGGCCTGGTTCACGGCCATAGTCTAAGTACAGCATGGAAGCAACTGCATCTACCCGCAGTCCATCTACGTGGTATTCTTCTACCCAGTAGAGAGCGTTGCTGATGAGGAAGTCTTTTACTTCATTTTTGCCATAATCAAAGACTTTTGTGCCCCAGTCCGGATGTTCACCCTTGCGAGGATCTTCATATTCAAAAAGAGGATGTCCATCAAAATCAGCCAGTCCATGGGCATCTTTCGGGAAATGGGCCGGAACCCAGTCAAGGATAACTCCGATGCCATTTTTATGTAAATAATTCACAAAATACATGAAGTCTTTAGGGCTTCCGTAACGGGAGGTAGGGGCAAAATAACCGGTGACCTGATATCCCCAGGAACCGTCATATGGATGCTCTGCGATACCCATAAGCTCTACGTGGGTGTAGCCCATTTCCTTTACATAGGCAGCCAGTTCATGGGCAGCTTCCACATAGGTATAATATCCGTCCTTTTCTTCACGGTCCTTCTTCTTCCAGGAACCCAGATGGACTTCATAAATGCTGATAGGCTGCTTTGCCATATCTGCCTGGGAGCGCTTTGAGATCCAGTCACCGTCATTCCAGGAAAATCCGCTGATATCGGCAGTAACAGAGGCAGTACCTGGGCGGTATTCTGCACTGAAGGCAAATGGATCTGCTTTATAAAGGATCTTTCCTGTATCTGTGGTAATAGCGAATTTGTAAAGCTCGCCAACCTGCATACCTGCGTTAAAGTATTCCCAGATGCCGGACTGTCCCACTTTTTTCATAGGATTGGCTTCCGGATTCCAGCCATTGAAATCACCTACCAGATGGACTGCCTGGGCATGTGGCGCCCATACACCAAAATAGATGCCCTTTTTGCCTTTGTAGGTCATGGGGTGAGCGCCCAGCTTTTTATAGATCTCATAGTGGGTACCTGCACCGAATAAATAGCAGTCCAGGTCGGAGATCAGACCGGTGTTTCCTGCATTCTTTCTGGCAGCTGCAGAACCGGCAGTCTTTCCCTGTGTTTTAGATTTTGCTGCAGTACTTTTGGAAGAAGTGTTTTTTGCTGCAGTTTTTGTACCTGTGCTTTTTCTGGTAGTTTTATGAGCTGTGGCCGGGATTGCTTTTTGTGCCTGATCCGCCTGCTTTCTCGTTGTCATATTAATTTTCCCCCTTAATTTTAAGGACAGCACCCCAGTTGCCCTTTAATTTAATTTCCAGTCTGCCGTTTTGTACAGGCAGAACTTTATCTTCGCCGGTTTCATCATCACTGTTTAAAAGATCCACTGCTGTCTGTGCCTGGATGGGAACCGGGATGTTTAATATAGTTTCATTATCATCATTATTTAAGGCTGTGATGATCAGACTGTTATTTCCCCATCTTGCGTAGGCATACTGCCTGTTGGTAAGAAGCAGTTCCTGATATTTTCCGGTGTGAAGCTCTTCGTTTTCTTCATGGATTTTTCCAAGTCTGGAAATAAAATCCGTAAGCTCACAGTTTAACTGTGGTATCTTTTCAGCCGGAATGTAGGGGCGCAGGTCATCATCACAGGTGGAAGTACGTTTCCCTTCCGTTCCCCATTCACCTCCGTAGTAAATAGACGGTATTCCCGGAAGGGTCATTAAACAGGTGTATACAGGATACAGATGCTTTTTAATTTTTAATTTGCTGGCAATGCGGTCTTCATCATGGTTATCAAGGAAGGTATAAAGCTGTCTTCCAATAGCTTCCAGACGACGTACATTGTGGGCGATCTCAAAAAAGTTATGGTCATTAAAACCTGAATAAATGCTTTTGTGCAGTTCGTAGTTAGTAACCGAATGGAGCATTTCCGGGTTGACCCAACGGCTGTAATCACCGTGGATGACTTCTCCCATAAGCCAGAAATCCGGTTTCATGGAAGCAGTTTTGGTCCTCATTTCTTTCATGAAATTAAAGTCCAGGATATTGGCGCAGTCTAAACGGATACCGTCAATGTCAAACTCATCCACCCAGAAGCGGATCACATCAAAAAGATAATCTTTTACCTGCTGGTTATAAAGATTTAAACAGGGTAGTTCAAAATGTCCCTGCCATGCTTCATAGCCAAATGGATCGCCTAAAGGGCTTTGCCAGTCAAAATTCACCCCTTTGTACCAGTCCTTGTACGGGGAGTCCCATTTTTTTTCCTGAATGTCTTTAAAAGCGAAAAACTCACGGCCTGTGTGGTTGAAAACACCGTCAACGACTACTTTGATGCCATTTTCATGGCAGAGCTTTGTAAACTCACGGAAATCTTCGTTGGTTCCCAGTCGACCGTCTACCAGCTTGTAATCCCTGGTGTCATAGCCATGACTGGATGATTCAAAAAGAGGACCTATGTAGATGGCATTGCAGCCTAAAGAACGGATATGTGGGATCCACTGATCCAGTTCTTTAAACCGGTCTGTCACCTCTGTCTGCGCATTCTGTTTCGGCGCTCCGGTCATTCCCAAAGGATACATATGATAAAAGATAGCTTGTTCATACCAGGTACTCATGTTGTCAGTCCTCCATGTTTTTGAATTTTCTCAGCAAAAACTGATAGCGCAGCTGCGCTGCATTCCATTCGTAGATATAGCAGTCGATCAGCGACGGCTCTGTAGCCTGTTCAAAATGGTTCTGGGCTGTTTCCAGAGCCCAGAGAGTACGTTCAATATCGTCCCACAGTTCCCGCTTTGTAAAAACTAAGTTTTCTTTTACAGGTGCTGCGGCTGCAGCCTCGCGAACGGCTTTTAAAAATCCCGGCATAAATCTTCATCTCCCAACTGCCAACAGATTTACTCTGGCATCAATTAGTATATCTGGAAAAAAAAGAATTATGCATCATTACATGATACCAGGGTCAAAAGGTCATAAATCCGATGCAAGCTT
>UMES01006101.1_pt1 | contig 12695 bp, 10 predicted proteins | sample 1964791 | NCBI WGS metagenome assembly UMES01 (sample SAMEA4836024, study PRJEB28245) | human gut metagenome | biome: gut microbiome; material: fecal sample | place: Denmark | collected 2008
TCCCGGAACCAGCCACAGTTCTTTTGGTGCCTGACAGGCCGCATACATCATCTCGCTGTGTCTGCACCGGATAAAGGTATCATCTTTTCCATGAATAAATAACACTGGTGTATGCTTATTTTTTGCAAAAGAATCTATCGGACGAATCTGGTCCAGGCGGAAACCATGCAACAGCAGGCTTACCCAGGAAGCCAGATGAGTCACTGGTTTTGGCAGATGAAGCAGCTGTCCACACAGTTCTTCTGCCAATATCGAAAAATCTGCAAAACCGCAATCAGCCACAAGAAAATCGATATCCGTCCGTTCCCCCAGTGCAATCACACTGCTTGCGCAGCCCAGGCTTTCCCCATGCAGTCCGATCACCGCATCCGGATGCTTTTTTCGGAAATAATCATAGACATCCACCACATCCTGTCCTTCATGATACCCCATAGAGCAATACGTTGACTGATTGTTTCCATGATGTCTGAGATCATACAGATATACATGATAGCCCAATGCATGAAAAATATTGGCATACTTGACGGAGCCGTCACTCGTATATGTATATCCATGTGTAATGATCACATAACGGTTGGAAGATTCCTCTGCCGGAACAAACATCCCATGCAACAGATAGCCATCCCGGCAGGTAATGTCCAATGGTTCTTTCGTATAGCTGTCGAAGTCTCCCCAATTTCCCTGTGCACGCTGTTTATTCTCTGCCGCTTCATGAGAATACCTCTTTGGGTGCGTCACATACAGATACGGTCCCACAGAAAGAGCCAGAAAAATCAATACAATCACGATTAGAATGATAATCATCAACAATTTCATCATACGCCTCTTATTCTTTCGAAAAATGTCACAAAAAGCCCTCTCATACCTGTGTTTTTTCAAACACACGCCAGTCTGACTTTCTATCATAACAGTTACCGCAGACATAAAATCTCCGCAATTTCTTCCGGCTGTTCCTGAAACTCTCCTTTCGCCCATTCCCGGTACATATTGTAAATGGCACCCGCATAGGCGCTGATTTTCAGGACACCTTCTCTTGTATCATTCCCCTGCCGGGTAATCCATTTGTCAATCAGATATTCTGTGATTTTAGCCAGAAAAAGATCCCCCATTCCACATGAAATCAATGTATCAATGAATGTATGATGTTGAAAAAAGAACCGAAAACAATGCGTCATATATGTTTTCCCATAAAATACCTGCTCTGCATTTTGCAGTACCATATCCATGTCTTCTTTTTGATATTGCTCCACAACCACGTTCAATTGTTCTGTCAGAATTTCTTCTACCGAATTATAATTTCGGTAAAAAGACATTCTGGACACATTTGCCTCCTGCGTGATATCAGAAACACGAATTGCAGAAATTGACTTTTCCTTCAGTAATTTAAGCAGTGCTTTGTACATTTCATTTTTTACATGCACATTTGCCGGACTGATTCTCCTGTTCATAAAACTATTTTCCTTCTTTTACATCCACACCATAAACTCTGTTTTCTCTCTATCATCAGTGACATGTAACCCACAAACAATTTCCACGTTCCATGGACACAGGACTGTATGATCAGAAATGTCTCAACATCCATTCGTACACATCCTGTGACACATCAGTTCTGTCATCTTCATTCAGAATCTCATGTCTGTCATTTTCATACAGCTTATACTCCACCTCTTTGATGCCACAATTCTGATACTGCGATACTACTTTTAAAACACCTTCCCCGTAGTTTCCCACCGGATCTTCTTTTCCTGCAATAAAAAACATTGGCAGATCTTTTGGTATTTTCTGATAGTTTTCTTCCTTCTGGATATATTTCAATACACCAAACAGCGTCTGATATCCATTAACCGTAAATGGGAAAGTGCAGTATTTATCCTTATTGTATTTTTCCACATTGGCTTCATTTCTGGATAACCAGTCATTTTCTGTCTTTGCATCCGGAATCTTCTTATTATAGCTGCTGAAGGCCAGTTTTTTCAAAAACGGAGAACGGTAATGCTCACCTTTTGACCGCTCCGTCATACCCGCTACCAGTCCACCAATAGCAAGCACGCTGCCTGGTGTATAGCCGGTACCGCAGATAATGGCTCCGGTGAGTTCATCTCCATAAGTCATGCAGTATCTACGTGCCATGAAGGATCCCATGCTGTGTCCAAACAGAAAATACGGCAATTCCTCACCATAGTTTTTTTTGGCATATTTGGTCACTTCATGCAGATCATCCACAACCGTTTTGCTCTTTTCTGCCCCAATATATCCCAGTTCTTTATCGTTTTTCGCTGTATGACCATGTCCCAGATGATCATTTCCAATTACGAGAATGCCCCTTTCATTCAGGTATTCAGCAAATTCTTCATACCGTTCGATGTACTCGATCATTCCATGAGAGATCTGAACAATCGCCTTTATTTCCTGATCCGGCTCCCATGCAATTACATGCAACGTGTTTTTTCCATTTGTTGATGCTACACAGTCAATACTTTTTTTCATGTCTGCCTCCTCCTCCAAAAGCAACTCATTCAAAAATTTGCGATGCTGGTACAGTCATCGTTTTTTCCTTCTTTAACCAGGAAGCCTGTGCTATTCTGTACCCGCCAGTTAATGTTACATTTTGTAACACTATTATAAAATAAAAATATCTCTTTTGCAAATCATTTTATATATTATTTTAACAAATTTTAATTGTTTTTTTCTTTTTTCTTATGCAAGATAACTATATTTATTGCTTATTTACCATACAGGTTGTAAAATAAAAACAAATCAACCAGTACTCTCCGGTTTCTTCATCCGACAAAGTTTCCGGAAGTATCTCATATTCTGCCGGAGGGCTCAGTTTCATCCGGTCTAAACGAAAGGATTGAAGTTATGAAAAAAGAAGATACTTATCGAAAACGAAATCTGCTGACTTTTCCGCTGGGAACCGTTGGCAGAGATGCTGTCTACACGCTGATCAACAGTTATCTGCTGACTTTCGTGCTGTTTACCCATTCACTGACCGCTGCGCACCTGACAGCGATTACCGGAATTATGATCGGTGCCCGGGTGTTTGATGCTTTTAATGACCCGATCATGGGAAATATCATTGAACGCACCCGTACAAAATACGGTAAATTCAAACCCTGGCTTGTAGCTGGGGTCCTCTCTACTTCGGTGGTCATCTATCTGATGTTTAACGTACAGCTACAGGGCTGGAAATTCGTTCTCTTTTTCGGCATTATGTATTTCGCCTTCAGTATTACCTACACAATGAATGACATTTCCTACTGGGGCATGATTCCGGCACTTTCTTCGGATGCAAACGCACGAAACCAATTTACATCCAGAGCCACACTGTTTGCCGGCATCGGCAACACCGCAGCTCTGATCCTGATTCCGCTGTTTACCACCGGAAAAAATACCATCGGTGGAAATGCCGCATTTGCCTATGGCCGGATTGCCCTTGTCATAGCCATCGCAGCACCTCTGTTTTTAAGTATTACGATTTTCGGAACCAGAGAACATCGTGACAGTGCCAACACGCCGTTGACCGAAAAATTCAGTTTTAAAGCACTCGTTCGAACCATCATCCACAACGACCAGCTTGTCTGGGTTGCCGTCATCTTCCTGATTCAGCAGGTCGGCAACGGTATCATCGTCGGTGGCATCGGTTCCACCTACATTTATTCCATTTACGGATATGAAGGCGGTCTGTATTCCCTGTTTACCACGGTCGGCATGTCCGTCACTGCTTTGCTGATGCTCTTTTATCCGGTGATTTCCAGACACATTCACCGCAAAAAACTGATGGGGTATATGGCAGTCATTGCCACCATCGGTTACATCATGATCTTCGCCTCCGGATTTATGGCCGGCACCGGCACTTTCCGTTTCCTGCTGCTGACTATCGGCTACATGCTTTGTAATTTCGGTCAGTACTGCTATTACCTGATCATGATGATCTCCATTATGAATACGGTGGAATACAATGAATATAAATTTGGTACCCGCGATGAGGGAATCATTACTTCCCTGCGCCCCTTTATCACCAAACTGGGCAGTGCGATCATTGTTGCCGTGACATCCGCAAGTTACATTATCCTTGGCGTCACAGATTATACCAACCAGATTTCCAATCTGGAGCAGCAATGTAACCAGAATCTTATCACAGAAGCAGTCAAACTGGAAAAGATCAAAGATGTATTATCCCATGTAACTTCCAGACAATCCATGGGACTTCTCATCTTTATGTCCATCATTCCATGTATTCTGATGCTGATTTCCTACGTGCTGTATAAGAAAAAATATAAATTAGACGAAGAAGAATACGATCGCATCTGTAAGGAACTGGGCAGAACTGAATAAGCCGGCAGGTAACTTACTTTCATACGATTACTGCCATACATATGAAAAATCTTATACCGTATATCTGGAACTTCTCGAAATTTTCTACCCAATAAAAAAGGGGTATAAAAAACTCCCCTAACAGAAAATCGCCCAGACCGTGAGGTCTGAGCGATTTTTGGTATAATGAATTTATGCTACTAAATCAAAATACTAATGATAATTATACAACTCGTCTTTTTATTATATATGTGCGTACCATCAAGTTTTCCGACAACCGGTTCATACTGATCCAAATTATTTTATTCCGTCATCCCGGAAGGACTTTTATTTTTCTTTCCACCAGACAATCTCTCCGGCTTCTTCTGTTTTTCTCAGATCAATCAGACGCTGATTTTCCGACCCCCGAAACTGCAGACTGATGTTTTTCTTATCTTTCATAAATTCTCCGTCCACCAGTACATCCACACAGGAAAGCACAGCATCCGTCACTTCACAACGCGCACGTCCCGTTCCGTTTTCCTGTCCGGTCAGTTCCTCATAGACATAGCCACTGTACGCCCAGATTGTTTTTTTCGGAAGTTCACGGCGTACCCTCTGTAAAAACGGAAGCAATACATACTGATGCTCCGGTTCAAAAGGCTCTCCCCCAAGCAAGGTCAGTCCCGCCACATAGCCCGGTCTCAACGCCTCCATCAGTTCTTCTTCCACTTCCTTCGTAAATGGCTGTCCGTAAGTAAAACTCCATGTTTCCGGCTGAAAACACTCCTCGCAGTGATGAGTGCATCCGGATACAAATAAGGTCACACGTACCCCCGGGCCATCCGCGATATCCGATTTTTTTATATTACAATAATACATTCACCTGCCCCCTTTCTCACAAACTGCCAGTACAACGATGTTTCAGGCATTCTCTAACGAAACTGATTTACCTCTGGCTGGTATTCATATTTGATCAGTGCCAGCTGATCCTTAATTTCCTGCTCTGCCACACCATAAGCTTTCGCCAGTTCAGTCAGCGAAGAATAATGATCTCTCAACTCTGTATTTACAACGCTTAACAGCATCACCGGATCTTTTGGTAACACCATTGTCATACCTCCCATTTTTCATAATGTACGATCGGCATTCTTGTTGCGAGATATGTGTCATGCAACGCATGACATATTCTTATGTACATCTCTGCATGCAAGTCTGCGCTTCTGTCATTTTTATGGATTTATCATACCATTCCCCACAAGCATCGTCAACCAATCTCACCGCTCCCGCACTTTTTATCAGCAGGCTACAAATTATTGACAATGAGTACCACTCCGGAAATGATCAGCAGAATAATTACAATTTTTTTAATCAGCTTTTCGTTCAGAACGTTTCCACTCTTCATGCCCAGGAAAACGCCTGCCAGCATAAACGGAATCAAAATGACAACCTGTTTTAAGATCGCAACGGTTATAATTCCGGTCACGGCATACAAGATAATCCGGATCGTATTTTCCACAAAAAACACCACACAGATATTGGCTTTAAATTCCTGACTTGTCTCCGTCACGCGGCTTACATAGGCCGCAAGCAACGCCCCGACACCATACAGTCCACACAGCAGTCCGGAAACCAGACCGATCACGCCCAATACAAGTTTCGATCCGCCACTCTTTTTTCCCGGTTTTAACTCTCTGCACAGCATTTCGATTCCGATCACGATGACTGCGATTCCAAAAATAATCTTCAAAATTCCGGCATCTGTATGCTTTAACAGAAAAATCCCTGGGATACTTCCCGCTACCACCAGTATGGTCAGCGGAAACCAGATTTTCCAGTTTAAGGATTTCCGTTCCTTCCACACCAGAATCAGGTTACTTGGATAGCCCAGTACCACTTCCAAAGGTGAAATATTTATGTTGTTGACTGTAAATCCCAGAATCCCATTAAAAATTAATGTATTCGCAAATCCACACAATCCCTTGATAAAAAATGCAACCAGCGTTGCAATGATAAACCAGACCATAGTGTACCTCCTGTCAGCCTCACTGAGCCATGCAGATACACCAGTGAAAAGATGTATCTAAGCTTTTAGTTCACAATATCACCAACAGTCGAATTTGTCTATTTATTTTCTTTAAAAGTATATTTACAGCCCGTTTTTAGTTATTTTTGCATGTTTTTATTAACCCAATCACTTTTACACTTATAAAAAAAGATCATTGTGCAGCTAATAAATCAGCCTGCACAATAATCTTTTTTCAAATCATACTATCTTTTCAGAAATACAAAGATATTGGTCAAAACAGAAAAAATCGTGTTTTGGTTTTTCAAGAACATTTGCATTTTACAGATGAAGGACTCTCTCCTTGATCTCCTGGGTTCTGCCCTGATTCCAGAACTGTGTTCCGATGTAGCCGCAGGTACGACGTGCCACATTCATCTTATCCTGATCATGATTTCCACAGTTCGGGCACTCCCAGATCAGTTTTCCGTCTTCTTCTACAATCTGGATTTCTCCTGTATATCCACATACCTGACAGAAATCACTCTTTGTATTCAGCTCTGCATACATGATGTTGTCATAGATGTACTGCATTACGGAAAGTACGGCATCCAGATTCTGCTGCATATTCGGTACTTCCACGTAGCTGATAGCTCCACCCGGAGACAGTTTCTGGAACTGTGCTTCGAATTTCAGCTTTTCGAATGCATCGATCTGCTCTGTTACATGTACATGGTAGCTGTTTGTAATGTAGTTTTTGTCTGTCACACCCGGAATCAGACCAAAACGTTTCTGCAGGCATTTTGCAAATTTGTATGTGGTTGACTCAAGCGGTGTGCCGTAAAGACTGAAATCTACATTGTGATCCTTTTTCCACTCGTTGCAGACATCGTTCATATGCTGCATTACCTCCAGTGCAAATGGTGTTGCACTTGGATCTGTATGAGATTTTCCTGTCATATAGCGGACACATTCACACAAACCTGCATAGCCAAGGGAAATGGTGGAATATCCGTTATGAAGCAGTTTATCGATAGTCTCGCCTTTTTTCAGTCTTGCTAAGGCGCCATGCTGCCACAGAATCGGGGCTACGTCAGAAGGTGTTCCCTCCAGACGCTCATGACGGCAAAGCAGTGCACGATGGCAAAGCTCCAGACGCTCATCAAAGATCTTCCAGAATTTATTCATGTCTTTGCCGGAAGAGCATGCTACATCTACCAGGTTGATGGTTACAACACCCTGATTGAAACGACCATAATATTTCGGCTCGTTTGTCTCAGGATCCACATATGGTGTCAGGAAAGAACGGCATCCCATACACGGATAGCAGTGTCCCTCACCATTTTTGTCTACTTTATTCTGGAACATGATTTTTTCAGAAATATAATCCGGTACCATTCTCTTTGCAGTACACTCTGCAGCCAGTTTTGTCAGATACCAGTATTTGCTGTCCTCATGGATATTGTCTTCTTCCAGTACATAGATCAGCTTCGGGAATGCCGGTGTGATATAGACACCCTTTTCATTTTTGATTCCCTGAATACGCTGTTTTAATACTTCCTCGATCACCATAGCCAGATCATCTCTGGTGCGTCCTTCCGGAACTTCATCCAGATACATGAAAATTGTGATAAATGGAGCCTGACCATTTGTGGTCATCAGCGTGATTACCTGATACTGAATCATCTGAACGCCCTGTTTTACTTCTTTCTGTACACGCAGTTCCGCTACTTTATTGATGGTCTCCTCATCTGCCTGAATGCCACTCTTTTCGAACTCGTAAGCTACTTCTTTTCTGTATTTTTCACGGCTTACCTGAACAAATGGCACTAGATGGGACAGTGAAATGCTCTGTCCGCCATACTGGGAACTTGCGATCTGTGCAACAGCCTGTGTAGCTACGTTACATGCAGTGGAAAAACTGTGTGGTTTCTCAATCATGGTCTCACTGATGACAGTTCCGTTTTCCAGCATATCTCCCAGGTTTACCAGACAGCAGTTGTGCATATGCTGTGCAAAGTAATCCGAGTCATGGAAATGGATCAGACCTTTTTCGTGTGCATCTACGATATCTTCCGGTAACAGGAATCGTTTTGTGATATCCTTGCTTACCTCTCCAGCCATATAATCACGCTGTACGCTGTTGACTGCCGGATTTTTATTGGAGTTTTCCTGTTTTACTTCTTCATTGTCAAACTCAAGAAGGCTTAAAATCTGCTCATCTGTGGAGTTTGATTTACGCACCAGTGCTCTCTTATAACGGTATGTGATATAATTACGCGCTACAGAAAAGGCTCTCTGGTTCATGATCTGATTCTCCACCAGATCCTGAATCTCCTCTACACTCAGTGCCCGATTCATTCCTTCGCAGATTGTTCGCATGTTTGCCGCAATCACGGCAATCTGCTCTTTACTCATACGTTCGGTCTCTGCCACACTCTCATTTGCTCTGATGACTGCAGAAATGATCTTGTCAAGATCAAACTGCGATTCCGATCCGCTACGTTTAATAATCTTCATCCCACTCGCCCTTTCTTACAACATTCCTGTGTTTTATTAACCCTGATAACGATCCGCTCTCCTGACTCAGTCTGCAGCTCTGCCTCTCAGTCATTCCTCGTATCGTTGCACTTTTATGATATCGGTTCATTGAACCGTTCCTGACCATTGTACAATATCTAGTATTGTTTTTCAATCGCAAATCCAACATATAGTGATATTCTGACAATATACACAAATATACATCTACAGCTTGACAATTCAGAATCACACGGCATACTGCCAGTTTCTGCGAATTTTTCCACTTCATTTTCAAAACTATCAATTTCAAAAATAGCAGTTTGCACAATTACCGGAAAGTTACTCCTGTACTGGTTTTCTGACAATTTTACACGCAAAAAGAGAGGGAAAGAGTTCCGTCGCGATCAGGTACTCTTACCCCTCCCCTGATGTCAGATCTGGTTCCCGGGCACTTCATAGAACCCGGTATCATATTCACTTTTATGCTTCTGCAGTCAGTTTCTCGATGGCAGCTTTGATACGTGCGATGGACTCTTCTTTTCCAAGAACCTCCATCAGCTCAGTAGCTCCGCCCGGTGTCATCTGTTTACCGGAAAGAGCTGTACGGATCGGCCACATTACATAACCGTTTTTGTATCCGTTCTCTTTTACATATCCGCTGAGCATTGCATACAGTGCATCATTGCTGTAATCTTCCTGTGCTTCCAGTAACGGCAGTACGTCTTTTAAAACAGCCAGAGAAGTCTCTGCATTTGTTTTCATTTTCTTATGTGTGTACATTGCCACATCATACTCCGGAACTGCCTCGAAGAAATCAATGTGCTCTTTGATATCCGGGAAGATCTCGATACGTGTCTTTACCATCTGTGCGATTTTCTTATAATCACAGTCGCGATGGATGACTTCTTTGATATACGGCTCAGCCATCTCATAGAATGCATCAAAATCCATGGCTTTGATATACTCGCCGTTCATCCATTTCAGTTTTACCATGTCAAATACAGCCGGTGATTTGCTGATATGATGGTAATCAAAATTTTCTACCAGCTCTTTCAGGGAGAAAATCTCGCGGTTGTCTACCGGACTCCATCCAAGCAGTGCTACAAAGTTTACAACTGCCTCAGATAAAAATCCCTGCTCGATCAGATCTTCATAAGAAGAATGTCCGCTTCGTTTGCTCAGTTTCTGATGCTCTTCGTTTGTGATCAGCGGGCAGTGAATGTACTTCGGCTCCTCCCATCCAAATGCATGATACAGTCTGGTGTATTTCGGTGCAGAAGACAGATACTCATTACCACGTACGACATGGGTAATGTGCATCAGATGATCGTCTACAACGTTTGCAAAATTGTAAGTCGGATATCCGTCTGATTTGATCAGAATCATATCATCCAGCTCAGAGTTTGGCTGTGTGATATCTCCGTAAATCTCATCATGGAAAGTTGTCTCACCTTCATTCGGCACGTTTGCACGAATAACAAACGGTTTTCCTGCTGCCAGATTTGCCTCAATCTCTTCTTTGGAAAGGTGCAGACAATGTTTGTCATATACACTGATCTCTTTGCCGTTGATGTTCTGTTTTAAAGAATCCAGACGCTCTTTGTCGCAGAAGCAGTAGTATGCCTCGCCTTTTTCGATCAGTTTCTTGGCATATTCCATGTACAGACCGCTCTTGCAGCGCTCACTCTGGATATACGGACCATAACCGCCGTCTTTGTCCGGTCCCTCATCATGGATCAGACCTGTTTTCTCCAGTGTTCTGTAAATGATACCAAGAGCCTCTTCTACAAAACGCTCCTGATCAGTATCCTCTATTCTTAATACGAAATCTCCGCCTTCATGCTTTGCGATCAGATATGTATACAAAGCTGTACGCAGATTGCCGACATGCATACGTCCTGTCGGGCTCGGTGCAAATCTTGTTCTGACTTTTGCCATAACTCTACCTCTTTCCATCTGTTTTATTTTCAATCATGATCTTTCAAATGCCCCGGCTTGCTCTACATTATAAACTTCCTGAAGCAGTTCTGAAAAACCACATTTCTTTTTATCCATAAGCGTTCCTATTATACCCCAATCCAGACATTTCCACAAGGGCAAAAAAACAGGATACAAAAAATCATTTTTGAACATTCGTTACATAATTTTTTATACCCTGCTGTTACTGATTAATTGTTAGCTTGTCTTTAATTCTTTCCAGAGCTGGCTGTAATATGCGGTTGTATCTGCATCCAGCGCCTTATATACCTCACATTTTTCCAGTGTTTCCTCACTTGGGAAAATCAGTGGATCTTCTTTCGTCTCCTCATCCAGCTGATCATATACGGCCGTATTCGGAGTCGGATAATAAATCTCCTCGAAATTTTTCATTGCAATGTCTTCTCTGCAAAGGAAATCCAGGAACTTAAGCGCTCCCTCTTTATTTTCACCTTTTTTCATCAGCATCCAGGAATCGATCCATACATTGGATCCCTCTTCCGGAACGACATATTCCAGATTTTCATCGTATTCATGGGCCAGATAAGCCTCTCCGGAATAGCAGACCGCCAGAGCCGCGTTGCCTGCAACCATCTCTTCACGGACTTCATCGACAAAATATGCCTCCACATCCGGTTTCTGCTCAATCAGCAGATTCTGGGCGATATCAAGTTCTTTTCGTTTCGTCGTATTCAGGGAATATCCTTTGTATTTCAATGCGCACATATAGGCATCACGGATACTGTTCTGCATGATGATTTCACGGGAATACTTTCCATTAAACAGGCTGTCCCAGCTTGTAATTTCTTCATTCACCATAGAAGTATTATACAGAATGCCTACTGTTCCCCAGAAATATGGGATACTGTACAGATTCTCCGGATCATAGGCCTTTGCCATATCCCAGTAAGTATCTCCGATATTTCCGATATACTGCATCTGGCTGTGATCAATTTTTTCCGTCTGACCTTCTTCAATAAAACGTTCTACCATATAATCAGAGGTACAGACCAGATCGTACGGAATCGTACTTGCCGTATATTTGGAATACATTTCCTCCGGTGTGGTTGCTTCTTCATAAAGCACTTTAATACCGGTTTCCTTTTCAAACTGACGCAGTACGGAGGTATCAATATATTCTCCGTAATTTAACACTACGATCGTATTTTTTCCACCGGCTTCTGACATATCCACAGAAGATTCTTCTTCTCCGGTAGCACCGCATCCGGTCAAAATCCCGGTCAGTGCGACACACAGAGCCATCGCAATCCGGCTTTTCCATTTTCCTGATTTCATTCTGTCGCCTTTCTCACGTTATCCTTTTTACAATGCTGCTGCCTTTTTTATTCTTTTCTGATGAATCCGCGGTACATAATTGATCAATAATAAAACAATGAGTACTACCACAAAAATCAGCGTAGACAGTGCATACATTTCCGGTTTGATACCTCGTTTTAATTCACCGTAGATCATCGTGGACAATGTATTGATTCCTGCACCTTTTGTAAAATAGGTGACTACAAAATCATCCATCGACATGGTCAGAGCCATGAAAAATCCACTCATAACAGAAGGGAAGATCATTGGCAGAATTACCCTCACAAATGCTGTCACGCTGTTTGCGCCCAGGTCTCTGGCAGCCTCATACACGCTCATGTCCGTCTGCTGCAGCTTCGGCAGAATACTTAAAATAACGTATGGAATATTAAACGTAATATGAGCCAGTAAAATACTTACATAACCAAGATTCGTAAATCTGGAAAACCAGAGCATCAGTGCGATACCGGTTACGATATCCGCATTCAGCATCGGAATATTTCCCACTCCCATGGTCAGTGCATAATTTCTTTTTTTCATTGCATCGATACCGATGGCCGCAAGCAGACCGATTGCGGTT
>UMES01003583.1_pt1 | contig 12672 bp, 8 predicted proteins | sample 1964791 | NCBI WGS metagenome assembly UMES01 (sample SAMEA4836024, study PRJEB28245) | human gut metagenome | biome: gut microbiome; material: fecal sample | place: Denmark | collected 2008
GCAGGCGTTGCCCAGCCGGAACCCGGAACCGGGATCCATGCCGGCTCCCAGTAGAAGAAGCCCTTCCCTTTTCCATCATCAATATGGCTGATGCGGTTTAAGAAGTCTTCCATAAAGTCATACTGTCCCTGTACGGTCATCGGGTATTCGATTTTCTCAACCAGCGCCGGTTTCGTCGCATAACCCTTGCGCTCCTCATCGGCAAGTTTCTCATAATCCTTGTAGTCGTCCATCGTATATCCCATGGAGACTTCTGCCACGATCAGATCTTTGCCGTAGCGCTTGGCAATATCATTCATGTTGTCATTTAACATCTGAAGAGAACCATGCCAGAACGGATAATAAGACAGACCGATCAGTTCAAAGTCCTCACCGCGTTTTGTAAAATTGTCAAACCATTCACGGTAAAGCGCATTGTTGCCGCCGTTGTCGAGATGGATCATCACCGGAATTTTTGACAAACCTTCCATCTGCGGGCATACGCCTTTGATGGAACCGGCAAGACGTTCTTCATCCGCTTTTCGGACAGCGCGGATACCGGCATTGACAAACGCTGCAATATTGTCATAATTCGGCACTTTGCCTTCCGGCCAGAGCAGACCATTGGAAAGTTCATTTCCAACCTGCACCATTGTGATGTTGACACCGTTCTCCAGATAAAGATGCATCATCTCCAGCGTAAAATCATAGACTGCCTGCTCTAGCTCTTTGACACCATAGCTTTCCCACGCCTTTGGTTTGAACTGTTTTCCCGGGTCTGCCCAGAAATCACTGTAATGCAGATTTAAAAGTACTCCAAAACCGGCTTTCGTCACACGTTTTGCGATTTCAAGCGATGTCTTTGGATCATTTTCCCCGGCACCGTAAGATTCTCCGGCCTCTGACCACGGATCATTCCATACACGGATGCGGATCGTATCCACATCATAGGATTTCATGATCTCTAAGAGATCCTTCTCCTCTCCGTTGTCATAATATTTCGCACCACACTTCTCCAACTCTGCAAGCGTGGATAAATCCATTCCTTTTACAAAATTCATATAAATCCTCCTTGTTTTTCGAAGAAAAATGCGACTGCCTATGCAGGAGCAGAGGATTTTCTTCCTTTTCTATATTCCCTTAAACCGGAACGTAAATTCTAACGGTTTCGTCACATCAATATGGTATTCCGGGTGCACTAAAGATCCCCAGCTGTCATCACCGCCGACTCCCATCTGCGCCAATGCCACACGGACAATCGTGTGATGTACCTGCGGCAGTTCATAAACATGGGCTGCATTTTCAAGTTCATGTGGTGTATACGGAAGTGCCGAGAAGCTTAATTCATCTCCCTCAAACATCATTCCCCTGCCTTTTGCATCCACAAGGCGCGCATATCGCACACCGACTTTGTTGCCACATTCCTGCGGAACTAAATATTTTGCCATATTGTCAGCCACTTTATTGCTGTAGATTCCAAGCTTTGCTCCATGTCTCCGGTCTGCATAGGTCTCATCCGGTCCCATGCCATACCAGGTAAGATTGTCATAATCTGCATTAAACCAGAACATCATGCCAAACTCCGGCATATCCGGAAGTCCCTCGACCGGATCATACATCAATTTCGTCTCGATTGTTCCATCACCGAAAACCGTGTAGGCAACCTGACATTTACTTGCCGGTGTTGTCGGCATAAAATAGGTGTAAGTGACTGTCACGGTATTGTCTTTTTCTTCCACTTTGGTCGGGACATTGTCAAACATCCCACCGTTTCTGTGACTGATATACATGCTCGCGATCTTCCACTGTGCATAGCGCGCCGGTGCCATGCTTCCGTTATCATTGTCAACCGGTGCCCGCCAGAAATTCGGCATCGGGATCTTTTCAATCATTTCTTTCCCCGCATAGCGGTAGGAAACAAGTCCCCCGCTCAACATGGAAAACAGGCAGTCAAAATCTTCGCCTTTTACTCCGATGTTTACCTTGCCGTGAACCACGCGGATCGGCTTTTCGGATGCATGGAAAGCAGAGATCTTTTTATAAATCTTCTGTCCAAAAGCGACCTCATGTCCTGCATCTGCCCAGCTCATATCCTCCTTTAACCGGAATGAAACGGTGAGTGTGTATTCTGCATCCGTATCTTTTTTCTGATCCTTATCATCTGCACGCAAAATGGCAAACGGGATCTCATAGTCCTTCGTGCTAAGCGGCGGTACTGCTGTCTCTATCTCCTGTTTTTTCACAACAACCCCGTTTTTCTGTAAAACTGCCACACAGCGGAACCGGTCGGTATTTGCAAACAGGTTTTTATTTACAACGGTAAACTTCCCTTCCTTTTCAAACAGAATGCTGATATTCTGGTAATTGAATTTCACTTCCTGCATCTTCGGGGACGGATCTCGGTCTCCGCCATAGCAGATTCCATTTCCACTGAAATTATAATCCGTCGGACGCTCTAAGAAATCGCCGCCGTATGCCTGAAAATCTTTTCCATAGCGGTCTTTTTTCAAGATGGACTGGTCAATGTAATCCCAGATAAAACCGCCCTGATATCTCGGTTCCGTATCGGTCAGATCCGTGTATTTGTGCATGGCACCACAGGAATTTCCCATCGCATGTGTATATTCACACATAATAAACGGTTTTTCCTTATGCTCAGCGAGGAATTTTTTCACATTTTCCACGCTCGTATACATCTGGCTTTCCATATCGCTGGTCGCCTCATATCTGCGGTCATTGAAAATTCCCTCATAATGAACCAGACGGTATGGATCTAAGGCACGGAATTTTTCGGACATGTCAAAAATTACTTTTCCGCCGTAAGATTCATTTCCGACTGACCAGATCAGAACTGCCGGATGGTTTTTATCTCTCTGGTAACAGGAATTGACGCGGTCAAGCATCATCGGTTCCCAGTCCATGTTGTCCCCCGGAACGATCGTATCTTTCGGCACAGAACCATGCATCGCGGCATCCCATGAACCGTGTGATTCGAGATTGTTTTCCGCGATCATATAGAGTCCGTACTCATCGCAGAGATCATATATAATGGAAGCATCCGGGTAGTGGCAGGTGCGGATCGCATTAATGTTGTTCTGTTTCATCGTAACGATGTCTTTTAAAACCTCTTCCCTTGTCACTGCACGTCCTGTTTTGGAACTGAACTCATGACGGTTGACACCCTTAAATACAATGCGCTTTCCATTTAATGTCATGATACCGTCTTTCATTTCAAAACGGCGGAATCCGATTCTTTGGCTGACAAGCTCGCTTCTCTCCCCGTTTTGATCAAAACATTCGATCGTAAGCGTGTATAAATTCGGGATCTCCGCACTCCACAGATCCGGTTTTTTCACCTCTTTTTCAAAATGAACTTCCCCCTCAGAGACTGGCAGCTCCTCAGAGAAAATAATCTGTTCTTCTTTTTCTTCCATAACGGAATAATTTCTGCTGCCGGTCAGGGTCAGTCTTGCTTTTCCCTCGCCGCGCATCTGCATTGTGACAAGAAGATCTGCATTTAAAACCGCCTCATCGACAACCGGCTGCACTTTTAAATCATACACATGCACCTTTGGCATGGTATACAGATAAACCGAACGGAAAATACCGGAGAACCGGTAGAAATCCTGATCCTCGCACCAGCTTGAAGAAGTCCACTTAAACACCTGGACTGCCAGCTTATTTTCGCCCTCTTTTACATACGGGGTAAGATCAAAATCTGACGGGGTGAAACTGTCCTCACTATATCCGACATAATGACCGTTTAACCACAGTGCAAAACCGCTCTCCACACCCTGAAAAGAAATATAAAGCCCGTTTTTTCTAAAACCTTCCGGCAGTGTAAAATATTTTACATAGCTTGCCACCGGATTAAATTCACTCGGCACTGCGTCGCGCCACACATCTTCCCTTCCATCCCACGGGTACTGAATGTTTACATACTGCGGGATATCATAGCCCTCCATCTGGATATGCGCCGGTACACGGATATCCTCCCAGCATTTGCAGTCAAACGTTTCTGCCTCAAAACCGTTTACGGTCTGCGTATAATTTCTCGCATAATGGAATTTCCAGATACCATCCAGTAATAACCGGAAGCTGCTCTTTTTTTCTTCTGCTTCTGTTTCATTCGCATATGCCACATGATCGGAGTGTGTTGCCATGCAGTTTTCCTTAAAAAACTTCGGATCATGGATCTTTTTTATTTCGAATGACATGTCATGTCCTCCTTATCTTTTTCTTATCTCCATTTTAACGAAAAAATGCGCATTTTGCATCTGTATTTCAACACAAAACACGCATTTTCGCCCATTTATTTACCAGCCCTTCAACGCGGAAATATTATAATTCAGCAGCTTTCTCTCATAATTTTCCGGACTGATCTTCCACTGATACGGAGATGTATTCAGATATTTTTTGAAGTTCCGGTTAAATGTGGATGTCGTGGTAAATCCTACTTTCTGGGCGACCACATCCATCGGGTCATTTGTCTTTTTCATGATATCACAGGCTTTCTGCACCCGCATCAGATTGATGTAATCCATCGGTGACATATTCATATAAGATTCAAAGACTCTTCTGAAATGTGTCTCACTCATATGGCTTGCCTTTGCAAGTTCCTCGACACGGATATTGTTTGCATACTCTAACCTTACATAATCAAGTGCCGCCGTGATCTGGGAAACACCTGTCTTTTTCTTTACTTCATTCTCCGAGACATCGCTCTCACACATGCGGAGCAATTCAGCAAAAAAAGCGATCAAAAGACCTCTGACACAATCATTAAAATGATTTTTTTTCTGTCTCATTTCATCCATGAGCATCTTCACAAGAACGGAAATTCCGCGGTTTTCCCACTCATGGAAAAATAAAGCCTTACGATTGATCATCTGCAATACTTTTTTTTGCATGACAGCATTATCCGGATACAATTCCTGGATCATGACCATCGGATCAAAAAATAAATATTCCCAATAGCTTGGTCCCTCCGCAATGTCACTGATCGTCACATGTGGGTAATTCTGTGGAATAATACTGACCATTGCCGGTTCATAACGTTTTGTCTCTTCATTTAAGATCAACTCGCCGGTACCGTTTTTACAATATCCGATTTCCATGAGATTGTGAAAATGAAGATTACTTTCATCATGTCCGTAATCACGAATCCAGTTGTCTCCTAAAAGTGCCAGAACATATTCACCCTGCGGAACTTCGTAAAACCTCAATTCCATTGTGTCTTTTTTCTTTTTTCCCATGGTTATTACCTCTTTTTAAAACTGCCGTACAATATTTCAGTACGGCAGTCATTTTGTTTCTGTTACCAGAATTTAGTCAAAATCAAATTTTGTAATTCTATCATGCATTGCTTTATAGCGGAAACGAATCATTTCGTTTTTCTCTAATACGTCCTCTTCCGTTCCGCGGTACTGACAGCGGATACAGCTGTAAATACCGGTTTCTTTATTGTAGAACATATCGATGTCGAGATCTCTTAAAAAACAGGATGGGCATCTATAATTTAATTTGCCTTTGCCAAGTTGAGCCATGTTGCAAATACCTCCTTATCTGAGATTGTTTTTCTGTATCCCAATGTGAACATTGGTGAGAATGCATATCCTTCTTTTACATATCCTTCTGCATTTGCATCGGATGCTGTCATGGATACTCTTGTCTCGATTTCAGGAATAACTGCGGAAACCTCTGCAGCTCCCACAACGCCTTCCTCACGGCATTTGTATTCATAGTTGATCGTTTTCTCTTCCGGTCCGTCGATCTTTAATGTGATATGACTCATATCCTCGGAATACTCAGTTGTACCATAGCATGCAACCATGTATTCATTTAATGTTACTTCTGCAGTCGGATCGCTCATCTCTAAGATATTACGTTCGATCTTAATGTTCGAAGAACCTTCCTCAAAGTACTCTTTTGTCTGAAGTTTTACAGTCAGATCCCTGAACTCGATCGTAACCGGATCTAATGTAAGGATTCTTGTCTTTCCTTCCTGGGAGAAGTGTGCGTGTGTCGGGCAGAGGCAGAGATCCACTTCCTCTCCTTTATAAGAAAGTTTCGCACTTCTTACAGTTCCCTCTCCTGCATAGTGTGTAAAGTAACCTGCACGGTATTTCTCCTGAATTAAGAATGGGTAGGATGCATCCTGAACATGTTTTGTTCCGATGCCGACCGGCCACTCTAATTTTGCTGCATAAGGACGAAGGTCAACGATCGCACCGCCCTGATCCATGTTGACACATGCTCTCATGTATGGATCGCAGTACCAGAATAACTGTTTGTCGGAACCATATAAGATATCTCTCCAGAGAGCACATTCCGGCTCGTTGTAATTGTTCTGGTTGACACCTTTCTTCTCACGATAATAATCAGCGAACTCCGACATCGTCATATCTACTAACTGACCCTCTTTTTTCAGTTTGCCGTAGTAAGCACAGCCATCGCTGTAGGATTTGTAAAGGAGTTCATATGGCTGCTCCCAGCGTCCCATCTTGTTCATCCAGCCCGGTCCAACAAACATCATGTTGTAGGAATATCCGTTGTTATATTTCTCTAAGGAACGGTACTGGTCGATCAGATTGTAAAGATATGGATACTCCCATGTCTTTGTGTCATAGATCATACCACGGAGTACGTTCTGCGGATGTGTTCCGAAGTTCGAACCATTTCCATCGTAACATGCGATCAGGTCACGGGAAAGATGTGGGATTGCTACGATACCGCTATCCTCTTCTTTATTTGCTGCCGGTGCATGCGTATTCTGTTTAGACGGAATCCATGGTGCCCATGGGCCTCCATCAAATAATGTATACCAGGAGTTGTTGCAGGTGTGATAAGCTTTCGGGCCTTCCTCCCAGCAGGTTGCAACTGCACATTTTACAGTCGGGTATGCTGCCTTGATATAGTTTGTCAGGTCAGCATCCATGTAATAAGAACCTGTTGACTCCGGATAAAAACCGAATCTGTCATGGAATTTCTCGAATACATCATTTACGATGGCTTTCTTATCTTCCATGGAAAACATCCAGATACAGAAATCCTTGGTCTTATATTTTTCACGGAACTCCTCACATGGAAGTCCCAATAAAGATAATGCGATCTCATCGCCGTATACTTCATGATCATGTTTTGCAATCTCCACTGCCTCATCATTGAACAGTGAAGCGTATGTCATCTGAATGGTTACTTTTAATCCATTCTCATGAGCTAATCTCTGCTGTGTCTTAAAGATATCCAAAGACTCTGTCAGCAGTGCCTTATCTCCGATATCCTCTTCTTTTCCCTGTCCAGTCACTGTTGCAGAATACTCTGGAACCAGCTCCGGACGATGAATAAGATTCAGTACAAATTTATCCATTTTTTTCTTTCTCCTCTAAAAATATTTTTCTAACCTTTTACAGCTCCACCGGTAACACCCTCAACATAGAACTTCTGCATCACTACGAAGAGAATGGAAATCGGGATTGCGATCATTACACCACCGGCACAGAAGATTGCGAAGTAATCTCCGATCAGAGTCTTCTGTAACAGGTTATAAAGACCGATCGCAACTGTCCAGTCTGCGGACTCTTTTGATTTGATCATGATCCGTGCCAGAACAAAATCCATCCATGGATTCAGGAAAGAGTTGATAATCGTATATACTATCATCGGTTTTGACAGCGGAATAATGATTTTTCCAAAAATTGTTGCCTCGGAAGCACCCTCTAAGCGGGCAGCCTCTCTCAGTGAAACCGGGATGGTATCAAAGAAACCTTTCAATACTAAAAACCCAAGTCCCGAACCTGCAGAATATACGATAACCAGACCTGCAAGTGAATCAGTAAGTCCGATCATTTTTAAGACAAAATAAACAGCGATCATGGAAAGTACACCTGGGAACATTCCAAGAATGATAGAAAAGCTCATCAGAGGTTTTCTCGCCTTGAATCTCATACAACTGAATGCATAAGAGACCATCAGTACAAAAGCGGATGAAACGATGCAGGTAAAAAATGCTACGATAAAAGTATTTTTAAACCATGCAGGGAAGTTTGCTGCTGTATCTGTCTTGAAGAACAGTTGATGATAGTTTGCCAGTGTCCAGTGTTCCGGGAAGAAGTGCTGGTAACTTACACCCTTTGTAGTGGAAAGGGATGTTACAACCAGCCATACAATCGGAATCAGCCAGATGATTGCCAAAAGAGCAAGTACTAAATGTCTCACAATGATTTTCCATGTTTTCTTTTTCATTATTGGTACACCTCCTCTTTATCACCACTGATCATTCTTGTATAGCTAAGCAATGTAAGAAGCGCACAGATAGCAAATGAAATAATACCAATTACTGATGCCATCTTATAGTTTGAGTTATCGTTGGTCAATGTAAACAGCCATGTAATGAGAAGGTCTGTCTCTTTTGCATTAGAGTTTGCAAATGCCATGTTTGCTGTTGCATTGGAACTTGTCAGCAGATAAATAACGTTAAAGTTATTGATGTTTGCAATAATGCTCTGAATCAGGGATGGTCCACAGATAAATAATACATACGGCATTGTGATCTTCCAGAAGATCTGCCATTTATTTGCACCATCGATACGTGCACTCTCCAACTGATCTGTCGGAATATTCATCAGAATACCGGTAGCGGAAAGCATCTGATATGGAACACCGACCCAGATATTAATAAGAATGATCATTGCATGAGACCAGCCCGGTTTAGAGAGAAACGGAATATAGTTTCCGGAAACAAGTCCGATACTTTGTAACCATCCTGTCAGACCGATGTTGGAACATAATGTATTTACAATACCGTGGTCGCTGAACATTTTGCTTACAAGAAGCAATGTTACGAACTGTGGAATCGCGATTGTCACAACAAAAAGTGATCTCCACATTTTTTTAAAATGTGTATCTTCATGGTTGATCAGCTTTGCCAAAAGAATACCACCGATGAAAGTTGTAAATGTTGCCGATACTGCCCAGATCATTGTCCATGCAAGAATTCTTACGAATGCATAGGAGAATGTGATTGTGGTGCCGCCTGTAAACATATTCTTGAAGTTTCTAAGTCCAACCCATGTAAACAGGTAGTTTGGCGGCATATGATCCATATCATAATTGGTAAATGCCACACAGGACATAAAAATGATCGGTATAATGTTCATCATAATAACACCGATACTCGGCAGGGTAAGCAATGTGATATAAAACTTACCATTGAAAAGAGATTTTATATCTTCTGCAAATGTATTGACATGTTCTCCCTCTTCTTTCATAAGCTGAAGCCGATAAACAGCTTTCAAATTGCTTATATATAAAAATATGAATGCTACGATTACGAGAATACCAATAATACCATATAGCAGGATCAGCAATGAGTTATCGTAATCATTAACAGTATTTTTCAAGGTCAGCGGATCAAATACGGACTCATACTGAACGGTACCAAGTGTATTTAAATCCTTAATGTAATTAATAGAGAACATTCCTGTAAACAGGATTACTATCACTTCAAGTGCTGTCATTAAGATACCTTTGACGATCTGTTTACGTCCCCAGTATCCGGCACCCATAACAAGCAGTGAAAGCTTGCACCAGATATCGCCCTTTGCCACGGCTGTCCCAAAATCGGCAAAGTATTTTTTGATTGCGTTTAAAAATGTTTTCATAGATTCACTCCCTATGCGCGTGAATGAGAATTTTTGGCTAAGTCGCAAAAACTTTTCTCTTTTTTAAAAATTTCACATAGCTTGTCACAAGGAAGGCATTGGTTTCCAGCAGGAAAATATCCGCCTCTGCCGGAAAGCAATGTCCTGTCTGGCAGGAGATAATGCCCTCCTCATAAAAGTTATTCCAAAGCCATGTGGAAATCTGAGTTTTACAGATATTTGATTATTCAGCTACCGGCTGTGTAATACCAGCTACTGCATCATCAAGTACAGCCTGAAGATCTGTTGCACCGTCAACCAGGTTCTGTCCAAGTGCCTTTGCCGGATCCCAGTAATTATTGCCTACAACCTGCTGATCTGCAAACTCTGACTGCGCTGCAAGTGCTGCAAGTGCCGGGGAATCAATCTGAGCTGCTGCTACTGTGTTAGCCGGTCCCTCTGATGTAGCGTTACCAATTGCTAACTGGCTCTCCTCATTTGTGAGATACTCAGCAAGGAGCATTGACCAGCCAACATTTTTAGCATGGGAGTTAACACCTACGAATTTGTATCCTGCATAAGATCCCATCTGTGTAGCTGTTCCATTTACATCGAAAGTAGGTAATTTACATGCTGCATATCCGTCACCGTATTTTGCTTCAAAAGATCCGGTGTTCCATGTACCGGAAACATATGCGCCAAGTGTACCGTCATTTAACATGGTAATTGCATCCTGATCTTGTACGCTTACAAATGCCGGGGAAGAAGTGATATTCTCAATACTCTGTGCTACTGCAAGACCGGTCTCAGAGTTCCAGTCACAGTTGTTTGAGTTATCTTCATTCATGGAAAGTTCACAGCCTGCACCAGAGAAAAATCCATACAGATACCATCCATCTGCTACATTCATGCCAACTTTTGTTCCTGCTTCTTCCGCTTTTGCTGTAAGGTTTTCCCAGGAAGCCACATCCTCTTCAGAGAAGATGTTTGAATCATAGTATAAGAAGTAACCATTCGATGCTGTTAACGGATAAGCGTAAAGTTTTCCGTCTTTGGTAGCTGCTGCTACAGTTGCCTCTGAGTTTGTTTCTTTCGGATCATATGTATAAGTAGCTGCCACTTCCTGAAGCGCACCTGCATTTACAAGATCATTTACCTGATCATCTGCAAATACGAATACATCTGCTGCTGCATCGATATCCTCAAGAATCTTATCTTTTGCATCTGCCTCAGATACAGCACCGATCGTGATGTTAAAATCTACATCTGAGTACTGCTCTTTAAATTTGTCTGTCAGCTCTTTCATAACGTTCTGATAAGCCTCAAGTTCTGAACACCAGAGCTGGATATCTACGGTTCCATCTGTAGATGCGATCAGATTTGCGATTGCATCACCGGAAGCTGTTTCTGCATTATCTGCAGCATCACCTGTCTCTGTTGCTGCTGCACTGTTTGTGCTCTCTGCTGCGCTGTTGTCTGCTGCGCTGCTGTTATCGGCTGCTTTGTTTCCACATCCTGCAAACATGGATGCTACCATTGCTGCACATAATACTGTGCTGATGACTTTTTTCTTCATTTGAAAATTCCTCCCTTTTCCTTGATAGAAAAAATTGTTCTTTTAGAACACTTTTTCGTGTTGCGCTATGCGCAATCGGTTGTTCTATGGTTAGAGTATATCTCCGTCACATCCTTGTGTCAATATCCACATTTTATAATAAATCCGACCATTTTTTAGCCATTTTGCACAATATCATCTTCTATTTTTTCTTTTATTTTTTTCAAATTCGACTTTTGCGCAACCGTTAACTATTGATTTTCCGTGCATTTTCAATTCTTATATCATCTTTTTATGGATATTTTGGCTCGTTTTTGATATTTTTTGAATCAGGGATTTTCCTGCCTTTTCCTTTGTTTTGGGCGAATTTCCCTGATATTGCTTCAGTTTCACCCTCATTTCCCCTGATCTGTGGGTTATTCCGGTAATCATTATAATCATTTCGCCCATTTCACGTTATTTACGACAATTTCAGCATAAAAAACGGGCGAAACACATTTATTCGCTATGTGTTTCGCCCATTGCTTATTCTCTCCAACAGGATGATCTTCAATTTTCTCAAAACTGTATTTTCCTGATTGTATTTACTTCGTCGATTCCTTCAGCACCACCTCATACGGAAGCAATGTACGCTCTTTCACCTCAAGTCCCTCCGTCAGATCAAGCAGTGTACGGCATGCCACCATGCCGAGTTCCTTTGCATCAAATGAAAGCGATGTGATCGAGGGAACATTGTTTTCAAGTACCATGCTGTTATAAAACGATGCCACCCGGACATCTTCCGGCACTTTGACATGCTGCTGGCGCAGTGTCTTTAAAACACGGCTACAGACAGCGTCATCCATACAGAGGATGCAGTCTGCCTGTCTGTTTAATGCTTCCTTGACTGCCTTTTCCACCAGAACCTGGTTATCCTGGCTTAAAAACATCAGATCCTCATCTACCGTTTTCCCCATCTTCGCATATGCCTCTCGAAATCCCCGCAGACGGCTCTGTGTAACCACATGTTCTTCATTGCCGCCGATCAGTGCAATTTTGTCCATCTGCTTCATCAAAATGATCGATGTAAGCTCTTTGCATGCACTCTTGTGATTGTGATCGATCTGAATCACGCCTTTGTAATTGGCACTGGTACTTCCGATCGTGACAAACGGTACATTTTTTGTCTGCAGAAAATCGATCTGTTCATCTTCCACAAAAGTGCGCATCAGGATCACACCGTCCACTTTATGGTTTGCTATGATACGCTCAAGAGAAGATATATCGTTTTTCCTGCAGATAGAAAGCAGGATATCATATTCCATGCTGCCCGCAATCTCCTGTATCCCAAACAGACATTCCTGAAAAAATGTAAGATCCACAACATCATACTCCCCCGGCATGACCACACAGATATTATAAGTTTTAGACTGCGCAAGCCCTTTCGCAATGACATTCGGCTTATAATCATGTTCTTCTATGTAGGCGAGCACGCGCTCTCTTGTCTCCCTGCCAATA
>UMES01018030.1_pt1 | contig 12629 bp, 7 predicted proteins | sample 1964791 | NCBI WGS metagenome assembly UMES01 (sample SAMEA4836024, study PRJEB28245) | human gut metagenome | biome: gut microbiome; material: fecal sample | place: Denmark | collected 2008
TGGGACGTTTCATAGACAGATCATCCATTCTGGTGATGACAGCCAGAATATCTTCGTAGTAAGAAAGCCCCGGGTGGATATAATGCTCGATTGTCAGATTTCCGTTAAAAAGCAACGGCAGGAAAAACTCAGAGCAGATATCTTCGCTCTGAGTAGTCAGCAGTTCCCTGCGAAAAATGATATTTTCATATTCCATGCTGTGTCCGGCAGATTCACGAATACTGTGCAGATGTCCCGGCAGGACAATCAGAATATCGTTGGCAGAGACTGGATAAGTATCAAGGTCCACACAGACGATGCCCTGTCCTTTTTTTACCACGATCAGTTCGACTTCCTCATGCCAGTGGAGCGGTACACTGGAAAAATCCAGTGGAATGCTGCATAGATAGGTGTTGTACGGAAAGCTTTTATCTGTATGTGTCTTATTTTCACGGTATTTGGAAAAATCCTGAATCATAATCAATTACCTCGTTTTTCTGGAAAAGGTTCTCATCAGACAGAAATAATTATACTTGCCAACTGATAAAAACATGACCATTCAGATTGATGATTGCTTTGCTTTGATAGGATTGTACTATAAAAGGGCGATATATTACAAGAATTAATCGGTATTTGACTCTATAATGCAGATATACGTTACGAAAAAACTTTCTGTACTCGATATACAGTAATTCAGCGGTATCAGGTGAAGCAGTAAAATCCTATGCCATTTTTACAATTGTGAAAATGGAGCAGAATTGCATGATCAGAAGCGCAGGAAGGATAAAAAAGACATGTGAATGAACAGAAAATGACAGGAAGCCGGGAAAGGAGAACGGAAGGATGTTGGAACAGAAACTGAATGAAATGCTAGGGAAAAAAATATCAGATTGCAGTAATGAGGAGATTTATCATGCGTTGCTGACGCTTGTGCAGGAACTGGCGCGGGAAAAGGAAAGCAATACTGGTAAGAAAAAGGTTTATTATATTTCCGCAGAATTTCTGATCGGGAAATTGCTGTCCAACAATCTGATCAATCTCGGATTGTATCAGGAAGTAAAGGAATTACTGGAGAAAAACGGGAAAGATATCTGTGAGATTGAAGAAATAGAAGCAGAACCGTCACTGGGAAACGGTGGGCTTGGCAGACTGGCAGCCTGTTTTCTCGACTCCATTGCAACACTGGGATATAACGGTGCCGGCATTGGACTGAATTATCATCTGGGACTGTTCCGACAGGAATTTAAAGATCACAAACAGCAGGAAGAACCAAATCCGTGGATCACAGAGCCGGGTTGGCTGACCAGAACGGATGTCAGCTATCAGGTTTCCTTCCGTGGACTAACACTGCAGTCCAGAATGTATGAAATTCTGATTACCGGTTATGGAAACCGGACGAATAAACTGCAGTTATTTGACGTGGACAGCGTAGATGAGAATCTGGTAACAGATGGCATACAGTTTGACAAAAAAGATATTGCAAAAAATCTGACGTTATTCCTGTATCCGGATGACAGTGATGAAGACGGACGGAAACTGCGTATTTATCAGCAGTATTTTATGGTCAGCAATGCCGCACAGCTGATTCTGGATGAATGTATCGCAAAGGGCAGTACACTGTATGATCTTCCAGATTATGCGGTGATCCAGATCAATGATACCCATCCGACCATGGTTATTCCGGAGCTGATCCGACTGCTGACAGAGCGTGGAATCGAGATGGATGATGCTATTGAAATCGTGAAGAAGACATGCGCATATACCAATCATACGATTCTTGCAGAAGCACTGGAAAAATGGCCGGTGCATTATCTGAAAGAAGTGGTTCCGCAGCTTGTACCGATCATCGAGGTGCTGGATGATAAGGTACGCCGACAGTATGAAGGAGAAAAACTGGCCATTATCGATAAAAATGATGTGGTGCATATGGCACACATTGACATTCATTATGGCTTCAGTGTCAATGGTGTGGCAGCTCTGCATACCAAAATCCTGAAAGAAACAGAATTACATGATTTTTATGAAATCTATCCGGAAAAATTTAATAATAAAACAAACGGAATTACGTTTCGACGCTGGTTATTACACTGCAATCCGCGGCTGAGCGGATACTTAAGCGGACTGATCGGTGACGGGTTCCGGAAAGATGCCATGGAACTGCAGAAACTGAAAGCATATGCAAAGGATGAAACGGTTCTGCATCATCTTCAGGAAATCAAAGTGGAGAATAAGAAAGCGTTAAAAGACTATCTGAAACGGACACAGAATATCGAGCTCAATGAAGATTCTATTTTTGATATTCAGATTAAACGTCTGCATGAGTATAAACGTCAGCAGATGAATGCGCTGTATGCCATCAGCAAATATCTGGAAATCAAGCGTGGAAAACTGCCGGAGACACCGATTACACTGATTTTTGGTGCAAAAGCAGCTCCAGCTTATACCATTGCGAAGGACATCATTCACCTGATTCTCTGCCTGCAGGAACTGATCAACAATGATCCGGAAGTAAATCCATACCTGAATGTGGTCATGGTGGAAAACTATAATGTCACACTGGCAGAAAAACTGATCCCGGCCTGCGACATTTCAGAGCAGATTTCACTGGCAAGTAAGGAAGCCAGCGGAACCGGCAACATGAAATTCATGCTGAACGGTGCCGTGACACTGGGAACCGAGGACGGTGCAAATGTAGAGATTCATGAACTGGTGGGCGATGACAATATCTACATTTTCGGTGACGGAAGTGACGAAGTAATTGCACATTATGAAAAAGCGGATTATCATCCGGAAGATTACTGCAAAAAAGATCCGGTGCTTCACGAAGCAGTGGAATTTATCACCGGGGAAGAACTGCTGGTGATCGGAGATGAAGTACAGCTTACCCGTCTGTCCCATGAACTGAAGAGCAAAGATTGGTTTATGACATTCCTGGATTTTGCTTCCTACAGAGAACGAAAAGAGCAGGCGTATGCGGACTATCGAAATACAACCGAATGGGCAGAAAAAGCACTGATCAATATCAGCAACGCCGGTTATTTCTCTTCCGACCGCACCATTGCCGAATATAACCGGGACATCTGGAAATTGTAATTTTTCAGGAAAAAAGAACATAAATTTACAAAATTTGTTATTTTCTGTCTGAAAAAAATATTGTATACTTATGTACGAGGTAAGTGTACGTGAATGTAAGTCAAAAAGCGGGGGATATAAAGTGCAGAAAATACTGATTGTAGACGATGAAAAACTGGAACGAAAAGGAATCCGTTTTCTGCTGAAACAAAGAACAGAGGAATATGAGATCACGGAGGCGGCTAACGGAAAAGCCGCCTGTGATCTGTTGAAAAAACAGCCGGTGGATATTTTGTTTACGGATATCAAGATGCCATATATGGACGGTCTGGAACTGGCAGAACAGGCCAGAAGGATGTGCCCGGGGATTGAAATCGTGATATTCAGTGGGTATGGTGAGTTTGAATATGCCAGAAAAGCCATGAAAGTGGGTGTAAAGGACTATGTCCTGAAACCGGTAGATCCGGGGGAATTTCACCGGGTACTGGATGACATCTGCAAACGGATTGAAACAAGAAAGAAAAAAGAAGCCGATGACCGTACCAGCCAGGATTTTCTGCAACAGTATTTTCTGGGACGTTATCTGTATCATGACAGCCGTGAGTTTTTTGAAAAAATGTCGGAACAGATCGATGTATCCAGATGGAGGCAGATTCAGGGACTGATCCTGATTGAGAGTGAAGACCATTTCTTTGAAGAGTCGGAAGAATGCTTTATGGCGCAGTTGGCGGAGGAGACACACCAAAAGTATCTGTTTCTGAATCTGAGTCAGTCTCAGGAACTGTGCGTGGTGTGCAGTGCCTGTGATCAGGCGGTGCTGGCACAGCATATCAGTGACTGGCTAAATCAGACATTCGGTAATCAGTTTTATGTGGCGGCGGGACGACCGGGGCAGTCGCTGGAAGAATTGCCGGAGGCGTTTCAGGATCTGGAAGTCCTGATGGAAAATAAATTTTACCGCAGAGAGGAACGGCTGTTTCTCCCGGAAAAACCGCTGGAGCAGGCAACGCCGGAGGAATTCCTGGATGACTTACTGCATCGTATGATTGAAGATATCCGTCTGGATGATATTTTACATCTGTGGGAACATAACCAGATTCTTCAGGAAAATTGCGGACAGTTAAGTTGCTATTCTCAGATTTATACAAAGTTTTTGTTTTCTAATCTGGTGAAAGAATTTTATCTGCATCAGCATGTCAGTGGACATAAACTGGAAGAGGCCATTCAGCAGGTGTATGAATTCCGCTCCATGCAGGAAGTTCTTCGCCTGGTAGAAGGCCTGATCATGGAGATGGAACAGGCACTGGATGACAGTAAAGAGCATGCCAGAAATGAAGTGGCACAGGCCAAAAGCTACATTTATGAGCATTATAATGAGGATATCAGTGTGGATACACTGGCGGATCAGGTGTATCTGTCCTCGGGGTATTTCAGCTATATTTTCAAGAAAGAGACCGGTGTGAATGTCAGCCGCTTCATCCGCTGCTATCGAATGGAAAAAGCAAAAGAGCTGCTTTCTGATACGAATATGAAAATCGTTCAGATCTGTAAAGAAACCGGATTTGCCAATGTTTCTTATTTCTGTAAGAGTTTCAGGGAATATTGTGGCTGCAGTCCGGAACAGTATCGGAAAGGGGACGTAGCCCATGAAAGCTCTGAAGAAAAAATTTAATGACTGTACTATAAGGAAAAAGCTTATCATTCTGTTATGTGTGGTAGGCTTTATTCCAGTTATACTGCTGAGTGTATCCATCAGTGTGGATGCATACCGGAGTGTCCGAGAGAATAAACTGATGGATATGGAGAATTCCATGAAACTGGCCTGCGCTTCCGTGAACAATCAGGTTACACTCTGCGAACAGATGATACAGTATTTTGTCTACGATCAGAACCTGATTCATTTTCTGGAATGTTCTCCGGAAGAAAAAAGTGACCGGTATGGTTATTATCAGGAATTACGGGAAAGCATATCGGCACTGCAATACCAGAATCTGGCCATTCAGTCGGTTACGATTTATTCAGAAGGCATCCAGCACTCTTTTGGTGCGGAAACAAAGCCGCTGGATGAGATGAAAAAAGAAGCCTGGTATACGGAAGACATGAAAAACGGAACGTGGAAAGTAGATGATGACACGCATGAACTGGTGGCAATCTATAAAATTCCGAGTTATTCCGGACTGGAAAGCTATGCAGTTGCACGCACCAATATGGATCTGATGTTTCAGAGTCTGGATCAGCTGGAAACAGGAGAGAGCAGTGTCGTTGTATATGGAAACAGTGAGATATGGAGTAAGGGATTTGACGGAACAGAAGAGACCACACAGATTTTACCGGGAAAAGAAGAACAGCAATCCGTGAAACAACAGGAACATACAGAACAGTCATCTGTGAAGCAACAGGAAAACACAGATTACTCATTTGTGAAGCAATCGAAAAACACAGATACCGCAGATGGTGATTCCCGGGCATTATGGGGAGAGAGCAGAGCGGATCGTGGGATTCAAATCGAAGGAAAAATTATAGATCTTGGTCTGAAGGTTGTATACAGTCAGCCGAGAAGTGCGATTCAGGTCATTTCCTGGAAAATGCTGGTAGGGATTGTGGTTCAGATTGGCTTATGCTTTCTGATCATTGTATTTCTGGGGCGGAGACTTGCGGATTATATCTCACGTCCGATTGAGTTGCTGACCGCGGAAATACAGACGGTAGATGAGGACAGACTGACACCGGACATTACCAGTGACCGGAAGGATGAGACGGGTATTCTGATCCGCAGTTATCATCATATGATGAAGCGGATTGAAGAGCTGATTCAGGAGAATTATAAAACAAGGATCGCGCAGAAGGAGTTCGAGATGAAAGCGCTTCAGGCGCAGATTAATCCGCATTTTCTGTATAATTCCCTGTCAATCATTAACTGGAAAGCGATTGAGGCCGGAGAGGGTGAAATCAGTCAGATTACGCTGGAGCTGGCTTCTTTTTACCGGACGACGTTAAATAAAGGGAAAACGATGATCAGCATCCGGATGGCGCTGGAAAATATCCGGGCATATCTGCATTTGCAGCTCTGGATGCATGATGATGATTTTCAGGTGCATTACGAAATTGATGAGGACACGTATGAATACATGATTCCGTCGCTGATTTTTCAGCCATTTGTGGAAAATGCACTGGAACATGGACTGGATATCAAGGATGATCCGGATCATCAGCTCTGGATCTGTGTCAGTCAGGATGAAACTGCGGTATATGTCAAAATCCGTGACAACGGTGTCGGTATGGATGCCGGGACGCTGGAGCATATTCTGGAATATCAGGCAAAAGGCTACGGGGTAAAAAATGTCAATGACCGTATGATTCTGCATTACGGACCGGAATATGGTGTAAAGATGGAAAGTGAACCGGATGTGGGCACTGCCGCAATTCTGACCTTTCCAAAGAAAAACGATGAAAAAGGAGGACAGACGGAATGAAACATAGAATGATACAGACCGTAGTTCTTCTTGGCGCGGGTATTTTACTTGGCGTTTGCTGCCAGATGATGAAAAAGCAGCAGGATCATCATACGGAAGAAAAAAAGCTGCAGCAAGAATGGCAGAAAGCCGCATCTGATCCGACCACACCCTATCCGGAAACGGTTGTATACAAACTGGCGAAGATGACGGCTTCCGGGGATCCCATGATGCCGGAGGGCGATACTTATGAAGATAATGCCTATACGAGGTTTTTAAAGGATTTTATTAACGTACAGAATGAGGATGTCAGCGAAGTATCTGAGGATGATAATTATGATCTGTATGTGAAACGTCTGATCCGGGAAGGAAATGCGCCGGATGTTATGATTCTGTCTGATTTGCAGGATGTGAAAGACCTGACGGAGGAAGGGGCGCTGGAAGATCTGACGGATGCCTATGAAAACTGCACTTCTGATACGATTAAGGAAATATATGACAGTTATGGAACAGAATTGATGGATTCTGTGACCATTGATGGCCATATCATGGCACTGCCTGCAACGCAGGTGTACTATGGATGCAGTCTGTTCTGGGTGCGTCAGGACTGGTTGGATGAGCTGGGGCTTCCGGCACCGGAGACGTTGGATGATGTGGAACGCATTGTTCTGGCTTTCCGGGAACACAATATGGGAGGAACAGGAAATATCGGGTTAGCCTGTATGGCTGACCTGGTAGGAACCGGTTCATCCAATTATTCACTGGATCCGGTATTTGGTGCTTTTGGGGCATATCCCCAGATCTGGGTGCAGAATGCACATGGAATCTATGAATACGGCTCGCTGAAACCGGAAACAAAGGAAGCACTTGCGTATCTGAATCAGTGGTACGAAAAGGGTGTGCTGGATGAAGATTATATGATGCGTACGACGACAGAGATTGGAAATCTGGTCAAAGAAGGACATTGCGGAGCATTTTTCGGCTGGTGGTGGGCACCGAATTCGCCGCTGCTTGCCTCCGTGTCTGAAAATCCGGATGCGGAGTGGAAACCGTATCTGATCAGCGGAGAGAACCGGAGGATTCAGTCTTACATCAGTTCCAAGGGAACACAGTATGTGGTGGTGCGAAAAGACTATGAACATCCGGAAGTAGTGATGAAGATTATTACTGCATTATTTGACAATGCGCGATTTCAGGGAGACTCTACGGATGAAATTGACCAGTATCAGACCATTGGTGTGGATGTCACGGCGCGACCGCTGGTCATCAACTGTGATTACAGTGATGCGGTTTTCAGGACGACACAGCGGATTGAAAATGCTTTCCGGGATCCGTCCAAAGTTCGGAAGTTAAGCGCACTGGAGCGGGTGTATTATGAGGCCTGCCAGCATTATCAGGCCGGGGAAAAAGATCCGGATCTCTGGGCGGCATATGCTTCCAGAGTCGAAGCGGTGGATCTGATAAATCAGGCGGACATTACTTACATCAATCAGGACTATGTACAGCACAGCAATCAGGGAGTATCCCAGGAACAGCAGGATCTGGAAATTCTCTCTTTTATGAAGATCATTACGGGGGAAGAAGATATCTCTTATTTTGAAACTTTTGTGGATGCATGGAAAAAGAACATGTTTCTTGAAAATCTGTCATATTAATAAAAAAAGGGAACGTTTACAATAATCTTAACAAGAAACGTTTCCTTTTTTGATGAGGAAGATTCATCAGGAAACAAAAATTTTCATGGAATCAGTACAAGGGCTGATTCACAAGAGGAGGAGGAAGAACATGAAAAAGAGAATGGCGGCTTTATTACTGACTGGCGTATGTGCATTTTCCCTGCTGGCAGGATGTGGTGGTGCATCCGGCGGGAATGATTCAGACAGTTCTGCAAAAGGAGAGACATCAGCAAAATCCGGAGAAGGTTCGGTATATTATCTGAACTTCAAACCGGAACAGGACGAACAGTGGCAGGATTTGGCAAAAGAATATACAAAAGAAACTGGCGTACCGGTAACGGTTGTTACTGCTGCTTCCGGAGAATATGAGACAACGCTGATGAGCGAAATGGGCAAGAGCGGCGCACCGACATTATTCCAGGTAAATGGACCGGTGGGACTGGCAAACTGGAAAGATTATTGTTATGACCTTTCCGGATCGGACATTTATTCACAGCTTACCAGCGAGGATTATGCATTAAAAGACGGTGATGCAGTAGACGGTATCGCATATGTTATTGAGACATACGGCCTGATCGTCAACAAGACATTACTGGCACAGGCAGGATATTCCACAGACGATATTCAGTCCTTTGACGATCTGAAGAAAGTGGCAGAAGACATTACAGCACGTAAGGATGAGCTTGGTTTTGCAGCTTTTACATCCGCAGGAATGGACAGCTCTTCTGACTGGAGATATAAGACACATCTGGCAAACCTGCCAATCTATTTTGAATACAAGGATGAGGGAATTAATTCCACAGATGCAATCAAAGGTACATACCTTGACAACTACCGTAACATCTTTGATCTGTACATCAACAACAGCACCTGTAATCCGAGTGAACTTGCTGCAAAAACAGCAGATGATTCCAGAAATGAATTCCTGAACAAAGAAGCTGTATTTTATCAGAATGGTTCCTGGGAATACGCAAACCTGACAAAGGATGGCACACTGACAGATGACGATCTGGCTATGATTCCGATCTATATCGGAGCCGGTGATGAAGCAAATCAGGGTCTTTGCACAGGCACAGAGAACTACTGGTGTGTAAATAAAGATGCTGACGAGAAAGATATTCAGGCAACACTTGATTTCATGAACTGGTGTGTAACTTCTGATGAAGGAACAAAAGCAATGGGCGAAGATATGGGATTTGTTATTCCGTTCAAAAATGCAGTTGAGTCCAAAAATCTCTTTGTAAAAGAAGACAAAGCTATGACAGAAGCAGGCAAAATTCCGGTATCATGGAACTTCACAACTATGCCGTCTGAAGAGTGGAAAAATGGTGTGGGATCTGCCCTGACAGCTTATGCAGCAGATGAGACAGACGCAAACTGGGACAGCGTAGTAAGCGCATTCGTAGATGGCTGGGCATCTGAATATCAGCTGGCTAACCAGCAGTAATAAAATTATGCGATACATCAGATGGGAGGTGACTCCCGCAATGACAAGCGGTGAGCAGAAATACCGGAGGTATTCCTGAATATCATCATCGTGTATCCGCAGCAGAAAGCGGGCAGAATGATTGCCCGCTTTTTGTATCAGGTAATCACAGGAAGTATATATGTCTGAGATTCTTCAATCAGAGAACGATGATTGACAGACAAAATGGTATACAGATTACTTTTTAAGGAGGGAGAATTGTTATGCAGAAAGCAATTAAGCGATATGCGCCATTGTTTGTACTGCCGACGCTGGCAGCTTTCGTGATCGGATTTATCATTCCGTTCTGCGAAGGTGTGTATCTGTCATTCTGCCAGTTTACTACCGTTGGAAATGCAAAATTCATCGGTTTTGGCAATTATATCAAGGCATTTACCGATCAGTCTTTCGGACATGCATTTGGATTTACCGTATTATTTGCGATTGTTTCGATTTTACTGATCAACGTGATCGCTTTTGCACTGGCACTGTTACTGACCAGAAAGATGAAAGGAACCAATATTTTCCGTACGGTATTTTTCCTGCCGAATCTGATCGGTGGTATCGTACTTGGATATATCTGGCAGATTCTGATCAACTGTGTGTTATCTCTGGCTGCAAAACCACTGCTTCAGCTGAACAGTACCGCAGGTTACTGGGGACTGATCATTCTGATGTGCTGGCAGCAGATTGGATATATGATGATCATTTATATCGCAGGACTGCAGAATATTTCTGATGATCTGATTGAAGCCGCAGAGATTGACGGTGCAAATGACTGGCGTATTTTATGGAATATCAAACTTCCGATGGTTATGCCATCCATCACAATCTGTGTATTTCTGACACTGACGAATTCCTTTAAACTGTTCGATCAGAACCTGGCGTTGACGGGCGGTGAACCGAACCATATGACAGAGATGCTGGCATTGAACATCTATCAGACATTTTATGCGAGATCCGGACCTCAGTGGAAAGGAATCGGACAGGCAAAAGCTGTTATATTCTGTCTGATCGTAATTGTGATATCCATGATCCAGCTGAAATCTACGAGATCTAAGGAGGTACAGCAGTAATGAAAGCAAAAAAATCAAAAGCGTTTAACGGTATCTGGATCGCAATTCTTTCGGTTTTCTCCGTTATGTACATGTATCCGGTATTTATGATTCTGATCAATTCGCTGAAAAAAGAGCGTGCAATCTCAACCTCCAGCGTTTTTCAGCTCCCGATGGCAGATACCTTTAACGGACTGGCCAATTATGTGGATGCGATCATGTCCAAAGGATTCTTAAAGAGCCTGGGTTACAGTACCGTGATCACACTGACTTCACTGGCTGCAATCCTGATCTTCTGTCCGATGTGTGCATGGTTTATCACAAGAATTCAGACAAAATTTACCAAGTTGCTGTATCTGCTTTTTGTATTATCTATGGTTGTACCGTTCCAGATGGTTATGTTTACCTTGTCTCAGACAGCAGACCGGCTGAAATTAAACACACCGTTTAACATCTGGGTGATTTATCTGGGATTTGGAGCCGGGCTTGCGGTATTTATGTTCTGCGGATTTATGAAGTCCATACCCATTGAAATCGAGGAAGCATCGCTGATCGACGGATGTAACCCGATTCAGACCTTCTTCCTGGTCGTTATTCCGATGCTGAAACCGACACTGGTATCTGTTGGTATTCTGGAAGCTATGTGGCTCTGGAACGATTACCTTCTGCCGACACTGGTTCTGGATATCAAGAAATACAAGACGATTCCGATGCTGATCCAGTACTTCCGCGGAAGTTATGGAAAGGTAGAGATGGGACCGATGATGGCCTGCATTATGTTGACAATCATCCCGATCATCATCGTATATCTGGTTGGACAGAAACATATTATTAAAGGTGTGGCTGCGGGCGCAGTAAAAGGTTAAAATGGAGAGACAGAAGTGAGAAAAAGTGGTATTTTACTGCCGGTTTCATCCCTTCCTTCCGGATATGGAATCGGCAGCTTCTCAAAAGAAGCATATGAATTTATAGATTTCCTGAAAAAGGCTGGTCAGAAGCTCTGGCAGGTACTTCCCCTCGGGCCGACGAGCTATGGTGATTCGCCGTATCAGTCTTTTTCAACATTTGCGGGCAATCCTTATTTTATTGACCTGGATGCCCTGGCAGGCTGTGGACTGTTAACCCGGGAAGAGTGTGAAGCATATGATTTCGGAACCGATGAAACCTCCGTCGATTACGGAAAACTTTATGAATCCCGGGGAAAAATCCTGCGCCTTGCCTATCAGCGTTTTTCCGGACAGAATGACAGTGAATATCAGCAATTCTGTCAGCAAAATGAATACTGGCTGAAAGACTACAGTATGTTTATGGTACTGAAGGATCAGCATGGCGGAAAAAGCTGGATCGAATGGGAAGAACCTTACCGTATGCGTCAGCCGGGAGCATTGTTGCGGCTCCAGGAGACCGCCGGTGATGAGATTGGATTTTATTATTTTCAGCAGTATATGTTTCGCAGACAGTGGGATAATCTGCATTTGTATGCGGCAAAAAACGGGATTCAGATTGTAGGCGATATTCCAATTTATGTGGCATTTGACAGTGCGGATACCTGGGCAAACCCGGAACTGTTTCAGTTGGATGAGAAGCTTACTCCGATTGCAGTGGCTGGTTGTCCTCCCGATGCTTTTTCCGCTACCGGACAGCTCTGGGGCAATCCGCTTTACCGCTGGGATTATCATCGTCAGACAGGATTTGAATGGTGGATTCGCCGGGTATCTTTTTGCCTGAATCTCTACGATGTTCTGCGGGTGGATCATTTCCGGGGATTTGACGCTTATTATTCGATTCCATATGGAGATGAGACGGCTGAGCATGGACACTGGGAACAGGGACCGGGCAAGGAATTGTTCCGGGCTTTGAAAGAGGCGCTGGGAGAGATGCACATTATAGCGGAAGACCTCGGTTATCTGACCGATTCTGTCATCGAACT